>Ga0116226_10003970_pt1 | contig 13049 bp, 9 predicted proteins | sample S1TSphfallax_FD_89692 | JGI IMG/M metagenome (GOLD analysis project Ga0116226, IMG submission 89692) | Host-associated microbial communities from peat moss isolated from Minnesota, USA - S1T2_Fa - Sphagnum fallax MG | ecosystem: Host-associated > Plants > Peat moss > Unclassified | place: USA... | reverse complement strand
CAGAAAAACTTTATCATTTTCCAAGAAGTTAGAAAATCATATTGGTTCTATCTGGTATTTTATTCATCATTATAATTCTTGTCTGGCGACATAATCTATTATCACTACATATTTATCACCACCTAATTTTAAAACACAGGAAGAAATCCGACAGAAACAAGAAGTGTTAAAATTTAAAAATAAATTTATAGGTATGGGGTTGTTTAAAGAATACACAACTCCTGCTAATTTTCGTGATAAATTACGAGAAGACTTAAATAAATGGCTGAATCATTACAAAAGTAAAATTCAGCCTTTTCAACTTCCTAGTATTGGTGTAAATGAGAGAAAGAAGACTCCAAAGATAAAATTAAGCTCTGTCTCTTCAAATGTGATAAACAATTCCACAAAGGTAAAATCTGTAACATCCCGAAAAAACCTCAATTCAAAAAAGATTCTTAATAATAGAACTGGTACTATCCAAGAACCAAGAAATTGGGTTATGCTAAACAACAAGTTTTTTCAAGCTAATTCAACTTCTACTCAACCTGATCGAAGTATTATTCTTCGATTGACCACTAAAAATATGGAGCAGATAGCTGAGTTAAAAGCTCTTGCTCCTACTAAACTTCACTATAAACAGCCAATTACTTATGCTGACCAGCATGAAGCAGGTATTATGCAAGTATCTTCTTTAACTACTGAGTTAGTTGCTGGCAAGACTTGCTTTAGCTTTACTCTGACCCCAAATCAGCAATCTCACAACAATTCATTCATCACAGAAATGAATTTTAATAATTATAATGCTGACGAGATTGCTGAATTGCGTATCCGGTTGCTCCTCTTAGGAGAATCTCTTCCAGAGCAGCTTAGACATTATAACGCCATCATACCAAATAATCCTTTTGTGAATTTTAAAAACGGATTATTTTCTGATCTATGGACGACTCTACAGGTACAATCGAGGTCATTCTTACCAAAGGCATGGCTGTGGGCAGTATATCACCTAAAAATGAGCCAGCTTATTGAAGATGTCTTAGAGTTGCAACTTGGTCCGATTAGCAAAAAGGTAATGCCTATTATATTTCGCGGAAGAAGAAGGCAAAGTTACGTTAATCAGGAACCTAAGATCATTAGAATTACAGGAAACTGTACACTCAATATGTAAATATTATACATAAAGTAATTAATCCCTTTTTGATATTGTAATGTTTTCTCAACCACTAACCATCATTAAACTCAAAAGATTAGGAACTTCATTTGTCAGCATATTCGGTCTAATCTGCCTGTTTCTTGAACCAGCAGGTCTTTTTTTGCCTAAATGGTTGAATTGGGGATGGTGGGGTTATGGTGGACTAAGTTTTTTTTCCGTTTTGATTACAATTGCATTAAACTTACCACGTAAATCAGTTTCTAAGTCCTTATCTTCCCCAAACTCTACCATAGAAGTTAAGGTTAGTGACTTGTTTAATCAGCCTGGACATTTAGTAATTGGTGCTAATGATGTATTTGATACAGAATTAGGAGAAATTATTAAGCCTTCAAGTGTCCAAGGACAATTACTCACGCGTGTATATCAAGGTAACCAACAACTTTTGGATATTGAAATTGAGGCAGCATTGGAGCCTCTAAAAAGTAATAGAAAAAAGGAGACTAATAAGAAGAGAGGAAAGATTTGGCGTTATCCAATTGGTACAAGTATTGTACTAGGATCTTCAGACAAACGTTACTTCTTGAGTGCATATGGTTATATGGGTAATGACCTGAGAGTCAAATCAACTGCTGATGATATTTGGAATTCGTTAAGTCGTCTTTGGGAACAAGTGCGATTAAAAGGTCATGGTTTGGAAGTTGCTATTCCTATAATAGGTTCAGACCTTGCTCGAACAAATCTTCCTCGGATGATTTTGATAAAGTTAATTATCATTTCTTTTATTGCTGCATCAAAAAAGGATTTTATTACAATTAAGTTAACAGTAGTTGTTCATCCTAAAGATATAGATTCTATAGATTTTTATGCTCTAGAAAGCTTTTTAAATTCAATATGTTTTTAATTTTTTTCTGAGCATTTTTCCTTGCTTTGATGATAATTAGTAGTATTAATGGCTTATACATCGATAGTCTTATTTGTTCTGCTGAAGATATTTTACTAAGTCATTATAGCTAGAGATTCTTATACCGTTTTTTGCTAGTACAATCAGTTGACTTATACAGTTTGGAATCCTTAAACGCCAAAAATCTCCGTGAGATTTAGTAGTATTAGCAATTTGATCATACATTGCAGCAGTTTTTTCTAGTTGTACATTATCTTCAAATAAATCTAATATACCAGAACTATACCTTCCGTATGATATAGCAGTATCCTGAATCATTTTAAACAAAAATCTTTCGCTTTCCCAACGCCATGAAAATGACCCAAAGTAAGGATTCTCTTTGGATTGTTGTACTGATTTGAAAGAAAGTATAAACTCAAAAAAATCAAACCAATCTATATATCTTGCTTGTTCCTCTTTATCATAAAGTTTACTTTTAAGAAAGGATTCTAAATGGTCACTGACTGGACTAAACCGACGTTCAAACCCAGGTTCTATTATTTTTGAAATACCATTATAGAACACATATCTTGGATCTATTGCATATAGTAAAAAGCAATTAGAACGATATTCACTTAAATACAATTGGCGAGATATTGCGTCTTTTAAGAAGTTGATTTTACTTGCGCGTAAAGCTGAAATTCCCAGCGCATATAGCAGAAGAAGTCCTGGGTAAGTTTTGATGTAACTTACCCATTCATAGCCTTCAACTTTTCTCGTACTGAGTCGCTCAATCCAGTCTCCAGTAATATCTAGCCATTCAGATGATTTTTCATCTGCATACCTTCCAATAGCAGCTAGTGCATAGATAGATGGTGTTGTGACTGCTTCCAAAATTTGTGCGATCACGGGAATAGTTTCAATGCTTGGCTGCCGAGAAAAAAGCTCGGCAAGCTCAGATGAAGTTAGTACAGACTGAATTTTGGCGATTTCTTGCTCTTTGACATCCTCCATATCTTGAATACCAAAGCGTGAATCTAATAATGTTTTGACTGAATTTTGTGCCTCAGGGAGTGTATTAAATGATATCTCAGTATTAAAAGTAGTTGATATTGTCTGAATAGGTAGACCAATAGCTTGTTGAGTAATTTTTGCTTCCTGTTCTGCAGAACGTCGTTCTTTTTCTACTCTGGTAATATCTTGAACAGCAGATGTAATATGCCGAAAAACTCTCTCTTTAAAATCTTCAATACTGTTATAGCGATTTGCTAGTCCTTGTGGCTGCAATTTCTCCCAATATTCTTGAACTTGAGTATACTGTTCTTTATCAATTTGAGAAGGTGAAATTGGCTTGTTACAAAAGTAAACCATGCAACGTTTACCTTCTTTTCTAGCTCGTTCAATTTCAACTTCTGTGCCAGTTCCACCTAGTGTAGTTTGTGTACCCAAACGAGTCCAAAAGATTCCAATTAGAAGGTCGCAGGTATCAACTAATTGACGATTAATAACTTCCTGTCCTGAATCTCCTAAGTCAGGTGTGGCATCTCTTTCCCAACCAATGGGCATCAGGATAATTTTCATATCCACAGCGTGCATTGAATTCCATCGAGCAACTTCTTCTCGGATTATTTCTCTTTCCTCAATCACATCACTGGGACTGGCAATAAGAATTCGATAAAGTTTAGTTTCTACAGGCATATAATAGAAAGGACAAAATGCTTATTAGCTAGATTTATATCACAAACTCTCTAAGATTTCCAGTTTCTCACACTAGTCTTCATCGTAGCGTAAAGATAAAATTTGATAACTAGTATTATATCTGAGATTTCGGAATCTTAGTTTTTGATATCATGAATTTAATTCCTTCATAGTAAACGAAGTTACTGGGTGCAAATTGGGCTTATTATTTACATAATTTTTTAAAAAGAGGCAATACGAAAAACAATGTACATAGTTTTTTCCTCATATTGGCATAGCTAGTGGTAAAGTTACATTTAGAATGGAAATAGACTTTGAAAATATTCACTTTCTAGTTAACAATTAAGCCACTGCTCGACAATAAACTTCTTCAAGTAAGATTACTAATTCATCTACCTGAGAAGACTTAAATAATCCATCAGGTCCTTGTGGTGCAATGTCCGTAAAAGGCGATTGATAAAGGATTGCAGCATCCATGACTCCATACTCGGTCAAGTAATTCACAATCATATTGATAAACTCAACTTGATTAGAGTTAAGCGTCTTATCAGTTAAAAACTGAGCTAGTTCCTGTTTAGCCACTTCTCGCTCTAATCCTACTAAAGAGCGGACAAACAAGCCTAAACCTTTTGCTTCTTCTTTGGCTCTAATGATATCTTCTGCTTCGCCAACACCACTGTCTGCCAGTATTTTTTCTAACTCAGATAAATCAGATGATGTAAGTTGCTTGTTTGTTCGCAGCTTAAAAATAACCATATCATTTTGACGCGATCGCAAGAAAGCGCGGGCTTTAGCTCGGAACTTCTCAAAGTTATCTGATGCTGTAAAGCCAGGTAACTCGAATATAATTTCCTCCCCCATCTCATCTTCAAAGTCGGTAATAACGACTTTGCGTTTTTGTTTATCAATTAGTTTGACTAGCCCTCGTAGTTGCTTGCGCAATAACTCCAGCATTAGTAATGTTACATCTTGCCACCATTCATCAGTTTGTACTTCCTGTATTAGCGGTAAATGAGCGACTACTGATGGAATCGTTGATTTTTCTTCTAACAAGCCAGCAATTGACTGTAATTGATCTCGCAAGCGCTCAAATACAGGCTCTGAACGCAAAATTGCTAACTGTAGATTCAGCACAAGAATATCAAATCTTTTACTCTCTTCTGCTTCCGTTGCTAATTGTGAAGGTAGACCAGCGACTTCTTGACTTAGTTCACTCAAATCCTCGTTTGATAGAGACTCCCATGCTTCGGGCTTAGAATATTTTTCTACCAGTCTTCGTTTAGGGCGGACTATAAAGTTTTCGATATTCATAGCAGCAACCTCTGTTTGGAGTAGGTTGGATACTTCGCGGCGCAGTTCTAAATTATCTATCTTTTTATCTATCTTATCTAGCCCTCCGATTAATTCTAGTCGTGAGGTAAATAATCGCTTGCTCAAGGACTTAGCGATCGCACCATCAGAGGTATCTGGATTATGTTGAAAAAACTCCAGATTTTGGCAATAGTCAAACAGGTAGAAAAATTGCTTATGCTGTCCCGGTCCAAATAAGTCAGGACAAAGTCTAGTCCCTCGTCCTAGCATCTGCCAGAACTTAGTTTTAGAGCGTACAAGTTTGAAAAGTACGAGATTTACTACTTCTGGGACATCAATCCCTGTATCGAGCATATCTACTGATATAGCAATATGTGGTTCTTTTTCCTTGTTAGAAAAGCTATCAATCAGACTCTGAGCATAGGCGGTTTTAAAGGTGATGACACGCGCAAAGTGCCCCTTAAGATGTGGGTAGTTAACGTCAAACCTTTCAGCAATAAAATCAGCGTGGTCTTGATTCTTAGCAAAAATGATAGTCTTACCCAAGCGATCGCCACCTGCGACTTTTAACCACCTCGTCATCAGATGCTCTAATACCTTGTCTACAGTATCCTTGTTAAATAACCACTTGTTAAGGGCTTCAGCTTCTACACGGTTTGGTATGTTGCCTTCTTCATCCCATTCCACAGAGTCCCATTCTTCCTGCTCATCTTCAGAAAGTTCAGCATATGTAATACCTTCCCGTTGAAATTTCAGAGGTACTGATATACCTTTAACATCTACTAGAAAGCCATCTTTGACAGCATCCTCTAACTGGTAAGCATCTGTAGGTACCCCCTTTTCAAGGTCAAATAGTCCGTAAGTGTTGCGGTCTATTTCATCTTTAGGTGTTGCGGTTAATCCCAGTAATAGAGAATCGAAGTAATTGAAGATATTTCTATATTTTTGGAAGACTGAGCGATGGGCTTCATCAATGATAATCAAGTCAAAATGTCCCGCACCAAAACGACGTTGACCGTCGCGGGTATCATCAATCAGCCCCATCATAGTTGGGTAGGTAGAGGCAAATACTCTTCCTTCTGTATCTTTTTCGTTTACCAAATTCACTGGCGCAGCATCGGGTAAATGTTTCTTAAATACATTGATGGCTTGATTGACCAAGGCTAGACGATCCGCCAGGAATAGAGCGCGTTTGACCCAGTTACAACGCATGAGCATTTCTACTAAGGCGATCGCTGTTCTGGTTTTACCTGCCCCTGTAGCCATAACTACTAGTGTTTTTCGTTCTCTATCCTTCTCAAATGCTTCTGTAATGCGGCGGATAGCACGAGTCTGATAATAGCGTTCAACAATAGTTGAGTTAATGGTTGCTTGTGCTAGAGACTTGCGAGTAGTCCGGCGTTGTATCAACAATTCTAACTCAGCTTTTTTATAAAATCCCTGTACCTGTCTGGGTGGGTAATTGGTGTCATCCCATAACCAATGCTCATAACCATTGGAGTAGAATATAATAGGACGTTGATTGAATTGGGTTTCCAAACAATCAGCGTACAATTTAGCTTGTTGCTGTCCAACACTAGGGTCTTTTTGAGTTCGTTTCGCTTCAACAATTGCTAGAGGTTTACCATCATCACCCCAAAGGACATAATCAATAAATCCTTTACCTGATGGATTAGGCATTCCGGTAACTTCAAACTCGCGGTTATTGGGTTGATCTAACGCCCAGCCTACTTCTTTCAGTAAGAGGTCAATGAAGAGGTCGCGGGTTTGAGATTCTGAATAGTTATGGGTATCTGGTTGATTAGTATTAGCTTTCTTAGCTACGGCTATTTGTACTCGTAATTGCGCAATTTCTTCATTCAGTGCGTTTTTATCAGCGAGGAGTGTTGAGAGTTTTTCATCCTTGTCACGCAATTCAGTTTCCAGTTTTTGGAGTTGCTGAATAGTTTGTTTAGGTATTGCTCCAGTCTTAGGTAGAGCATCGGGGTTGAATGTCAGTCCTGATTCTACTTTACTACTGCGTCCGTAAGTGCGGACTAACCAATAAGCGACGTGAAATAATTCCCGTACTGCGTTGATAGCATCATTAATAGGGATTTCTTCGGAGCTATGTACCGCATAATTACCAAGTTTGATAATCACTTGTGCTTTTTTGAATACTGCCTCACCTACTAAGTTTTTAAAGGTGGGTTCATGAATTAGGGTGCTGAGGTTGTCTTGATAAGGTAAGTTTAGAGAATTGTCGTATGTATATATCCAGTTTACCGTTAACTCCAAGGCTCGACGGGCATAAAAGCAAGCTGTGCGAGGGTCAGTATGTACTGCTAAAGCAGCTTTGCGAGCAGAGTCATAAATTAAGAAAAATTCTGCTTGAAGAAATGTAAACTGGCTCATTACATGAATTAAACTGTTGTTAATAAAGGTACAGTTTAATTCAGTATAGTTTCTTCTTTAAGCTTTAGCAACTGGTTATAATTCAATAAAAAAAGACTAGGATTATAGTATGCTTAGGAATATCAGAGCGTAGTAATGTTAAAGTTCTCCTCTGAATGCGCGATGTTGGAGGGAAGCAAAGAGCGCATCGAGTTCTGCTAGTGATCTGCGGTGAGATACTTTGAATTTTTCTATAGCTTCAATACAGTGAGCAAATTCTTGTTGAAGATGGAGAGGTGGTTGAGCAATTTTGATAGTCTGGACTTCAGTTGCATTAATATTTGCCATACCGATAATGCTTTTGCACATTCCGCGAAGTACGCGCTTAGAGTAATTTGTATTAAGAAATGCCGAAAGATATTCAGGATCGTTTTCTTTATTGACACGAAGGCGAACGAGATAGCCAGCAAACGCCATTGAACTACTTATATTACGAATAATTGCTGTTTTCCCAACAAGTTCAGCACTATTCGTGCGATTAAACAATACGTCTCCAGATTGAACTAGATAACGTTCTTCTTGACTATCATCTAGATCCATATACTTTAGATCGGACAAGTCGATCTCACCAGTTCGGGTAATATTATTCATACGCAAAACTGGAATTTTTCCTTCAGAACTAGATTTCTCACTTGTTCCATAAGATGCAGATTCCAGTAAATCTTTAATCTTGCGAATTGGAAATCCTTTTGGATTACTAATTGGATCGCCAAACATTTCCAGGAAAATGGCTTGGGTGAGGATATCGAGTTGAGCGATCGCTTCCCGTCTTTTAGCCCTGAGAGATTCGGCGCGATCGAGTATCTCCGCAATTCGTCGCTGTTCTCCTAATGGCGGAAGGAGGATTTCAATACGCGAGACAATCGACTTTGAAACCTCTTTGAATGTTGCGCCGTTACCAAGGCTTTCAAAATACGCACGATTTTTGCGCAACCAATAATACATAAACTTAGAATTAACCAAATTAGTCTTTGGTACAAAGCTTTTGAAACCCTGATTTGTTGCCATTGGCACAGTATTAACTGCAACATATCCAATAGGTGCGCGAGAACTGAACAAGAGAGAACCTGTGGGGAGTATTGTGGCTCCGCAGCTATCTAAACCAGCTTGCGTAAGTTTACGCGGAGTGTCGGAAATATACGCTCCATTTAATTGACTTAAATCTCTGGGAGTAGCCCAGCAGATAGTACCATCCCAATAAGATGCAATATTAGTATTTGGAGTAGATCCACCAACAATCTCACAACACTCGTCAAGCCTAACTTTAGACCATTTGCTCATCACCACATCTGCTCCAATTCCTCTATTACAACTGTTTTTAGTAGTGATAAGGGACACTTAACCATTGTCCATAGTACCGCCAAATCAACTTGATTATTTTTATATAAAAGCATATTCTTTAATTTATTTGCAATTTGTCACAAGTTAGTAGAAATGCAAGCTTCACTTATACGTCTTGTTGTAATTTGAGTAGAGCCTGAGCCTTCACAAGACGTACAAAATGCTCAATAAACTCATAGTGTTGCCACAAGCAAAGATCGCTTTCATCTAGACCTTGAGTACGATTCTTATCTAACAAAGATTCAATTTCACGCTGAACCATAGGCGAAAAACGGAGAGCTAAAATTTCTTCAGGAGATGGTAACTTTGCTAGAAACTCTAAAACTTCAGTTAGTCCAGAAAAACCTTTGGAAGGATTAGCACTAATTTCTCGCAACCCTAGAGCCAAAATCTGGGGTAAATCTTCTTTGCGAGATGCTAAATTCCGTGCAATTTCATCAGGTATATCTAAAGTAATTTGCATAATTTTTGACCTCAGTAATATAACTTATATGTAGATAGCTTCAGCTAAAACAAGATCGTGAATCCCAGACTTAAGACCATTCTTAGTAACAATATCTACCTTCAATCCAAAGACCTGACTTAAATAATACCTAAGTTCCACCAACATAATAAAAGTGGGTGCTGTTTCCTGTTACTGTCACGAAGTTTTCGCCACCTAAAAATTCATTGTTTGGAATCCTTACTAGAAGTGAGTCTCAAAATGGGAATTATGAAATGGCGAAAAATTCATGACACTAACGTTTCCTCTCCCCTAGCATAACAACTAAAGATCCCTATTTCTGTAATTTGATAATTTTTACAGAGAGAGTTCTTTTATAGTAATAAAATTTCTCGAATCTCATCAAGGGTTTTCATTTTAACATTCCCTCTAGTTCTTTCATTCCCTGCTGTATTTCGACTTCTAGTTTTGCCAAATTAGCCAAAATATCTTTAGGAGCGCGATGCTCTACTTCTTCATGTACTACTTCCTTATAGCGGTTTAGGCTGAGATCATACCCCTGAGATGCAATATCAGCTTTTGGTACACAAAAACTCTGAGCAGTACGCGATCGCTCTCTCTCACTAGTATCTCGTAATTTCCAACGATTAAGAATATCTGGTAAATTATTTTTAATATGTTCCTCTACTGTTAAAGAAGCAGTAGGTACACAACCCAATTTATCTTCAGGAAGTAAAGGCGTTCTCTTGTCGTCCAAACTCCACCCATCAGCATTCACATCATAGAACCAAACAAAATCAGTTCCACCAGAATTAGTTTTAGTAAATAGTAAAATAGCAGTAGAAACACCCGCATAGGGCTTGAACACACCACCAGGTAGAGAAATTACAGCATCAAGCTTTTGTTCCTCCACTAATAAGCGCCGTAACTCCTTGTGTGCGTTAGAAGATCCAAAAAGCACGCCATCCGGTACAATAACCGCAGCTCTTCCCCCAGGCTTCAGTAATCTCAAAAATAAAGCCAGGAATAATAACTCAGTTTTCTTAGTCTTGACAATTGCCTGCAATTCCTTTGCTGTATTCTCATAGTCTAATGACCCAGCAAAAGGTGGATTAGCTAAAACAAGCGTATAAGATTCTTCATCACTCGAATTTCCTTGTGATAGCGAATCTTTATAACGAATATCTGGATTTTCAACACCATGTAGTAGCATATTCATGCTACCAATACGGAGCATAGTATTGTCAAAATCAAACCCGTGAAACATTTCACCATGAAAGTGTTTTCTAAGCTTGGCATCGCTGAGAATTTCCGTGTGATGTTTCCGTAAGTATTCATTAGCAGCGACCAGAAAACCACAAGTACCACTAGCCGGATCGCAGATTATATCCCCCGGACTCGGCGCAGTCATTTCCACCATCATTTGAATAATATGGCGCGGTGTCCGAAACTGTCCGTTCTGTCCAGCAGAGGCAATTTTACCTAACATATATTCGTAGAGGTCGCCTTTGGTGTCCCGATCTTCCATTCGTACACTATCAAGCAGATCCACTACTTTAGATAAAAGTGCAGCTGTAGGGATTGTGAACCGGGCATCCTTCATATGTTGAGCGTAAGTTGATTTGTCCCCTCCTAAATCTCGCAGAAAAGGAAAAACAAACTCATTAATTACACCAAACATTTCTAGAGCGTCAAAGTGCTTAAACCTTGACCAACGCAAATCATTATAAGAACGTTTATTTTTTTCATCTTTTACAAAATCACCCTCTGGAAAAATTCGGCGTTCCATTGGGCGTTTAAGCCTATTAGCCTTGTTCTCTTCCAAAGTATGTAATTCATCAAGGCGACGGAGAAAAAGTAAGTAGGTAATCTGCTCCATGACTTCGAGAGGATTTGATATACCACCTGACCAGAAAGCATTCCAGATACTATCTATTTGACTTTTAATTTCGCCTGATATCATATTTTCTGATTTTTACTGTGTTGACATTATATGATAAGTAACTATAGCTGAACAGGAATCACAAAATCGCTGTCAGCAAAATTCATCCCTATTTATGACAGAATTATTCACATCACAGTAATTCTCATTTTGGCATGGTTTTACTTCATTTCAGCGATCCCAAAATTTGTTAAGAATTATTAATTCCATTTGATAAAGCAAAAAAACGCTTATCTTTCATTTTTCAACATTAACTTAACCGGATTTGGCTTATACCATCTTGCCTATAGCCTTCGTAAAATCGGCCGTAACATTTCCGTAAGCAATTCAGATCTATACCTAATCTTTTTGAGACTTTTTCCTCTGTAACTGGAACATTCCAATAGTTTATTTTTTGGATGGCACCCGCTAGAATAATACGTCTAAATTGCTCATCATTAATAGTGAATATCTTACCCATATAATGACGATAATAATAACGGCTCATTTCCTCTCTTCTATCATTTTCAAATTTCCAATAAATCCGCCAGCAATAATGTACCTGCCATGGAGAACCTAAATCATCAAATAGAACATGATCGCCGTAACCATTAGTATGATAAAAAACTTCAGCCTGACATCTTTTGCATTTTGTAGGATAAGTTTTAGCACCTGCAGTTTCTATAATTTCGGGAGATGTGTAACCTTCAATCGCTGGAGATGCTTGCTTTGTCCTTTTACCTGAATTTTGGTTTAAAGCTCCCTTTATACCAGTTACACCATAAGACATACCACCCCAACCACAGTTACAGTCTTGTGAATGATAATAAGAATTACACATGCGTGTTCCTTTGTATTGCTTGATTACTTGTTTATAATTTACTGATTTCAATAAATATGACAGGAAGAAATAGAAATTTGATTGATAAATTGTAGTTAAACTCTCAATTTCAGAGTATGGAAATATGGTTAATATCACAAAGTTTTCACTATAGCAAACAATTACATTTAGCATAATCATGTCAAATCAGGAGCAAACGTGTAGTAAGCTCAGTAATCATCAGTAAATCGTAAATTTCACTGGATTTATCTCTAAATCTCAAAATTTTTACTAAAATTCAACTCTCTAAGGGGGGGTACTTCTACATCATTTCCTTAAGCCTCACAGCTTCCCCCGCTGGCGTATAAACCCATCCATCAGTCATAGCAATCACAACCCTCTCCTTTCGCGCCCAAGTAAACCATTCATTTACATCATTACTCACCTGAGTTTTTTGAGGCTTCACTCCCTTCTTACAACTCGCAATAAACAACCCAGTGGCGTTGCTGGATTATCCCTACTGAATCGCTTCCTTTATCTACTGTAAGTATGCGAATATTAAGATATCAGCGCATTTGTAACTTCCTTCTACCCCGAATACTCATTGATTGAACTTCAGTGCTGAAGCAAAACATCTAATACATCCAGATTCAGCTTATACTGCCACGTCTTAATTTGACCATTATCAGGATTTTTCCTCCGCTCCAATATTCCCTTCTCTTCTAGCAAAGAGATCGCCCTCCGAATCACATTCAGACTATACTCACCCAGCAACACCTGATGAATCTGTGTCAATGACATCTCCATCCAAGGAGTAAGGTTATTCTCTAACTCCCAGTCAGTTCTTCTCCTGAAATAATCCATCAGTTTAGCAGCACAGAAATCCCCAGCGATATTCAAATAATCACTTCTTAAAATGATTAGATTTTCTGATTCCTCAAATGTCAACCTGTTAAGGTCTTCCAGTCGGTTCGACGGAAGATTGTGGTATTCTATTTCTTCACATGGATCGTTCATGAAAATATAGGCGTGTTTACCTCCAACTTAACAATAAAATGCCAATTTTCAAGT
>Ga0116226_10003969_pt1 | contig 13054 bp, 14 predicted proteins | sample S1TSphfallax_FD_89692 | JGI IMG/M metagenome (GOLD analysis project Ga0116226, IMG submission 89692) | Host-associated microbial communities from peat moss isolated from Minnesota, USA - S1T2_Fa - Sphagnum fallax MG | ecosystem: Host-associated > Plants > Peat moss > Unclassified | place: USA... | reverse complement strand
GTCGGTTGGGGGCCATCGACGGCGCGGGCGGCCAAGGGGGCGAGTGCGAGCAGGGCGGCGAGGTAGAATGGGGCGCGGGGGTTGGTGGGCTGCGAGCAGCCCACCCTGCGGGGGAGGGTGGTCATGCGGATGGCTCCGGGAGTGCCAGGATTTCGGGGCGCACAATCCCTTCGCGGGGGGCGTCGCGCAAGGTGGTGAACCAATGTTCCGGGGGATTGCGGCCGGCGGCGCGGTTGAAGCGCAGATCGCGCAGAACGGCTTGCGCGGGCGGCGGCAGGGTTTCGGGGATCGCGAATTCATTCAGCGTGGCCCAGACGCCGGCCCAGCAGCGCGCGACTGTCCAGGGATTGTAGCCGCCGCCGCCGGTGACCACGAGGCGCGGGGCCAGGGTGCGCACTGCTTTGACGACCTCCCAGTGGGCGTTGTTGGACAGCGCGAGGCGGCTGAGCGGATCTTCCTCCAGCGCATCCGCGCCGCATTGCAGGAAGATGGCCTGGGGCGCGTGGGCGTGCAGAAGGGGCAGGATGGCATTGTGGAGAAGGTGGCGCAATTCGGTGTCGTTGAAGCCGGGCGGGACGGGGAAGTTGCGGGCGGAGCCCCCTGCCCTATCGGCGGCGCCGCCGGTGTGCGGCCAGCGGTTGGCCTCGTGCACGCTGATGGTGAGCATGCGGGGATCGCCGGCGAATGCGTCCTGCACGCCGTCGCCGTGGTGGGCGTCGATATCCACATAGGCGATGCGGGTGAGGCCCTGGTCGAGCCAGGCGAGGATGCCGAGGGCGGGGTCGTTCAGGTAGCAGAAGCCTGAGGCGCGATCGGGGCGGCCGTGATGGGTGCCGCCGCCGGGGGCGTAGGCGATGCCGCCGTGAGATGTGAGCCGGGCGGCGAGCAGGATGCCGCCGGCGGAGGTCATTGGGCGGCGGTAGATTTCCGGGTAGACGGGGTTGTTGTGGGCGCCGATGTGGAAGCGGGTTCGGTCGTTCTCGGAGACGGTTTGGGTGGCTTCCGCGTTCTTGAGGGCGGCGATGTAGGCGGGGTGGTGGAAGCGTGTGACCTCCGCTTCGGTTGCCATGGGGGCTTCGATGAAGTTGGCCTCGGTGAGCCAGCCGAGGGCGCGGCACAGGTCGGTGGTGCTGGAGACGCGTGGCACCGCGAGCGGGTGGTTTTTGCCGTAGGTGGAGTTGCGATAAATCTCGCTGCCGACGAAAACAGGCTCCATGCCCCAGATATGTTGCCGGGCCTGGCCACGCCAAGCGGCGGCTGGCGCAGGACATAAAAGTTCTTTTGCTTCTTTTCTTTCAAGAAAAGAAGAGCCTTCTTTTCTGAAGAAAAGAAGCAAAAGACTTTTATTGCTTCGGCGCTAGCCCGGCATGAGCATGCATCTGGTTTTTGGGCGTGGTGGTACTGGGCAGGCGCATCTGCTGGGGGGGTGGGCGGCGCCGGATGACGGATTTACGTGGTCGCTGGGCACGCGATCGGGGCTGCGTGTGGAGATGCCGGAAGGTGCGGGCGAGGCGTTCCTGGAACTGGCGGTGAGTCCATTTACGGATGGAGCGCCGCGCCGGCTCACCGTGCTGGCCGACGGCGTGACGCTGGGCGAGGTTCATATCCGGGGCGAAGGCACGCTTGGCTACAAGCTGCCGCAGACCGGCGGCACGCTGACGATCGAGATCGACACCGATGCGGTGGGCGGCGATCCGCGATCGCTGGGCTTCATGCTGCGGGAGCTGCGCATCACGCGTGTGCCTGCCAGGCCGCGCGCGGATATCACCGTGCTGCCGCCCTTCCCCGTGCCGGCCGAACCGGGCGACATGGCGCGCGCCATTGCCGCCGCCACCGGCGGGCTAGATCCGCGCGGGCTAACCCTGTGCTTCGAGGGCCTCGGCCATAATTGCGAGTTCGGGCTGCTGCAGCGGCATCTGCATGCGGAACCGCTTGGCCTGCTGCGCTTCGCCGGCATCACGATGGACAACCTGGTGCATGGCCTGCGCACCGGCTTCGCCGGCGCCGGGGACGACATCGTTGTGCGCACCCACCCGGCGCATGGCGGCCGCGAAGAGTTTTTGGTGTATGATGACAGGTACCGCATCGGCCTTCACTCCTTCCGCACCACCGACGAAACGACGGCGGACGCCGTGCGCGCGGAACACCAGCAGCGCCTGCGCTTCGCCGGGCGCCAGTTCCGGCGCTGGCTTGCCACCGGCGAGCGGCTGTTCGTGTTTCAGCGTTCCGGGCAGATCACCCGGGCGCATGCGCAGGTGGTGATCAACCTGCTGCAGGGGTTTGGGCCGAATGCGCTGCTGTATGTGGATAACGATCCGCACCTGCCCTCCGGCGCGGTGGAGCAGGTGGGCTATGGGCTGTTCCACGGCAAGCTCACGCGGATGGCGCCGGCGGACGATATCGGCAACCTCGACATGCTGGGCTGGCTCAGCCTGTGCGTAAATGCCTGGCGGCTGTGGCAGGCGCACCGGAAGACGCATGTGGTAACATGATACCACAGTAGAAAAACCTTGACGCGGCTGTGGGTTGCGCCGAAAAGCCTGCCCACTCTCACCCACCCGGGATTTTTGAAATGCTGAAAACCACCCGCTCGCTGAAGCCGGCGGAGGTCCAGAAGGGCTGGATCCTGATCGATGCCGAAGGCGTCGTTCTGGGCCGGCTTGCGACCATCATCGCGAACCGCCTGCGCGGCAAGCACAAGCCCACTTTCACCCCGCATGTCGATTGCGGCGACAACGTTGTGGTGATCAACGCGGAGAAGGTGCACATCACCGGCAAGAAGGCCGAGGATGAGGTTTTTTACTACCACACGGGTTATGCCGGCGGCATCAAGGGCCGCACGATCCGTGCGCGGCTGGAGGGCAAGCGCCCCGGCAGCGTGGTGACCAAGGCGGTGGAGCGGATGATCACCCGCGGCCCGCTGCAGCGGGCGCAGATGAAGCACCTGTATGTGTATGCCGGCGCCGAACACCCGCATGCCGGCCAGCAGCCCACGACGCTGGACGTCGCCGCCCTCAACCCCAAGAACAAGCGGGTTTAATATGTCGGACACACAGACACGGTCGCTTGCCGACCTCAAGAACCTGGTTACCACGGCAACCGCTGCAGGGGGCGCCATCGGGATTGAGGGCGCGCCGAAGCGCGAGCCGAAGCGCGATGCGCTGGGCCGCAGCTATGCCACCGGGCGCCGCAAGAACGCCATTGCCCGCGTATGGATCAAGGCGGGCCGCGGTGAGATCGTGGTGAACGGCAAGCGGGTCGGCCAGTATTTCGCCCGGCCCGTGCTGCGCATGCTGATCACCCAGCCCTTCCTGGTGAGTGACCGCTATAACCAGTTCGACGTGTTCTGCACGGTGAGCGGCGGCGGGCTTTCCGGCCAGGCGGGCGCGGTGCGGCTTGGGATCAGCCGGGCGCTGACCTATTTCGAGCCCGATTTGCGGCCCATCCTGAAGACCGCGGGTTTTCTTACGCGCGACAGCCGCGTGGTGGAACGGAAGAAGTATGGCAAGGCGAAGGCCCGCCGCAGCTTCCAGTTCAGCAAGCGCTAGGCACCGTCGCGGGCACCCGCATCGCGTTTGGGCGATGCGGGTGGGCGCGGGCTGTTTCGCTGTGTGGCACGCCCCCCACCCTGGCCTTCCCCGCAAGGGGGGCTAAGGTGGTCGCACACGTACGAAACGAATTGCTCATGGAACACTCTCAGGCTGCACACGTTTGACGCTTGCCGGCCTGCCCTCACCCTCCCACCCCTTCGGGTCGGGCCCCTCCCTCTCCCACTGTGTGGGCGAGGGGTTTTGGCAGCGGTGGATCACTTGGCCTTGGCCGAAACGAGACTCCCACCCCGGCCCTCCCCACACGGGGGAGGGAGAAGTGCGGCCGGAGAGTCGATCGTGAAATCAGTGTTTATCGACGGCGAGGCAGGTACCACCGGGCTTGGCATACGGCAGCGGCTGGAGCTTGTGCCGGTGGAGGTGCGCAGCATCGCACCGGAGCACCGCAAGGACCCCGCTGCGCGCAAAAGCCTGATGGCCGAGGCGGATCTGGTGATCCTCTGCCTGCCGGATGCCGCCGCTGCCGAAGCGGTTGGGCTGGCCGACTCGTTGGGCCACGACGCGCCACGTATCCTCGACGCCAGTTCCGCCCACCGCACAGCCGCTGGCTGGACCTATGGGTTTGCTGAGTTGGCGGAGGGGCAGGCAGCACGCATCGCGGCGGCGCAGCGCGTGAGCAATCCCGGCTGCTATGCCACCGGCGCCATCGCGCTGCTGCGGCCGCTGACGGAGGCCGGGCTGATCCCGCCCGATCACCCGGTGACCATCAATGCCGTCAGTGGCTATTCCGGCGGCGGACGCCAGATGATCGAAGCACATGAACGCGAGGGGGGGCCGGCGTTCGAGCTTTATGCGCTTGGCCTGGACCATAAACATGTGCCGGAAATCGAGCTGCATGGCGGGCTGACGCGCCGCCCCATTTTCGTGCCCTCGGTCGGCCATTTCGCGCAAGGCATGCTGGTGAGTATCCCGCTGCACCTGGATGCCCTGCCCGGCTGCCCAACCGGCGCCGATCTGCTCCACGCGCTGCAGCGCCACTACGCCGGCAGCGCCCATGTGCGCGTGGTAGCGCCGGATGAGACTACCCGGCTTGCGCCCGACACACTCGATGGAACCGATCTTATGGAGTTGCGCGTTTATGGGGGTGGATCGGGCCGGCAGGCGGTGCTGGTCGCGCGCCTGGATAATCTGGGCAAAGGGGCTTCGGGGGCGGCAGTGCAGAACCTGCGCCTGATGCTGGGGCTGAACGAGGAGAGCACATATGGCTGATCATCATCCTACCCGGCATGGCAGCGGCCCGCTGTGGTCGCTCGATGGCGTGTTTCCGCAAATCCATCCGGAGGCGTGGATTGCCCCCACCGCCGTGGTGATCGGCGATGTGGAGATCGCGGCCGGCGCCAGCATCTGGTTCAACTGCGTGCTGCGCGGCGATACCAACCGGATCCGCGTGGGCGCCCGCAGCAATGTGCAGGACGCAACAGTGCTGCATGTGAATGCCGGCGAGGGCATGGCCTGCCTGATCGGCGACGACGTGACGATCGGCCACGGCGCCATCGTGCACGCCGCGCAGTTGCATGATGGAGCTTTCGTGGGGATGGCCGCCGTGGTGCTGGATGGCGCGGTGATCGAAACCGGCGGTGTGCTGGCGGCCGGCGGGGTGCTGACGCCGGGCAAGCGAATCGGCCGCAACGAATTGTGGGGCGGCACGCCGGCCAAGCTGCTGCGGGTGCTGAGCGATGAGGAAAGCGCGCGCTTCGCGCTTACCGCGCCCGCTTATGTGCAAAACGCTCTGCGCTTCGGCAAAGGGCTCGCGGCCGCGACGGAGTAATACCAGAATGCGTTGAGCCTAACTCGTGCCCAGCCGAGAGCCCTCACCCTCCCTGCCCTTCGGGCTGGGCCCCCTCCCTCTCCCACTTCGTGGGCGAGGGAATTTTGGCGACGGTCGAACTCAATGCGAGTTGGTGGTAATCCGCCAAAAGGCTGGCTTGACAGCACCGCAGCCGCCCAAGAGGTTGCGCGCGTCAACCGTCCAAGAAATCACGAAGGAAACACATGACCCGCTCGTTTATGCTTGCCGCCTGCGCGCTTATTGCGTTCTCCACCGCAGCCACTGCAGCCGAGGTTACCGAAACGGTGGATACCACCGCCTCGCCCAAAGCGGTGTGGAAGCTGATCGGCCCGTTCGACGGGATCGTGAACTGGCTGCCGGGCGTCGTCAGCAGCCCGGCCACCAAGGGGAGCAAGGTGGGCTCCGTGCGCACCATCACGCTGAAGGCGCCGGACGGCCCGACCGTGGTGGAGACGCTCACGGCCCATAAAGGACACAGCTACAGCTACAAGATCGACAAGGTGGATCCCAAGGTGCTGCCGGTGACCGGCTACACCTCCACCATCTCGGTTGCCAAGACGGCCACCGGTTCCACGGTGACCTGGCACGGCGACTTCACGCCTGCCGGCGGCGCCGACGAACCCACTTCCGAAAAAGCGGTGAGCGGGCTCTACCGGAGCGGCCTCGATAACATCAAGACGCTGGCGGAGAAGTAGTCGCCAAGGTGGGCTGCAAAGCAGCCCATCTTATACCAGGTTGCATCGATAATGACTCTTGCCGGCCGAGACCCCCACCCCGGCCCTCCCCACAAGGTGGAGGGGGGAAGGCAAGAGGATAACGGTCAAAGTCAGCTTGCGACCACGCGAGAGTTGGGTTGAATTTGCACGTCGCTCAACCTTGAAGTGGTCGCTTGCCGCGCCGTGGTGGGCTGCAAAGCAGGCCGCCCTACGTTCTTTCACCCCGGATGGCGGGGGGAGAGGGCTTTAGCAACGTCGCCACTTGAGCAACGACTGATTCGAACATCTCGGTGGTCAGCCGCCTGGTGGAGGTGTTGTAGCGGGACACGTGGTAGCTATCCGCCAGAGTGAGACCTGACGGTAGCTGGTAGACTGCTCCGTGGACAAATTTGGCGGTGGTTGCGCGCAAACCGAGCGCGCGTAGGACGGCGCCATGCGCGTCGCCGCCGATCGCCAGAACGACCTGCAGGTTCGGCAGAGCGAGTTCGACCGCCAGGAACCTGTTGCAGGTGGCGATCTCCGCGCCCGTGAGCTTGTTCGCGGGCGGAACGCAGCGGGCCGCGTTGGTGATGCGGCAATCCTGCGGCTCCAGCCCGTCATCCGGATCGGCCAGATAGGCGCCGCGCGCGAAGCCGAATTTCAGGAGCGTGTTGTATAAAAGTATGCCGGCGTGGTCGCCGGTGAATGGGCGGCCGGTGCGGTTGGCGCCGGCTACGCCAGGGGCCATGCCGACCAGCAGCAGGCGCGCGTGGGACGGGCCGAAGCTTGGGACGGGGGCGTTGTGCCAATCCGGATGTTGGGCCTGGTTGGCGGCGCGGTAGGCGACGAGCCTCGGGCAGAGGGGGCAGGTTAAGGAAGGCCAAGGGGCTCTGCCCCCTGGACCCCCGCTGGGGTCAGGGACCCCAGACCCCCATTTCTTTGAAGGTAAGGCGGAGGGGGGCATTACGCCCCGCTCCTTGCCTTCCAAAAATGCCGGTCCAGGGGGGCTCCCCCTGGCGGGGGTCCAGGGGGCAGAGCCCCCTGGTCTTTCTTAAAGCTGCTCATGCGGCTCCAGGCTCTCCGCTTTCACCCCCGCCGTGCGCGGCCGCGGCTCCATCTGGCGGCGGGTGAATTCGGGCGCGATGTCCGCCAGTTCCAGGAACTGGTCGGCCTGGCGGCGCAGTTCGTCGGCGACCATCGGTGGAGTCGTGCGAATCGAAGAGACGACCGACACGCGCACGCCGCGGCGCTGAACGGCTTCGATCAGCCGGCGGAAATCGCTGTCGCCGCTGAACAGCACCGCATGATCCATCTTGTCGGCCAGCTCGAGCATGTCGATCGCCAGCTCGATATCCATGTTGCCCTTCACGCGCCGGCGCCCCGTCGCGTCGGTGAATTCGCGGGCGGGCTTGGTGACGAGCGTGTAGCCGTTATAGGCCAGCCAATCGGTGAGCGGCTTCAGCGGCGAATATTCCTCGGTCTCCAGCACGGCCGAATAATAGTAGGCGCGAACCACGTGCGCCTTCCTGCGGAAAAACTCGAGCAGGTTGCGGTAGTCGACATCAAAGCCGAGATTGCGCGACGCAGAGTAGAGATTTGCCCCGTCGATAAACAGGCACATGCGCTCTGTCGGCAGGAAGTGCATACCATCGCCTTTCAATACACCCGGAACCTGACCGATCTACCGCCAAGGGGGGACACTCACTTAACACTTGTTGCTATGTTGCTCAAACGCACGGAAGGCAATCGAAATTCCAATTTTTATCGCAATCGGTGCAAACCTGCCGGATCGCGCCGGATCGCCCCCTTTGCACATCTGCGAGTGGGCGGCACGGGCGGTATCCGGTGTTCCGGGCCTGAACGGCGCCGTGCGCTCCCGCTGGTTCTCGAGTGCACCCGTTCCGGCTTCGGATCAGCCTAGGTACATTAATGGCATTTTGCGGCTGGATGGCAAGGCCGATCCGGCTTGGTTGCTCGCGGCCTTGCAGACGATCGAGCAGGCCGCCGGCCGTGTGCGATCGGAGCGGAACGCCGCCCGCACGCTCGATCTCGACATTGTGGCGATGGACGGCCTGGTGCGCGATGCGCCCGATCCGGTGCTGCCGCATCCGCGGGCGCATTTGCGTGCATTCGTACTCCTGCCGTTGCGCGATGTGGCGCCCTTCTGGGTGCATCCCGTGCTCGGGCAGGATGTGAACGCGCTGATCGCCGCGTTGCCGCCGCAGGACATCCGCCCGGTGAATGAGCGCGACTGGGTTGCGCCGGGGGCCTCCGCCCCCTAGTTAGAAGGTTTCCGAACCGCAGACATGTTGGAGAGCCTGCCGTATGGCACGTGTAACCGTTGAGGATTGCGTCGAGCGCATCCCGAATCGCTTCGAGCTGGTGCTGCTCGCAGCCCAGCGCGCCCGCAATCTGAGCCGCGGCGAGGAGCTGACGGTGGAGCGCGACAACGACAAGAACCCCGTTGTGGCCCTGCGCGAGATCGCCGAACAGACCATCGAGCTGCCGAAGCTGGAGCAGGACCTGATCAAGTCGTTGAGCCGTTCGCCGGAGCCGGAACCGGCCGACGAGGAGGTGCTGGACCTGATCCCGACCGACCAGAACATCTTTGGGCTGCAGGACATCTCGGCCGAGGAGGAGGCCGCCAACATGCCGCAGGAGGAGATGTCACCCGATGACATCGAGGCGGCGATCGAGGCGGAGTTGGGTGGACGCGGCAGAAGATAAGAAGAATGTTCTTTTCCGCAGAAAAGAACGGCTCAGTTCCCCTCCCCGGTGTGGGGAGGGTTAGGGTGGGGGGTCGCGCCGCACAGCGCCGGTACGAGAAAAGGCTTTTTCTCTCTGGTTCACTATGCGGCACTGACCCCCACCCCGGCCCTCCCCACACGGGGGAGGGGGACGTATGGGTGCTTAACAGAACAGACCACTTTTAATCCAAGGGGGAGCGGCGATGGCAACATTGACGGGCCACTCCCCAACGCCGCGCGCGCCCGAGGGCACCGGCGGCCTTCTCGCCGCCCGCGATCACCAGTTGATGGAGCGTGTGCGCGCCTACGCGCCGGCCGCGCCCGTCGGCCAGATCGAAGAAGCTTTCAATCTGGCCTGCCAGGCGCATAGCAACCAGACGCGCGACAACGGCGACCCTTACATCACCCATCCGCTGGCGGTGGCGGAAATCCTCGCCGGCTACCATCTGGATGTGCCGAGCATCTGCACTGCGTTGCTGCACGACACGGTGGAAGATACCTCCGTGACGATGCGCGATATCGAGCGCGGGTTTGGCCCTACCATTGCCGGCCTGGTCGATGGGGTCACGAAACTCACGCGGCTGGAACTGCAATCGGACCGCACCAAGCAGGCGGAGAATTTCCGCAAGCTGGTGCTGGCGATGAGCCGCGACATCCGCGTGCTTTTGGTAAAACTGGCCGACCGCCTGCACAACATGCGCACGCTGGGTTTTGTGCAAAAGATCGAGCGCCGGCAGCGTATCGCGCACGAGACGATGGACATCTACGCCCCGCTTGCCGCCCGCATCGGCATGGATTCGCTGAAAACCGAGCTGCAGAACCGCAGTTTTGCGGAGCTGGAGCCGGAGGCGTATGACACCATCCAGGCGCGGCTGAACTACCTGCGCGGCCAGGGTGCCGACGTGATCGAGGAAGTGAAGCGCGAGCTTGCCGCCGTGTGCCGCGAGAGCGGCGTGGAGGTGCTGGAAGTTTCGGGACGCGAGAAGAGCGCGTTTTCGATCTGGCAAAAGATGCAGACGCGCAATGTGGCGTTCGAGCAGCTTTCAGACATCATGGCGTTCCGCATCGTCGTGCCGACGCGCGAACAGTGTTATATGGCGCTGGGTGCGGTGCATAATTCGTATCCGGTGATTGCCGGGCGTTTTAAGGATTACATTTCCACGCCCAAGGCCAACGGCTATCAGAGCCTGCATACCGGGGTTACGTTGCGGCATCCGCGCAATCAAAAAATCGAGGTGCAGATACGCACCAAGGAAATGCACGAGATTGCGGACAACGGCGTGGCTGCCCACTGGAATTACAAGGAAGGCGATATCGAGCCGCCGAGCGAAACCAAACGTTTTGGTTGGGTGCAGGATCTGCTCGAAATCCTGGACAATTCCGGCGCGGCCGACGAGTTTTTGGAAAATACAAAACTCGAACTGTATCAGGACCAGGTTTTCTGTTTTACGCCCAAGGGCCAGCTGATCCAGTTGCCGCGGGGGGCCACGCCGATCGATTTTGCTTATGCCGTGCATAGCCAGGTTGGCGACACCTGTGTGGGCGCCAAGATCAATGGGCGGCTGATGCCGCTGCGCACGGAACTTGCGAACGGCGACCAGGTGGAGATCATGACGGCGCGTGGCGGCACGCCCTCGCCTTCGTGGGAGCGGTGGGTTGTTACCGGCAAGGCGCGGGCGCGGATTCGTAGGTATGTGGCCGCGCAACAGCGGGCGCAGACGATCGAGCAGGGCAAGAGCGTGCTGGCCCGGGCGTTCCGGCAGGAGGGGCTGGATGGATCCGAGAAGGTGCTGGATGGGGCGCTGAAGTCGCTGAAATGCCAGACGCTGACGGATCTTTATGTTGGCGTCGGCGCGGGCCATATCGGGCCGAAGGATGTGGTGCACGCGGCCTATCCGGAGATGCTGGAGGCGGCGCGGGCGCCGCGGATGATGCCGGCGCTGCTGGCCCGGGCGCCGACTGCGAAGCCGCCCTCGCGCGACAGCGGGATGGCGATTACCGGCCTGGTGAGCGGCATGGCTGTGCATTACGCCGGGTGTTGTCATCCGCTGCCGGGCGATCCGATCGTTGGGATCGTGACGACCGGCAAGGGTGTGACGATCCATACGAAGCGATGTTCGACTTTGGAGAGTTTTGCGGCCACACCTGAGCGGTTTATCGATGTGGATTGGGATTATGCGGCTTCGGTTGCGGCCGGGTCGGGCGCCGGGCGCAGCAAGGGGGATACGCATACCGGGCGGATCAGCGTGATTGCCACCAACGAGCCGGCGACGCTTGCGAACCTGACGAACGCTGTGGCGCGCCAGGATGGCGGGGTAACGAATTTAAAAATCGTCAATCGTCAGCAGGATTTTGTGGAAATCCTGGTGGATGTGGAGGTGCGCGATTTGCGGCATCTTTCGATGGTGATCGCGGGGTTGCGGGCGGTGAGCGGGCTGACGCAGGTGGAGCGGGCGCACGCCTGATGATTTTAGGGATCGGTGCCGACCTGTGCGACATCCGCCGGGTGGAGAAAGTGATGGCGCGTTTCGGGGACAAGTTCCTGCAGCGCGTGTTTACCGAGGCTGAGCGTGCTCGTGCTGCGCGCCGCACGGAAGCTTTATGGCCGGGCACTTACGCAAAACGCTTTGCCGCCAAGGAAGCGTGTTCGAAGGCGTTGGGGACCGGGTTTTCGCAGGGCGTATTTCACTCGGATATGGGTGTTGTGAATTTGCGCAGCGGCCAGCCTACGCTGGCGCTGACCGGGGGCGCGCTGGCCCGGCTGCAGGCGATTACGCCGCCCGGTATGCGGGCCGAGGTGGCGCTGACCATGACGGACGAGCCGCCTTATGCCTTTGCCCAAGTCATAATCTGGGCGCGCCCCTCGTAGGGCGGGCTGCCGCCCGCCAGACTGCCGCACGCCATCGCACACCGCGGTTCCAATTCTCTCCCAGTTGAAGAGTGCGTACGTGCCCCTGTGCAGCATCGTTGTTCCCACCTACAATCGCGCCGACCTCATCGGTGACACCCTCACCGCCCTCCTCGCGCAAACGCAGGCGCCTTACGAAATCATTGTGGTCGATGATGGCTCCACGGACGCCACGCAAGCGATCCTGGAAAGCTACGCACTTTCCATAAAATACATTCGCATCGACAACAGCGGCGAACTCGTGGCCCGCAACACCGGTCTGCGCGCCGCGCAGGGAGATCTCGTCGCCTTCTGCGACAGCGACGACATCTGGACGCCCGACACCCTCGCCACACTCTCCGCCCAGTGGCACCAAACGCCCGATCTCTTCGCCTGCTACGCCAATTTCCGATTTTTGCGGAACGGCACGCTCTCCACCGACACAAAGTTCGATGCCGCCCCCGAACATTTTTGGCAAGACCTTCGCCCCACCGGCACGCAGGCCGGCGTGTTCGACGCCCCCATCATCGAGCGCCTGCTAACCTTCCAGCCGTTCTTCCCATCCTGCATGATTGTCTCGCGCGCAAAATTTCTGCACGCCGGCGGCTGGGACGAAGGCACCACCCGGCTGGTGGGCTGTGACTTCGCAACCACCCTGCGCGTCGCCGCGAACCCGCCGGTGGGCGTCATCCACCGCCCGCTCGTTCACATCCGTAAGCACGCGCAAAACTTTTCCGCCGACACGGAAAAGATGAACCTGGGCGATGCCTGCGTGCTCGATTACGTGCTGCGCACAAGGCCGGAGTTGGCACCGCTGGCCGGACAAATCCGCGCAAGCATGGCGCTGCGCCGGAGCAACGCGCTGGACAGTGCGTTTTCCCGCCGCGATTTCGCCGCCGTGCGCGCCATCTACGCCCTGCTGCCCGCGCAGGCGCCAGGGCCGAAGCAGCGGATGAAGCGTGCGATCGCCGCCCTGCCCCCGAAGCTGGCGCGGCTGGCCGCTTCGTTGACGAGCAGCTAAGACCCGGTGCCGTGAACCCAGTTTTAGAAATTCGCAGCCAGATCGCCTACCAGCGCAAGCTCGCCCGCCTGCTTGGCTGGACGGATGCGTGGCGCTTCCGCGCCGCCATGATCGCGGCGCGCCTTGGCCTTTCCCGCCGCACGACCATTCTGCTGCACCCGCCGAGCCTGCTGCATCCTGTCGAGCTGCGCCTGGCTTCTACGGACGCCGAAGTGTACGGGCAGGTGATCACTGCCCAGGAATATGCGGCGGTGATCGGCGAAGAGGCGCGCGTGATCGTAGATTGCGGCGCCAATATCGGGCTGAC
>Ga0116226_10003968_pt1 | contig 13056 bp, 3 predicted proteins | sample S1TSphfallax_FD_89692 | JGI IMG/M metagenome (GOLD analysis project Ga0116226, IMG submission 89692) | Host-associated microbial communities from peat moss isolated from Minnesota, USA - S1T2_Fa - Sphagnum fallax MG | ecosystem: Host-associated > Plants > Peat moss > Unclassified | place: USA... | reverse complement strand
ATGAAAAATGAATGGTGATGGATGCATTTTGCTCATTGTGTATCTAAGGTGGATGTGCATGGATTAACTTCATCCATAAATTTAAAAAGTGCTAATGGATGACTTTCATCCACATGATTGAAAATTGGATGTTCATGGATGGGCTTCAAATATATGTTACATGAATGACAAAAAAAATTAGCTATATGAACTAACATATGATTTTATTTGATTTATAATCACCTTTAGTCTAGTTTGAACTTATGTAAATGTAAAAATAAATACACGTATATGGTTTTACATGGCCATGTAAAACGATGTAAAAATGTGATTATTACTTGGGGAGGGTGGGGATTTTATAATGTTTTGGGTGATAGACCAACCAAATGGCCCATTGAGAAAAAAAAATCAAAACATGCACCTAGACATCTAATTAATAGGGATTTGCAATAAAATTCGGTCATTGAAGATATACAGTATATACATTTACATGAAACTATGTAATTGTAAATGTGAAAAAAAATTATACATAACAACAATGTGAGTGTATCCGTAAAAAGTTTGGACATGTACTTGCATTTACACGAAATTTACACACCATATATAGAGCTCGTAGCATTCACACACACAACATTAATTCTAATCACCTATTCAATTAATGGTAGTCATCTCTTAGTTACAATGACAACCCTTTATTAACCCAATTTCAACATGTGAAAATGTGTGCAAAGTCATTTTCATTGTGCATTAAATAATAATTTATTGAACATCTACATTTCATCACAAATGAAATCATATTCAACATATATGAAGATAACTTGTCATAGGCCATTGTCATGAACACATAAGCAATTATCATGAACATAGGTGTTACAACAAAACTTATGTAACAAATAAAGTTTGAACATTATCCCAACAATATGTTCAAACATAAGCATTTGAATGAAGTATGCAAATAGGTGTACCCAAATTTGGGATTATATTCCCAATATGAAAAACTAGGGGGGAAGTATTTCCATTTCTTTCCAAATGATGTGCATAACATTATAGCATGCAACTTAATGAAAAGATAAATATTATAATTTGATATGATTAGGGTGCCAAGAATTGGATTACAATAATGTATTAAAAATATTTCTGATTTTAATATTTTTGTATTAATACTTCTTAACATACAAAAAATACCTCTTTGCAATGAAAAAAAATACAACATAAAAGAAGACACGACTAACACAATTTGTCATTGTGTTGCAAGTTTGTACTAAGAACTGTGCACTACATCTATTTATGCATGTTTCAAAACTTCAAACATTTACTTACACTACATCTATTTTATTGCCCATTTCACAAAATTCATCATTAAAATGAACTAAAACCCCTTTTTTAAAAACCTCATGAATGGAACAATTTTTAGAATATTTATCATGGATGAAAAATGAACATTTACGGATGAATTGTGTATATGAATGATGATCGAAATTAAATAAATGACTATATGAAATATTTTACATACTAGTGACAAGTGTTTTACATATCTATATTTAGGATATGTGTTTGTTTGTTGTGTTTACTTGGATGTCGCCATGTTGTACTTGTAACCTTTCTAACTAATTTTTTTTTAGGAGTTCTTGTTTGTAGCCAAATTAGTGGTTGTCCATAGGAAGATTTAGCCAAATTTGGTTATGAAATAAAATTTTAAAATTCCAAATCTTTCATAAAAATGTTTTAAAAAATTGGTTACAAAATAAGAATAAAGTATTAATTTTAAATATTTTTTCTCATTTCTAGCAATTAAAAACCTCCAAAATCATATCATTTTTGGATTTTGGTTTATGGCAAATTCTACCATTCGAAAAAAGGTGGCCCCCCAAAACCGTTTTCCCCCTCCCTTCCCCCCCCCCCCAACCACCCCCAACTTTGTTTGTTGTATTCCTAAAAACTTTCAACAAGGTGGTGTGCATGTTTGTTGTTTTGCAAATTTTCACCCAAGGGAGCAAAAATGATTGAATTTAAAACAAATTTCAACTATGGAAATTAAGAGTATCTTTTTAAATGATAATTTTGCAAGTTACAAGAACTTTGAATTGAAACCTACTTTGACAAAAATAATATTGGGATGGGTGCAACTTTTTTTTAAGCTCCAAATTTCACCAAAATGAAAAATGAAAAAATTCAAAAAATAAGAAATTGGAAAAAAATCACACTAGTTATGACATGCAACTATGGTGCAACTCTTCAAAACATCAAATGTGGTTGACTATGGATGTATGTATAATGTGTACAAATTATTGTATAAAAAACCCATTTTCAATTCACTTGCAATTATAATACAATTAATTGATTTTCTAACGTGATAATTTATTATTAATTCCCCATATTTCTAGGGGGATAATTGCATAATAGTTGTAATACCCAAGGAATAATTACACAAGAGTTGTATACGAGTTGTTTTTTGAGCTTTAGTTGTAGGGCAATGTGGTTTTGGCGGATGCAATTTCTCATAGTGTCACCACATTTGCACTTGATTTTGGTTTTGTAAACATTACTTTAAGTAACCAATAGCATATGTAATAAAAGGAACATGTTCTAATTAATGAATTTCTATATACCAAAATTTTAATGTTTAAAAAAACAATTCGCACCAAATCCCCCCCCCCCCCCTCCCAAAGGCAATTTTCAATATAAATTATAATTAGCCAAACTTATATAAGAATGTTAAATTTGTATACTTTCATAAAATTTTGTATCAAATTTGGCTAAATTGTCTTATGCATGATCAACATTTTAACTACATCACAAAATCGGAAAAAACAACATTGATTCTACTAAACCATTGTTATTTATGCAATAAATGATAAAAGGAATGTATGTACATGAGCATGTTTTCTTAAAAATTCAATAGCTTTTCATTGCTTTAAAATTTTTATACTTTATGCACACCAACATTAAATTTTAGGATTCACATGTCTAATGTGAAAAAAAACTAAAGCCTTTTGTACTTTATGAAAAACACTAAAGTTATCTATGTTCAAAACCCCAAAAAAATTTAGATTTAAAGTGTTAAAATAATAATTATTTTGATTTACTCCAATGCATAACTTTCAAACCTATTACTATGAAAAAAAAAAGTTTTAAAATGTTTAGGTTAAGTTAATTTAGGGTTCCAAGTGATGTGACATGGTTGGCAATGTGAAGGGTTGTTATTTGTCTTCAAATGAAAATTCTACCATCGCAATGATTCTCTAACTTTCTTGTTTTACATTTTCATTCCTATCCATTATACTCTTTCATTTTTAAAGAAGTATTTGAAGCATTTGGCAAGTCTATTGAAGGAAAGAGCAATTAGATTCCCTTTAAACGACCTTATTCTTGCAAAGTACTTGTGTGATCAAACAAGATGTTTACCAAGTTGTTTTCAAGTTCATACACCATTGCATTATCATTGATCTCTCCAACTTTTCATGTGCATGGAGGAGTTCTTAGCTTGAAAAGGAGTGCATTTTTGGTATGTGTTTTTGGTTGCACTTCGACAAACATGAACAATGATGTAATGTTGTTCAATGAAGATGTACTTGAATGTAGATGTGCCCTTAAAGAATAATTAAGAGTAAGGTGATTATAACATACTATAGCTTCCAATTAAAACTCAAAAACTATGGTGAATACATGAAAGATTACATTTACGTATAAAGTTTTTTTTTGGGATAAAGTTTGGACCTAAGACCCTATTGATGGATGTAGTGCAACATTTTGTAGTGGCCTAATAAACCTCTCCAATATACACAACAAACAATGTATTTTCTATTGGTTGTTTATGGGACATGTGTTAGGGATTAACCTTTATGCTTAATTTGTAAGAGGTTGTTATCAAATGGAAATAACTGACTTGGGATTTGTGTTTTTAGTTTGTCTTTTTGGTGAGCTCTAAAGGTTAAAACCACTTGCTAAGGATTGAGATACAAGATGTAGGAGGGAAACGACATTTCTTTTTTATTATTGCCACGTTATAAAGTTGGACCCTTCATGGCAATTTTTTCAAAATGGTGATATGTTGGAGGTAGATACTTGTGAACATATTTTATCACCATACAATTATGTACATGAAACTTTGTTTATCTTGTTATTATTTTGTGATTGTGTTAGGATCATTCATCATTATTGCTTAGTTTTCATATTTTAATTATTTTGTTCATACATTTTCAAACTTTGTGTTATATGGTTTTTTCACTTTCTTGAAAATATGTTTTGAAAATGTTCAGTATGTATGTTATTGTGCCAACCTTACACAATTGTGATGATTCTAGGTGTATTTCAATATAGTTCTTCATATGATGAATTGGTCAGGTTTTATCAATTGTGTTGCTTGTGTGAAGGATTGAATATTCAATGTGTGTATTTTAAAGTTATAACTTTGTGGAACTTTTGGCTTAGGGACGTCATTCATTTTATGAATGAATGCAAGGTACAGCGGCTCATTATTGCAGTCACAATATAATTTTTTGCAAGGTGTTTTGTGTTTAAATGTTTATGGTCATTTCAAATAAAATGGAAATAACCTCTTTAGGGCTTTTGGACATTGACATATTAAGGCCAAGTGGAATTTGGCAAACCATTATTTACAAAATATACACATGAAAATGAGCCACACATGTTTTCTTGCTACCAAACTTTTGATTTGTTCTCCTCATTATTCAATGCATGATTTAGGAATGAAACACGATTAAGTTAAATATATATTGTTGAGATTTGTTAGATTGTTAAAGGTCATTGGAAACTCCATTGATTTTGTTTTAATCAAAATCTTTGTTTTAACCTCTAATGTATAAGTTAACAATGTTTTTCTTGGTGTAAATTTACATACCAAGAAAGTTTTTGCATGAACAAAGTTGCATCAACATGAATTGATATACAAAATTTATCCCATGTGCTAATAACTTAGCCGACACTTATGTAATGAAATGTTGTCAAATTTAATTGTTTAAATTTGAGTTACACAATTCTTTGGTTTATAATTCTTATATGTAATTATTGGACGATGTAGGAAGATACACCATTATTGGCACTATACTTATCTATTTTTAAGTCCACAAATGATGTGTCTTTCAAATTTAGATATATATATATTTATTTTTTTTATTTTTTTTCAAACTTGTTTCCTTGGGTTGGTGCATTGTGTTCACCATAATGACTTGTGTAACATGCACCGTTGGCCCAACTATTACCACACCCTCAACTGATTTCTCCTTCCAAAACCTGGTTTTTGGGAATTTATTTGAATTTTCAGCGGTAGAAATCATTTTAAAATCAATATTTCCCACATTCTGAATCCAAATCTTACCAAATAAAGTCCATTAAATCTTGTTCATCAAGATCTTTCCAAGAACACCAAAGGCACATTCCAATTCCTCCCAAATTTTCAGCTACGATTTAATTTAATTTTTAGTGAAAAAATCATTTAGTATTCAATAATTTTTGCACCACAAGTCCAAATGCCATGAAACCAAACTGATGCACCCTTCATCCTTGAGAGCTTTCCAAATAGACCAAGAACACAATCTAAAGCATCCCAATTCGGTGGATCTCATAAGTACAAACAAATCAAAACAAACAAACAACCTTCCTTCATAAATAGATATGATGTTGGACCAAAATTTGATAATGGTTAGATTGTGAGGATTAATGAACTTGCTAAATACTTATGTAGATTTTGTTGTACTCGGTGATCTATTGTAGGTGCAAGTGAACAAGATCACATCTATTAAGGTTGAACTATTATGTGAATATTATTTCCCATATTATTGTAGGCCCATCAAGATTTTTAATAATGTTGAGTTTGGAAAGGTTTTCAAAACAACTACATTGATAATTCAGTTTAAGTGGTTAGTTTTAGCTTATTTCATTTCATGCTTTTATTGTCCCATCTATGCTCCTACAACATAGGCCAATATTTGACAATGCATGTTTTGATATTTCTAAGATAATGAGGGGAAATACTTCATCGACAACAACCTTAGTTTTTGGTGAAATATCATGAGAATCCTAAATTGTCAACACCTAATATTATTGGCTTTGAAGTAACATCTCACATGTGTGTGTTCAAGTTTATGCCATTATATGTTGTAAGACATGCAAAATGTTTGTTATTATTTCAAAAATTTCCCATATAATACCTTAGTTCCCAATTATAATTAGGCAAGTAATTTAACTTAAGTAGGTAAATAGGTAGATAAGTAACTTAACATAACTTAGTAGGTAGGTAATTAACCTAGTTTGGACATATTAATTTATAGATCACTAGTTGTATATTAGGTTCATACACAACCATGAGGTGGTCATGCATATAATTAAAAAGGTTTAAAGTAGTCTACTTGGATGAAAAACCACACAAAATTCCATGTTATTTTTTCACTCCATTAATTGCAAATTAGTTACATAAACAATTGGATATGTTGAAAATTATATGGTTGTGCAATTTTTAAATTGTAATAACATTTAATACAATTGTAAACAACAACTGATTACAAACTAATTAGTTGGCAATGACAACTTTTCTATTGGTGTACTAGTAATAATTGGCCATAAAATTTACTTACATGATGTTGAAGCACAATCTTGATTTGAGATAAAAACACTTATGATTTTAGCACCATGTTGTATGTTCATATCAAAAACACAATGTTTATACTTATGGCTAATAAAATTTATGGAATTTTCATGAATGAGGTGCAAATTTGCACAATAGATCAATGTTTTTTGGTAACCATTACGTATGGCATTTGTGAGTTGACTTCAATGACCAAATGTGAAAAGAAATGTGTATAATGAAAGGGTATTACCCCCCAATGAATATTTTCCAATAACGAATAATGTTTCTATTATTAGGTTTATGATTCCATCATCTGGAATTTGGCTTTGGAACTAGGATGAAACATGAAATATGGCAATTACATGTGGCTGAAGAAACTTGGTGGGAGTTGGCAAAAACTTGTTACATTGAATGGGAACAAACAACCTTAGTTCAATAACAACGATAGAAGTAATATGACACTTCATTTTTTAACATTGTTGTATTCAATGAATTTTTGTTTTTGCAATAATGAAACATAGGTTGTATGATTAAGCTTTTTTGACAATAATGAGTGCAAGGTTTTTAAAGGCTTATTGAAATTAAATTATACATTAATATTTGCACTTCGATCTTGCACATTGACATGTGGATGGTGGAGTTGAGTTTTTGCCTATAGTTTGTATTATATTTCTTTTAATAACATCTATATTTGGTGAATCATGTTATTTTGGAAACTTACCTATGTTTTAATGGGCTTTTCCAAAGAGAACTGTGATCAGTCTTTCCATGAAAAAATAAAATAAAAATTGAAGTAGGTTAATGATGTACATCAACCCAACAAGAACTTGTTCAAGAAAAACTTGATGGTGTGATTGATGTTATTGATGATGACTTGAAAATACATGCCCTATTTGAAGCACATTACATATAGTAAAAGAAGGCTGGTACCGACAATGGTACCGACAATGAAGCCGCCCCTGAAGCCGCGGACGGACAGGGTCCTCCCCTGCTAAATACAGCGAGGGTGTGACTTGATGTCCTCCTCAAATGGTTTCGGCTTGGATCCGTCACTCTTGGTGACGAATGAAGCTTCCCTTTAATCCGGACGGACAGTGGCTACAGACAGTCGCCTTTAGAAAGGGCAAGGTTTGGTCTATTTTCATGGACTCGCAGATGGGAAGTGTGTGGCAGCGCGTAGCCAGGTTGAACAAAACCTTCATGTCCTCATCATCAATTTCAACAAGTGGCATGTCCCGAACCTGGAATGAACTTGATGTCTCTACAAGCAAGTTAAATATAGCTAAATATAGTGAGGACGTCGTGAAGCCAGCTGCTCCTTCTATTGCTGCTGTTGCTGCGTTGTTGTATTCCCTATGTCTATCAACAACCTCAACATCTTCATGGAGTTCTTGGTTGGACACCACCATGCAGACCGAGGTTTTTGTTGCTGGGGTAGGTGGGAAAATCAAAAGAAAATTTGCTTCTCCTCCCTGACACACACACACATGTGCCTTAGGCACGAGGCACACACTAGTTCTTTTACAATGAAAGGAAGGTCAACTATTGGCCAACCAATGGAAAATGTCAAAACTCTTCAAGAATATTAAAGAATATTAAAATGTGTTCAAACTTTTTCTAACATATTTGAAAAGGCCATTTGCACAAATAAACTTGTTGAAGAGGGTTTTTTTTTCCTTCAAACAAGTTTTTTCAAGTGTGAATCCTTTAATGATGATCAATATAAATATTTTTTCCATGGCTTCTAATGAATTGTTGTAGGCCTTTTTTAATATTAAAAAGAACTATGAACCTCTTATTGGATCCAATGATTACTCCAAGTGGTGTTATTATAAATATTTGTTCTTATGGAACTTCTTTGAAAGACATTGGTAAGTGTTTCTTGTGTATCTTCTATTTTGCTAAAATTAACACAATTGCATTCAAATTGTTAATGTGGAGGTTCGTCTATAATCTTTTAAATACATTGTACATGTTTTGGTTTATTTTTAAAATCAGTTTGCCACGTTAAATGGAGGGATATTATTTTTGAAGATATGTCTTATTATTGTTGTTCTAGATTGTAGACTTATTTATTGTGAAGAATAACAAGGTTGGAATTAGGAATTTCAAGATCTTTGTATGTGAGTGTGCAATAACTAGAATGGCTATCATTACACCACTTACGTTATAAGGGAATAACATCACAATCATTCATTCTACAACATTAAGATCCAATGATTGATAATTTGGTTGACTTCACTTTTATCCTACAAGAATGACCTCTAATTCATTTGTTACACGTTGCAACCTTTTATCTTTTGAAATTGAATTGGAGGTTTTAAAATTAAACTTTTCATAGATCACAATGGTAAATATTGATTTTAAACATATCATTACAAAATGAAAATAATACATGCAACACAACATGAAAGTTGGGAACACATATGTCATACTCATGGGTGAAAACACACTACAGTGACCCCCTTTGGGGTGTCACATTGTATTACTTTCCCTGGATGTGCATGTTTGAGTGTATCCCACTTCAAACTTTCAAAATATTTTCACAATTTATTTTTTCATATTATGTCATAATATAACCTAAGCCAAAAGATTAGAAAAGAAATTATTTCATTTCATTTTATAAAGTGGGAGATTGGAGTATATTTGTGAAAATGAATGTAACATACCTTTGTAATAAAAAATACAAATATATTCCAAAAAAAATTTAAATGATTTTTAGTCTTTATGAAAGTTGAAGGTACATTGAACCATGTCATTTTTCATAATATGAACCATGTTTGGATACCATGTGATTTATTTGTAAATTGTCATCTCAAAAATGATTTTTTCAACAAAGATGTGATAAATGTGTGGTAAATTGAAAATTTGACAATAAATCACATCCACATAAAAGATGACAAACATAACTGGATGGGACATTTTAAAAATTCATTAAAATTGATTTTGTTAATGACTAATGAAACCTGAAAGTAAATGTGGTCAAAACAAAATTTTGGCTCTATTATACCAATGTATATCATAATATACACATGGATCTTTCAATATAGATCATTAATTTTATTATTATTATTTAAATAATATTACATAACATTAATTTTGTAAAAAAATTGTTGTCGGACCCAAAAACCCAAAATTGATACCCAAAATTAAATGTACTATGCTTTTGAAACAATTATATTGTATGTACTATAACACTAAACCCAAAAATGCCCCAAAGGGGATCATTATAATATGCTTTCCCCCTCATCCAAAAGGAATCATGTTAATGGACTGGTAATTACAAGTCACATAGATAACTAAATCAACATCTTCAAATATGTTTGCCTTTTGTACCCAATTGTGACCACTTTAGCATTTACAATCAATGTTATTCCCACTTGTGTGAAGCTTGATTTTTTCTAGTTTTATGATAAACTTGATTAAAACGTAGGCATAGAATAGTACCATGTTATGGTCAAAAAAAAAGTTTGTATTTGAAGAAGACAAATTCCTTTCTTACATGTATGTTTCATCTTTTAAAATGCATTCATATCAACACATGTAATGAAAATGTCAAATGCACAACATTCAAGTATACTTCACAAGCTGTCAATATCACGAAATTTCATTCATGAAAAAATCATAAAATAATATGTCCATACAAAATTCGTGGGTTTCAAATTGGAAAAAGGACACGAAATGTATATATAACTTCTATATAAATGACATGTCTTTTTTACTTATGATGTTTTGATGTGAAATATGTACAATTTACATTTAAACTAAATTCATGTAATTATCGTGATGTATTTTTGCATAAAACTATGTAATTTTGTGTATTGATATGGGGCATGCTTAATTTTTTTTTTGTTACAATTATTGTTGTAAATGGGATTGTTCTGTCTTTTTTACTTATGATGTTTTGATGTGAAATATGTACAATTTACATTTAAACTAAATTCATGTAATTATCGTGATGTATTTTTGCATAAAACTATGTAATTTTGTGTATCGATATGGGGCATGCTTAAATTTTTTTTTGTTACACCCATTGTTGTAAATGGGATTATTCCAATTTTCCCAAAACCTTGTGTGGTATAATGTAAAAGTTCAACCTTTGTTATACAGGTTGGGAAAAGTTGCGAACTTGACTTGTGAAGGAAAGTGGTTAGGTTGTGTGCATAAAGTTCTAATTATATAGTTGTGGATGACATGCTTTTAACATAAATACCAATTTTTTATTTCTTTTCATTTAGTTAGGACGTGTCTACGTATAGATTTAAAAAACCACCAAAATATAAGTGAGATTTTACTTTACATAAAAAAAACTACAATGTAAAGTTATATAGAGGAATGGAATTGACCTTCAATGTTTTTGGGCCCACCTCCAACCAAACATTAGCATGAGACTAGCTTCTAATTTGCATTTGGATTGCTTGACAAATCCTCCATTTCAAAACAACCACAATGATTTAACACAACATGTTGATGCCATTTTTTCTAAGATGGGTCATGACAAATGATTGCAAAAATGTTGTCATCAAGAGCTTAGACATTTTAGAAATCTTGGAATTAAAACTTGGTCAAAGGTCTCTTGGACCCCTTCAAAGTCTAAAACCTTTTGAACTTTGACCACACATGGAACAATTTCAAAAAATCTACACTAATTTTCTTTGGGCAAGCATGTTGTTTCTTGATTCAAAAGGAAGTAAAGATACCAAATATGGTTTTTCACCTAAACAAATAGAATAATAACCAAGTTAGAACTTTTCAAGAACAACCAAACCAAAAAGGAAAAACAATACAAGGCATAAGCCATTGTAATTATTGTTCATAGAACCCACAAATGAATCATAGTCATCAATAACTTATTCCATTTTTAATGTTTTTTTAGCATATTAATGTGACATAATGCATTTTTATACTTTAAAAAAAAATTGTGTTCTTTTACTAAAATCAATCCATTGAAGAAGACGTACCACACAAAACACATTGAGTGGACCCATAATTGTTGATTCTGCAACAATATTGAAAACAATATGTTTTTATAAAATTCACACCCATAATGACACATTACATGTGCTTGAACATTGAATTGCACCAACAAATTACATGGGTTTAACAAAGACACAAAGTCTTGATATATTTGGACCAACATCCAATGGACAAAACCCAACACATCACAACAATAATGAATGTAATGAAGCTTGTCAAATTCGATGCCAATCACAAATATACATGTTTCAACCAACATCTTTGCTAGAATGAAAATAATGGTAGACATTAACACATTTTGCATAGCAACATGGAAGTGTTAAGGACACGAAGAACCACAAGAACAAAGGTTAAAGGAAAGGTCTAAGTCTAACTTTCAAACAAGGAACACAATTATATTATGTGATTCAAAAACAAAAATACAATAACTATGAACAACAACACGAGATGTGCAAAACAAATGTGAAAACATATATTTATTATGCTAACATATGTAAACATGAACATGAAAAGAACATGCCAAGGCTATGGTGCAAGATCATGCCTAAAACTAGTGATGAACAAATTGAAAGAAATGAAGGATCTTACTTCTATTCATACCTCTTTGGGGACTTAACTCAAAGAAGCTTCCAAGGATGTTTTTATGTGTGCATCAAACAAAGAAGCTTCTTGAGAACCTCCCTATCTAAAAGTCAACTATAAATCAATTGAAAATTAACTATGACTTAAATAGTATTCAATTGGGAATTAATTGAAAGTTAATTGGGAGTTCATTAGGAGTTGAAACTAAAAGTTAACTCGAACTTAATTAAAAATTAACTAGAAGTGAACTAAGATCTAACTAAAAGTGAATTGAAACTAAATTAAAAGTTAAGTACAAAAGTATAAGTTTAATACAAGTCATGGATGAACATTCAAAAAAATGAACCCCACGACATTGGCATCTATGATAGGAAGAGGTTGGTGACGACTTCCTAGACTCATAAACAAGATCAAATTTAATTGAATATGGAAAACAAAAAGATGAAATTAAATTTCAGTTGCACCTTATAAAATGTAGATGATACTTCACCTTTTTGTGATGTCTTTATGTTGCAAGGAGGAGGTCATTCCTTAAACATCATGAATTAACATCTCATTGATGAATCATAGTAGTAGTAATTGAAACTTTAAACATTAGGATTATTCCAAAAATAAGAGACAAATAACTATCTCATGTCCCCCCATAACAATCGAAGGGCAATGGGCTAGGTTGGGTTTGAAGGTAAAAGATGCATGACCCTCCATAATAATCAAATGGTGGGAACCATGTCATATTTATTAACAAAAGAATGCACCATCATTCGAAGTGAGTGGTTACATGGAGGATCCAATTTCATTTCATCATCAAAATATTGCATGTTTATATCTTCATTTTGATTCCCATACGACCCTATGATAATGTCCGCTCTCTAGTTGTTAGGACCCATTATAAACTACAATAAAGGACCACAAGCACAAAAAAGTATCAAGCT
>Ga0116226_10003967_pt1 | contig 13062 bp, 11 predicted proteins | sample S1TSphfallax_FD_89692 | JGI IMG/M metagenome (GOLD analysis project Ga0116226, IMG submission 89692) | Host-associated microbial communities from peat moss isolated from Minnesota, USA - S1T2_Fa - Sphagnum fallax MG | ecosystem: Host-associated > Plants > Peat moss > Unclassified | place: USA... | reverse complement strand
GCAATCTCCTGCATTTGCGCGTCTGACAACCAAATCAAATCGCTCATGGCAACGCCTCCTTGCGCCGCCATTGAATCAATCTATCGTCGGTTATGCAAGGCTTTTAATAGGTCCTGAGCCTAGCCACTCCAAAGCCGCTGACCCCCGCCGACGCGGGTCGGATGGCAAGCGAATACCTTGCCGAGTGGCTACCTAGCGTCGAAAGAGCCCTGACGACGGCTGAGGAACAGAAGCAAAAGGGTGCCGACAATCTGGGTTGGCGTAAGGACGCCGCCTTTACTCTCCACCAAGCTGCGGAGCGGTCATACATCTGCTACCTTCTCGTTCGCAGCCAGTACGTTCCACGGTCGCACAACCTCAAATTCCTGCGGTCCCTGGCTGAGGATAAGGAACCGCGGCTTATCGATTGCTGGCCACGCGCAACGAAACTGGACCGGCGGCGTTTCGAACTCGCCAAGCGGGCTTATGTCGAGGCGCGCTACTCAGCCAGCTATGATATCAGCACCGAGGATCTCGAGGCCATCGCGGCAGCGGTCTCCAATCTACGCGATACCGTAGACGCGGTCTCACGCGCGTGGCTCGATGAACTTCACCAAAAGGCTGATCAGTGATCTGTCCTCATCATTCCGGGCGCCAATCGCGCGGCAACCTTCTGTAAAGAGGCCAATTGCGGGTCTTATTGAAGTTTCTATCAATAACCTTTAATATGATGGTTGGAAGCGGTCTATATTAAAGGAATCTGATGAAGCGGGATGACCTCACACCTGCGGTGCGGGAGCGGCTCAAGCGGCTGCCCGAGCCGCAGGCATCGCATTACGGCGTGGTTCCGTTGCCGCCGCCCGAACACAGTATCACGCTCAAAAGCGCCCTTGCCGCACACCGGCAGGCGTTGGACATGATCGCCCGGGTCGACGCGCTCGCAGCAGAGTTGCAGGATCCGTATCTCGTCAGCAGACTCCTGAGCCGACGGGAGGCCGTGACAAGTTCGTCGATCGAGGGGACCAACAGCACGCTCGACGAATTGCTCACCATCGAGGAAGATAGTGACACCGCGCGCGATGCCGCACGGCAGGTGCGCGACTACGTTCTTGCGCTGGAGCGGTTCATACCCGAGGCGGCCGCGCAGGGACATGCTCTCTTCACCACCGACTTGTTCTATGCGCTGCACGCCGAAGCGATGCGCCGTGATCCCGACTACCCTGACCAACCAGGGCAATTGCGCACGACCGTCGTATGGATCGGCGGGCAAGGCCAGATCGCCTATTCGACATTCAATCCACCCCCACCCGCGGACGTGCCGGCGTGCCTGACGGATACCGCTGGCTACATGCGCTGCGAAGGCATGCAGGCGCTGACGCAGAGTCTGATCATCCGGATGGCGCTGGCTCATGCCCATTTCGAGGCGGTCCACCCTTTCCGCGACGGCAACGGCCGTGTCGGGCGTCTGCTGCTTCCCCTGATGATGGTCGCCGACGGGCATACCCCGATCTATCTCTCCCCCTATATCGAGGCAAACAGGGCCGGCTATTATGCGGGGTTGAAAGCCGCGCAGCAGCGCCTGGATTGGGAGCCGCTGGTGGACTATCTCTCCCATGCGATCATCGCCACGGTCCACGAATTGCTCGCAACACGGGCTGCGTTGCGCGGCCTTGCCCAGCAATGGCGCGAGCGCCGCAAGTTTCGGGCGGGTTCGGCTGCGCTGCGGATGCTGGCCATCCTGCCCGATTATCCGGTTGTTACTGGCAAGCGCATGGCGGAACGGCTTGATCTGTCGATCCCAGCAGCGCTGGCCGGCATCACGCAACTTGTCGCATGCGGGATCCTGACGGAGCGCACCGGCTATCGCCGCAACCGCATCTTCGTGGCGCACGAAGTCTTGTCCATCCTCAACCGCCCGTTTGGCAGCGATGTCGAGATGGGCTGAAGGTCGGTTAAAAACCCTGTCATTCTGGAGACATCCCGCGTTGCAACAAAACTGTAACACGATAACTTGTAACAATTGAAACTGGATAGTCTGGGGCCTGAGAAACCCAGTCGCTGTCCGCTGGCAGGGGAAAGGGCGCCCTGCGCGACTTCGGCAGCACTGCGCTGCCTGCGGGGGCGTTATGGTATTTCATGGTGGCTCAGGCACTCGAAACACGTCTTTACGATCTGGTGGGCAAAGTCAAAACCGTGGTCGATCTCGACACCGCGCTTACCGAAATCACCCAGTTGCTCGGCTTTCAGTATTTCGCGCTGTCCCACCATGTCGATATATCCAAATCGCGGGGCAAGGCGATACGCCTGCACAACTATCCCCAGATCTGGGTTGATCATTACGACAAGCGGGCGCTCGGCGTGATCGATCCGGTGCACAGGGCAAGCTATGCGACCCCGATCGGGTTTCCCTGGTCGAGGATTCCATCGCTCATCCAAATGACGCGCGACGACATGCGCATGTTTGAACAGGGGCGGATGCAGGGGATCGGCGACGGCTTCACCGTTCCCGTCCATGTGCCGGGCGAAGCACGTGGTACCTGCACGTTCGCGACAGACCCTGGGCGATCGTTACCTGACGAAAAATTGCTGTACGCCCAGCTCGCCGGCACATACGCGTTTGAGACTGCTCGCCGATTGTGGCTCAAAGGCAGGGTTTGTCCCCGGCCCAGACTGCCGATCCTGACCGACAGGCAACGCGACTGCGTGATCCTGATGGCCCAAGGCAAAACCGATCGGGAAATCGCGATCATGCTTGGCATTTCGCGCGAGACCGTCGTCGCGCATATCACCGCGGCGTGCGAACGATACGGGGTATACAAGCGCCAATTGCTGATCACGCTTACGCTGTACGACGGAACGCTCACCTTCGCCGATGTCGAACCCTGGCGCTATCCCCATTTCTTGGAATAGCGGCGGCGCGTCTCTCTGTTCTTCCTTAGCCAACCCGGTTGGAGAAGGAGAACGCCGAATATGCCCAGTATCATGACCCAAGGCGCTGACTCGGGCGCAGCCTGCGCTTGCGGCCCCGCCCTCACCCTCATGATCCGCCGCAAGAGCTATACCTTGCGTGCGGTCAGATCGGAAAGGGCTGGCGGGTACATCGGCCAGGGCGGGACGGCGGCATGAACGGCGGTCCGATTGCCGAGCGCGTCTATGAAGCCCTGCGCCGTTTGATCCTGAGTCATGGATTTCGACCGGGCGACAGGCTCGATCCCAACACGCTCGCTGAACGGCTGGCAGCGAGCGTAACGCCCGTCCGCGAGGCGCTCAATGTGCTATGCGGTGAGCAGTTGGTCGAGGCGCATCGATCGGGTGGATACTTTCTTCCGGCGCTGGACGAACCCAAGCTGCAGGACATGTACGGCTGGGCACATGAAATCGCTTTGCTCGCAATGCGATCGTGGCCCCTGTCCAAAACCATCGAATGCGACCCGATCCCGAGGCAACAGCAGGACTATGCCGGCCGCGTGCGTGAAGTTCTGGAAACGATGGCGCGGTTGTCGGCCAATGGCGAACATCATCGCGCCACGGTCGCGCTCAATGCGCGGCTTCATGCAGTGCGAACGATAGAAATCGAAGTGCTGCCCGACGCGATAGAGGAATTGACAGAGATCGAACAGGCGCTCGAGCACGACGATCGCGCGCTCCTTCGACGCAGCCTGAATACCTATCATCGGCATCGCATCCGTGCAGCATCGAAGCTGGTACGGGCTGTCTACAGAACAGCGCCTTCGTGATGGTCGGAAACAATCGCAATATCAAATTCGCATAAAATTCGGATATCGAATGCTGCCCCATAGTCTGACCGTGGCTGCAAATGGTTGCGGCCCTTGCACAGGAGAAGACTGATGGAACGCACGTTCGACCAGACCGAGGACATGGAAGACCTCGGCGCCGCCAGCATCGAAACGCTTGGCCCTCCGGGCAATCTGCCCGAATTCGGGGTGATCGGCCGCGGCAACGGAATCGAGCAAGAGTAATCCGAACGCAGGCGCGCAGCCGACACGGTTGCGCGCCTGTTGCGATAAGGTCGCCATGACGTTGTCCAACCCTCCTCGCCTCGCCGATGGCATCGGCATCGCCCGCTTCGATGACTGGGTCATCGTACTCGACATTCCTGGAGATCGTTACACGCGCCTCGTCGGGGAAACCGCGCAGATGCTGGAAGCGATCCAAAATGGCGAACCCATCGATCCGGATGATCCGGCGGTGGCGGCGCTGAAAGCGAACGCCTTCATCACCTGGCAGGCGCCGTGCGTGACACCATGGCTTAGTCCAAGCGAGCTGCAGGCACCGGAAGCAAGCGCGCTCGAAGGTGGCGACCCCGAACATCGAATTGGCCTTCGCCACTTGGGCGTCGTGATCGACTGCGCGGCCAGCCGCTGGGCACTGCGGCGCCGATCGCTTCCGCACATTCTGCAGGATTTACCGTTGGAACGCCAACGAAGGAGCGATGGCGACGTCGTAGCGCTCGCCCGTGCCTTCGATCGCGGACGCCGGTTGGCGCCGTTCACCCCGCGCTGCCTGCCCGACAGCCTTGCCTTTGTCAGGCGCGCGCGCCGACAGGGCCATCCCGTCAACATCGTGTTTGGCGTGAAATGCTTCCCGTTCGAGGCGCATTGCTGGGCCCAGAGCGGCGGCATGGTGCTTACCGACCCACTCGATCGCATGCGCCGCTTTCAACCGTTGCTGGCCGTATGACGGCGGAACGCTACCTCGCTGTCATCGGCGCCGGAGCGCAGGACGCGCGTGCTCATGCGATCGTCGAAAGGATCACGTGCCACGGGCTGGACCGGCATGATGTCGGGGAAGGCCTTGTCTTGCTCACAACACCGCGTGTTGCAGTCCGGCGCAGCCCGGAGTGCGTCGTCGTGGGCAGCATCCACGACCGGACACCGTGCCCGTCGACCGACTTTAATGGACCCGAAGACCTCGTTCTGCGGTCCTGGGGCAATTACATTGCTTTTGGCATCCCTGAAGGCGCCGCACGAGTCACCTGGATAGTCCGCGCTCCACTTGGACACCTTGTGGCATTGCGCACCACGGTCGGCGCGATCACACTCCTTGCGTCGGACGCAGCCATCCTGGCCGACGCGCTCGGGGCAGATCCGCCCATCGACTGGACTTTCGTTGCCCAGCATCTTGCCTGGCAGCATCTTCAAACCGACCGAACCGGATTGTTGGGGATCGATGAGATCCTCGGCGGGGAATGCCTGCGGCGTGGGCCCGGGGGAAACTGGAACAAGTTCGCTCTGTGGCTGCCCTGGACCTTCACCACGGTTGAGTCCGAAATCGGACATGCCGAGGACGCAGAGCGCGCCTTGCGCGACAGCGTCGATCGCGCGGTCGCCAGCCTGACCCAAACGGAAGGTGCAAGCTTGCTTGAATTGTCGGGAGGGCTCGATTCCTCGATCCTGGCTGCCGCGCTCTCCGCAGCAAAAGCTCCCGCCCGGGCCATAACGTTTGTGACCCAAGCAGCCGAAGGCGACGAGCGCGAATATTCCTACGCCACGGCCCGAGCCACCGGCATGCCGCTTGATGAGTTGCCTGTCGGCAAGGGCATCGATCTGGCGCGTCCTGCGCTCATGCGCACGGCACGCCCAGGGTTGCCCATGCTGCTGTCGGTGGCTGACCAAATCCTTGCCGACAAAGCGCGTGAATGCGGCGCCACGATATTCCTAAGCGGCGCCGGCGGCGATTGCGTGTTCTGCTCGCCGGCCTCCGCAGCGCCTGCCGCCGATACGATCCGCCGCTTCGGGATTGGCCGAACGGCTTGGCGAGCCGTTGATGACCTGGCGCGCATCCATGATGCGAATGTCTGGACGGTAGCGCGCATGGCCTGGCGGCAAGCGAAATCAGCCCCCCTTCATGCACGGTGGCCCGTCACGCCCGGTTTTCTGAATCCGGACTGTGTGCCGGTGTCGCCCCCCGATCACCCTTGGCTCAATGAGCCGAGCGACGTTTTTCCGGGGAAGCGCAGCCATGTCCGTGCGATCCTGGCCACGCTTGCCCACGTCGATGGTTATGGCCGGCATGCCGTTGCACCGTCGCGATTTCCATTGCTCAGTCAGCCCGTTGTCGAGACGGCGCTGCGCATCCCTTCCTGGTTGTGGATCGCCGAGGGGCGCGACCGCGCGGTGGCACGGCGGGCATGGCGCGACCTACTGCCCGCGCACGTCCTCGAGCGGCGCACCAAAGGCGGCCTCGACGGGTATGCGATCGAAGCGCTGGCTGTAAACCGCGCCAAGCTTGTCCCTTTTCTTCTTGAGGGTCATCTGGCCAACGCAGGTTTGATCGACCGCTCCCGAGTGGAAGAGGCATTACGCCGAACTGTCCGCCGAGGCGATCCCGAACCCTACCTGCTGCTGCCGCTGATTGATTGCGAAGCTTGGGCACGCGCCTGGCTCGGTGACCCATAAGCACGCCAGCGTTCATATTGGGCCGCCTTGTCCGGATCGGGGTCGATCGCACCGGTAAGCCAATAGCGGAACCAGTCAAGATTGCGGGTGTTGGCCACGAGCTGATGGCGCGGCTGCCACTTGATGTGCATTTCCCCTGGGAATGCCCAGAGTTCCACCGGCTTGCCCGCCGCCTGCAGCCGCGCCAGCAATTCGACGTTCGGCCGGTATTCCTGTTCTGGCAATTGCATGAGCAGTGGCGCGTTGAAGCGGTCGGCGTTCATCGCCGGCGACAGCTCTCGCCAATGCCGCTGATCATCATCAGGATTGCCAAGTCCCCATCCGGATCGCAGAACACCCGTCACATCGCGACCCTTCACCGCATTGAACCAATAATAGGTCGGGGTCACCATGACATTGGCTATCGAGACAGCGCGTAACAGGGTCGTGTGCATCGCCAGCCAGGCAGCAACCTCGCCCCCGAAACTCACGCCGCCCACGCCGACCCGCGCGCGATCGACAAGGCCTTCGCGCGCCAGGCGGTCAATGATTGCACCGATGCCGTCCGCCGCGATGCGATAGGCCTCGACATTGTGCCCGCCGCCGAGCGTTCCGGGATAGCGATTGACACACAGCGCCGCGATGCCGGCTCGTGCGAGGTCACGCAGAGGAAACTCGTCACCGACTCCGCCGCGCAGATAGCCTCCACAGGCGTAGTAGGTGATGAACAGGGGAACTGCACCTGCGCGCTTGTCCGGCATCGCGAGGAAACCGCTGAAGGCCAGACCTTTGCTATCGTTCCAGGTCAATCGGTCAAAGCGTGGCTCTATCTGATCGAGCGCTCGATTGGGCTCGTCAAGGATATGCCGGGCACCTTCAGGCAGGGCGGTGGCAATCAGTCGTGGTGGCTGGTTCGCGCCCGACTCAACGCACAGCAGTGCCGTACTCGATGCGGCGCACGCTTGTCCGTCATCACCACCATTGAGCAAATCGGCGCCACGCACCATTTGATGGACTCCGCCGTCGGCAACATCCCACCGTCGCAAGATCGTACCGCCGTTGTCGTCACGGGTTTCAAAAATCACGGCGTTATTCGTACCGAGCCATCGCACCGAGCGGATTGGTGGGCCGATGCAGGCAGGGTCGGTGCATCTGGCAATCACCTGTCCTGCGTCGCCGATCACGGCGAGGCTATAGCGGTTGCCTTGCCCTAGTGAGACCAGAATGCCGCGCGCATCGCCCGACGGCACCCGGTCGATTACAAAGCTCTCGCCAAGCCGGTCGAACGCTTTGGCCGGTGGCGCATATGCTCTCTTGTCGCCATCCGTCGGCTCACTGGTTTCGCCAGTGGCCGGGTTTAACACGCGTAGCGAGGGTGGTGACGCCGGCAACACCCCGCCTTGTTCAAACCAGAAACCGCGAAGGCGGCCGGTCGCCCAACGCCCGTCGATCCAGTCGCCGCGATACAGCGGCCGCTCCGGATCGACACTCGCATCGATCAACGTTCCCCGATCGCGCTCTGCGTCTTCCGCGTCGGCAATTGTTTTGCGAGCAGGTCCAACTGTGATTGCGATGCGCCGGCCCCCGCCGAGCGCAACAATATCGCGCACATTGCCTGCTTCGTGGCTGAGTTGCCGCACCGCCGAACCATCGACCTCGGCGCGCCAGATCTGGATCTCCCCGCCCGCTTGCTTGCGAAAAAGTACGGCACGCGAATCGGGTGTCCAGACTGGCGGGTTGGCCAGCGAAGTCCCGTTGAGCCACATTGGCTCGCCTGCGTCCGCCAGTCGTCGTGGTGGCGCGCTTCCATCCAGCGGCGCCTCCATCCAGTCCAGCGCATAGTCATTGCGATCGATCGAGGCGCGCATCCGTCGCCATACGGCGAGGTGCCCGTCTGGAGATATCGACACGCTGTCGATGCGCGTGACCTCGATCATCGCCCGAAGGGTGGTCCCATCCCCGGCATGCGCCGGCGATGGGACCTGGCAAAGCAGGATCAGCGCGAGAGGGGCTAGCTCCTTGCGCATCACCATGACTTCACCAATTGCAGACCGATCATTCGCCCGATTGCACTGGCTTGTTCGGGATCGAACCCCGACGCCGAATAAGGCGTGGCATCGTTGACGTAGGGCGGTGCCCGGTTGAACGCGTTGGTGATACTGACTGACAGCTTCGTGTTTTTCAGCGGACCACCGATCCATCCAAGCGAATGCGCGATCTGGAAATCGACCGTGGTCCAACTTGCCACGGGCTCCGACGGCGTCACGGCATTGTTGGTGTAGCCGGCGGTGAAGTTGACGAAGCTCGCCAGACCAAAGCCGCCGATCTGCGCGGTGGCGCGTCCGCGCATGCGCAAGCGCACCGGATTGCCGATGGTACCAAGTACCGAGACCCGCGGCGAGGTAACGGTGGTCTGCTGATCCATGTGCTGGAGCCAGGTGCCCGAAACACCCAGTTCGGCTGATCCGTGCGCCAATGGCCGGCGAAGCCCAAGATCAAAGTCGATGCCTTCAAGGTGGGTGCCCGCAAGATTCGCATTGCGCGCGTCGACCACGTAGGTCACCGAACCGGCCGAGATGTCATAGGGATTGAAAAAATAGGGGCTGGCATAGAACCCCGAAACAGTCGAGGCCGACGGACTTGCCGAGATCAGGGATGCGAAGCGACTGGGTTGGGTCAGGAAATTGAAAATGTCGACCGCTGGATTGTAAATCTGGTCGCGGTAGGAAACGTTGAACCAAGTCGCAGACAGCACAAGTCCGCGAATGCCCGAAGGACGCAAGTCGATCCCAGCCGTGAACGTGCGTGCCCGTTCAGGCCCGATCGCCGGATTGTTGCCGAACAACGCCACCACATTGCTCGTGCCCGTGGGCGACGATGGATTGGCCAAGGGCAGCGGGACAAACTGGTTGAGGCCCTGCCCCTGGCGCACATCGTCAAAGCCGGGCGCATGAAACGAAGTGCCAAAAGAGCCACGTAAGGCCAGGCCCGCTACCGGTTCCCACGTGACTCCAAGTTTGGGATTGGCGGTCGAGCCAAAATCCGAATAGTGTTCGTAACGCCCCGCAATCGACAGGTCGAGGCGGTGGATGCCCGCGATCCCCTGATCTGGCCCAACCAGGGGCGCCGAAACCTCCGCAAATCCTGCAAGAACGTCGCGCAAGAGTGGAAATCCTGCTGTACCGCCGTCCATCGGGGTAAGGGAATAATCGTCGTCGGTCTCGTTGAAGCCTTCCCATTCACCGCGATATTCGCCGCCGATGGCCAAGCGCAATGGCCCGCCTGGCAACGCAAACAGCGGACCATCGAACTTGAGGCCCGCGGTCGACTGACGGGACCGATCGATTTGAAGGACAGAGCCGCGCACGTAGTTGACGGTCGCCTGCGCGGTGTGTGAACCGTCGCCGAAGACGTTGAACGCCGTCGCCGGATTGGGATCAGCCAAGGCCACCGCCAGGCGTGCGTAATTGACCAGATTGATCGAATCGAGCTGCTCGCGTTCGCGGCTGTAGGTTCCTGACAATTCAGCGCCCCACTCGCCGAGTTTGGCTTGGATCGATCCCGACGCCGCCCAGTTGGTGACGTGGGACTCGTCAACCGGTGGGCCCAGATCGTCGCGGAAATCATATTCCACCTGAACCGGCTGCCCCGTGCCAATCGGATCGACATAGAAGGGATTGCTGGTCGGCACGGTCACGGGCGAGTTGAGGGCAAATGTCCGCATGTTGGAATGCCGGTCAGCGGCCATTCCCAGCAAGCGCAGTGTGACCGTTGGCGTGATCTCCTGTTCAAGCGCGATCACCGCGGCATTGCGCCGGGTTTCAGGGAGAAGGTCGGTCTGCGTGCGCCCGTCGGCGAGATTGGTGACACCCGGGGTCAGTTCGGACGCAGTCAGGTTCGTGCCGTTCTGTCCTTTGGGAATGCCCCAGCTGCTGCCATCTGCAGCGATGATCGTGCCTGGATTGGCATAGGGCTGGTCGTAATTGGGCCCACCGAACCGACGCAGGTCTTCGGTTGCATAGGCGCGATCTTCAGAGCCCAGTCGCCCGCGCCCGTAGAATTCATAGGCAACCATGATGTGACCGGTCGCCCACTTCGTGCCGATAATCTGGCTGGCCTGGAATTCGCTGAAGCCGTTGGCAAAGCCGGAATGGAATGAAGTTTCGGCGCCTTCGAAGTCCCGCCGCAGGCGGACATTGACGACGCCGGCGACGGCGTCGGAGCCGTAAATCGCCGAGGCGCCGTCGGCCAGAACCTCGATCCGTTCGATCGCGCTGGCCGGGATCAAAGACAGATCGACGAAAGTCCCGCCGCCACCGCCCAGCGCAAGGCGGTTGCCGTCGATGAGTGTCAGCGTTGAGTTCGCACCTAGGCCGCGAAGATTGACACTGGCCCCATAGCCAAGATTGCTGTTCGCCCCGTTGCGCTCGGTAAAGCCCACCGTGCCTTCGTTAGGGCCCCCACCGAAATTCTGCGGGATCGAGGCTATGATCGATTGCGTCGTGGCAAGACCGCTTTGCTCAATCGCGGTCCGGTCGATTGTGATGACATGTGCGCCAGCCGGTTCTTGCCCGCGAATGCGTGTGCCTGTGACGAGGATCTGCTTGTCCTGGGGCTCCCCCGGCTTTGCGGCGCGAACCGCATAGGCGTTGCCTGCTTCGACGACTTCCAGCCCGGAACCGGCCAAAAGCAAGGCAAGGGCTTCGCCGACGGTGTAGCTGCCGTGGACTGCGGGCGCGGTTTTGCCAGCGACGATATCGGTGTCTGCAAGGACGGTATGTCCCGACGTGTTTGCCAGATCGCGCAAGGATTGAGCGAGAGGTTGCGCCGGAATATCGAGTGCAACGTGCTGTTCGTCGTGCGCAGCGACGGGCTGCGCAGCAATAAGAGCAGACGCTGTCATCAGCGCAGCGAAGACGGAACGGTAACGGGTGTTGAACGTCATGGTGCCTCCCTGGCGTCCCGTTGACAAGACGCTCATGGTCTCGAGGACGCCGACTGACGCGAACACCCGACAGAAATATTTTCAGATGGGAGACGCGCCTGCGACGACGCGGAGGCAAGCCGGTGGTTACCGGATTGCGTGGTCTATAGACCAAGCACCGCGCACCCTCCCCAACCCCCTCCCCTTTATGAGCCGGGCGAAAGATGCGGGATTCGATGGGCCTATGGTCCTGCGCGAAACCGGCGGAGAGCAACGGCTTGAAGCTCGACACTGGTCATTGGTAAATTCTCGAACCGATTGCCAAGAACGGGTGAGACTGAGACGCATGCTGACTGGCATCAACGGGCGACGCCATAGGGTCAGCTGCCCTTCAGTTGGACCCAAGGCCCCGGGCAAGCTCCTGCCCCAGACACTGCCATTGTGACGTTCGGGCACCCTTCCTATTCGGGAAAATCAGCTTTGCTGCCTCTGCACAGCCGAGAATAGGGCGTAAAGCTGCAAGGTCGATCGCTCACGGAAACACTGCTTTTTTACACCAGGTGCTGAAGCCACTGCTTCCTGACACGACATCCAGCACAAAGAAATCGTCCGGACTGCGACTCAGCCAATTTTTTTTGGCTAATCGTGGAATTTGTTCATCGACTTGCGTGTGCGGTCGGTCGCCATCCGTATAAACGCGTCGAAGCCGCGATCGGACAAAAGCCGACGAAGAATCAGCACGATCTTGGCTCCGCCGACGGGATAGCGTGTCTTGGGGCGGCGCGAACGCACCGCCTTGACGATGGTGGCGGCAACGTCGCCGGGCGCACTCGGCATTGACCCTTTGCTGGCCGCGACCAGCATCGCGATATGCGCCTGCGCGCCATCGCGATAGGCCCCCTCTCCCGAACGCAGGGTCAGACTGTCGCGCGCGATCCCGCCCCACGGGGTGCGTGTCGGCCCCGGCTCGATAATCACGACATCGATGCCGAACGGGTGCAACTCCATCCGCAGCGAATCGCTCAGGCCCTCCAGCGCATGCTTGCTGGCATGATACCAGCAGCCGAATGGCTCGCCGACTTTCCCGCTGGCCGACGAAACATTGACGATCCGGCCGGCGCGCTGCGCGCGCATCGTCGGCAGGACAAGCTGGGTCAGGCGCGCCAGGCCGAAAAGGTTAACCTCGAACTGCCGCCGCCCTTCGTCAAGCGGCACATCCTCCAGCGCCCCGTAAGAGCCATAGCCGGCATTGTTGACGAGTACGTCGATGCGCCCGGTCTCGCGGAGCATTGCGTCAACCGCGGCGGTCATTGATGCATCGTCAGTCACGTCGAGCGACGACACGCGCGCGCCCGCGGCCTCGAGCGAACGCATCGCGTCGACTCGCCGCGCGCTGGCATAGACGGTATAGCCGGCGGCAAGCAGGGCTTTGGCGGTTTCCTCACCAATTCCGGACGAGGCCCCGGTCACCAATGCTGTCTCCGCCATCCCGATCCCTCTGGTCAAATGACAAAATCTGTCAATATGTCCAGTCTTGACGTTTGGACGGAAGTTGTCAAGGTTGCTGCATGAGCGACGACAAGAAGAGCAGGATCCTGGTGGCGGCCCGGTCCGTGTTCCTGCGATATGGCTTCAAGCGGGTGAACATGAACGACATTGCCGAGGCGGTGGGCGTGTCGCGCGCGGCCCTCTACCTTCTGTTCAAGAACAAGGAAGAGATTTTCATCGAAGCGTATCTGCGTTGGGTCGACGAGACCATCG
>Ga0116226_10003966_pt1 | contig 13064 bp, 9 predicted proteins | sample S1TSphfallax_FD_89692 | JGI IMG/M metagenome (GOLD analysis project Ga0116226, IMG submission 89692) | Host-associated microbial communities from peat moss isolated from Minnesota, USA - S1T2_Fa - Sphagnum fallax MG | ecosystem: Host-associated > Plants > Peat moss > Unclassified | place: USA... | reverse complement strand
TCGCGGCAGCAGGGCGGCAAACGGCTTGCGCAAAAGACCGATGCCACAGCCCGCGTCGAGAATGCTGCGCACCGGAATGGCCGCCTGCGACAGAATGGCCGCGATGAGCCGCGCACGGGTCCGCATCTCGGCGGCAGTGATCACCCGCGTCGAGGGATTCAGATAGAACTTGCGGAAGTACGCGGCGCCAAACGGTTCGGCGGGCTTCTTGCGGGCGGCAGACTTCTTGCCGGCGCGGGGCTGGTTGGTCGATCTTGCGGTCATACAAAATCAGAGCTCAGGCGACCCCCCTACTCCACCGTCAAACTCTTCGCCAGATTCCTCGGCTGATCCACGTCGGTCCCCTTCAGCACCGCGACGTGGTACGCCAGGAGTTGCATGGGCACGGCGAAGATCACCGGTGCTTGGAACTCGCTGACCCGCACCGGCATGTGAATCACCGTGACGCCTTCGCTGCTCTCCATGCCGGTGTCAGGATCGGCGAACACGAACAGCTGGCCGCCGCGGGCGCGCACTTCCTGAAGGTTCGATTTGAGTTTTTCGAGGAGTTCATTGTTCGGCGCGACGGCGACCACGGGCATATCCTCGTCGACCAGCGCCAACGGCCCATGCTTGAGCTCCGCGGCGGCGTAGCCTTCGGCATGGATATACGAAATCTCCTTCAACTTGAGCGCCCCCTCCATCGCGATGGCATGCAGCGGTCCGCGGCCCAGGAACAACGCATGATGCTTGTCGGCAAAATGCTCGGCGAGAACGCGAATGGTTTCGTCCAATTTGAGCGTGCGCTCGATGAGGCCGGGCAGCTGGACCAGCTGCGCCACCAGCTCGCGTTCCCGAGCTGCCGCCGGGCCGTGTTTCGCGAGTGCCACCACCAGCATGGCGAGCGCCGTGAGCTGCGTGGTGAACGCCTTGGTGGAAGCCACCCCGATCTCGGGGCCGGCGCGCGTCAGCAGCACCAACTCCGATTCGCGCACCATGGAACTCTCGGCCACATTGCAAATGGTCAAAGTCGACAAATAGCCCGCCCGGCGCGCGTTGCGCAGCGCCGCGAGCGTATCGGCGGTCTCGCCCGACTGCGAGATCGTGACGAACAGCGTGTCCTCGGTGACCACGGGGTCCCGATACCGGTACTCACTGGCGACTTCGACGCGTGCCGGTAGGCGGCAGATCTGTTCGAGAAAAAAACTCGCGACCAGCCCGGCGTGATAACTGGTACCGCAGGCGGCGATGTGCACCGCCTTGACGCCGCGGAACACGCGCTCGGCCGCCGGTCCGAAGGCGGCATCGAGCAGTCTCGCGCCGGCGACTCGCTCTTCCAGGGTCTGCGCGACGGCACGCGGCTGTTCGTGGATTTCCTTCAGCATGAAATGCCGGTACTGCCCGCGCTCGACCGCATCGGCGGGTAAATCACTCGCGCGGATCGGGCGCGTCACCGGCGCACCCTGCGCATCGACGATCCGGATCGACTTGCGACGGACTTCCGCGACGTCGCCTTCCTCGAGGAACATGAAGCGGCGCGTCACCGGCAGCAATGCGGCGACATCGGAGGCGACGAAATTTTCATCGATGCCGAGCCCGATGACCACGGGGCATCCGGCGCGAGCCACGACCACGCATGAAGGATCGCTCTGCGAGATCGCCGCGAGCGCATAGGCACCCGTCAATTCCGCGACGGTCGTGCGCACCGCGTCGAAAAAATCGACCGCATTCGCCAGATGCCGATGAATCCGGTGCGCGATCACCTCGGTATCGGTTTCCGATTCGAAGCGGTAGCCCAGGTCGGCCAGACTCGCGCGCAGCGCCTCATGATTCTCGATGATGCCGTTATGGACGATGGCAATGCCGTCCCGTGAGACGTGCGGATGAGCGTTGTTCAGGGTGGGGACGCCATGAGTGGCCCAGCGCGTATGGGCAATGCCGACATGGCCTTCGATGGCCGACGCATCGACCGCCTCCTGGAGCGCCTTGACCTTGCCCACCGTCCTGACGCGGGCCAAGCGATGCGCCGCGGTCATGACGGCGAGCCCGGCGGAGTCGTAGCCACGATATTCCAGTCGGCGCAGGCCCTCCATCAGGATGGGAATGGCATTGCGCTCTGCGACGACGCCGACGATTCCGCACATGGGGGGAGGCTCCGGTAATCTTTAGAGGACGGGCGGGGAGCTTACTCGACCACCGGTATTCGCACCACGAATCGCGATCCGACGCCCTCCAGGCTCTCGGCGAAAACCTCGCCTTGATGCAGTCCGACCACCATTCGGACCAGATGCAGGCCCACGCCGGTTCCGGCGATGCCGGTGGCATTGCTGCCACGGAAGAACCGTTCGAACAAACGTTCCCGGTCACGCGCCGGTATCCCGATGCCGTGGTCACGCACTTGCACCACGAGCCAGCCGGCATCCTGGCGGGCGATCACGTCAATCGGGCTGCCGGCAGATGAATATTTGATGGCATTTGACAAAAGATTGCTGAAGGCATGGAACAGGAGTTTGGCGTCGCCGTGAATGGTGCCCGGCAGGGACTTCAGGTCCTCGAGAATGAGCGCGCCGCGGCTGGCATCGCGGTGCGTCTGACAGACTTCACGCAGCAGAGCACGGGGGTCGATCTGCGCCGGGTGGAACACGGCCTCGCCATCGAGCAGGCGCGATGCGCCGAGCAGGCTGTCCATGATGTGGGTGATACGCTGCACGGCATTGCGAATGCTCGCGCCGCGCTCCGCGGCATCCGACGGATCGAGACGGTCGCTGGTCTTGATGAGCCGCTGGGCATGTCCGTCGATGATGGTGAGCGGGGTCCGAAATTCATGCGAGGTCATGGAGACGAAATCCCGTTGTTGAGCGGTCAGCCGACGCTCCTTCTCGAGCCCCCCCTCCAACGCGGCCGCCTGCTCGATGAGACGCCTCTGACTGGCGGCGAGCGCCACGGCATTGGCACGAAATACCGAGACGGCGCGGGCCATTTCGCCGATCTCATCATCGCGGTGCATGCTCGGGATCGCGCTGGCCGTCTGTTGATCCGCCAGTCGGTACATACAGGCCACCAGCTCGAGCAGCGGTGCGAGAATGCTGCGGGCGATGTACAGAATCACCCCGACCAGGAGCAACCCCGCCAGCAGCATCGACGTGACGATCATGCTGCGGGCGTGCGCATAGGTCGAAGCCGCTCTTTCGCTGTCACGCTGCGCCTTCACCACCGTCTGATCGGTGAGCCGGCCGAGCGTATCGCTGGACCGATCGAACGCCTGACGCGAGTCGGTGTGGTACATACGGATCGCCTGCTGCGTCTGGCCCGCGTTGGCGAGCGCGACGACCCGCTCGGCAATGGCTTCGTAGGCCGCCCACTGGGCGGAGAACTCGGCATACAACGCAGCCTCGGCGGGCTGCTGCACGATCTCTTCGTAGGCATGCTGGCTGGCGGCGACCGCCTGGCGCAGCGTGGTGAACTCCTTGTCGCTGGCGGCAATCTCCACGGCTGTCGACGCCAACAGATGCGTGGCCTCCGCCGTCCGGTAATCCGACATGAAGTTGCTGATGTCGCCCAAGATTCGGGTGTCGCGCAGCCAGTGATCCCGGATCACTTCCGACACCCGGTTCACATCGCCGAGGTGGGCGAATCCGACCGCTCCCAATCCGATCACCACCAAGAGCAGCAGAGCGAACACCGACGACAACCGGACTCGAATCGAATGGGAGTTGAGCCACAGCTTGCAACGTCGCAGCTGCGCGCCGAAAGCGGGTCTCACGGATTGATGAGCCGGCCGGAGGTTGCCTTCACGACGGCTTCGGTGCGTGTGGACACATTGAGCTTGCGGCAGGCGTTCTCGACGTGAAAATTCACGGTCCGCTTGCTCAAGCCCAGAATGGTGGCGATTTCCGGCGAGGTCTTGCCACGCGCCGACCAGGTCAGGCATTGCAATTCCCGCTCGTTCAATGCCACCTGGCGCGACCAGACTTCGTTACGAGCACCCTTACCCAGGCGCGCGGCGATGATCGCGGCCAGGATCTCGAAATCCACCGGCTTGGTGACATAGTCATCGGCACCCAGGCGCCGACCTTTCAGCTCGCTGTCGCGGTCGGTTCTCGCGGTGAGGAACACGAACGGCACCGCGCGCTGCTGCGGAGCCCAGGAGGTCAGGTGCTCCATCACGTCGAATCCCGACATGTCCGGCATGTTGATGTCGCAGAGCACGAGATCCGGCGCCGTCTTCACGATGGCATTCAAGCCCTCGCGGCCATTCGGTGCGATATTCACGACGTAACCGCGTTCCTGAAGGTCTTCGGCGATCAACGCGGCGGTTTCCTCATCATCCTCGATACAGAGAATCTGGCGATTGGCGGATAACATCGCCGTCGGGCTACATGGCCTAGCGGGCGGCAGCCGTCTTCGCGGCGTCGCGATTCCACCACCCGCCGCCCAGCGCCTGGTAGAGCGCGGCGGTATCACCGAAGCGGGTTGCCTGGGCTTGCGCCAGGTTGATCACCGCTTGGGCATAGGCCATTTGCGCCGCCAAATCCGTCAGATAATCGGTATATCCCGCCTCGGCCCGCTGGTGGGTCGAATCGAGCAACGCTTTGGCCGCCTGTTCCGCGGCCAGCGCCGCGTTGAGCGCCTCGGCATCGGCGATGATGGCATGCAAGGTGTCAGCGACATCCTGGTAAGCCTGGAGCACCGTCGATTGGTACTGCGCGGCCGCCTGGCGCAGCGCCTGATCGGCGGCGCGTTTGGTATGCAACAGCGTGCCGCCTTGAAACAATGGCTGGGACACGTCACCGATCAAATTCCAGAATGGTCCGCCCGACTTGAACATCTGCGAGAACTGAGTGGCCGTCCCGCCCACGGCTCCCGTGATGTTGAACTGCGGCAACATCAGGGCGACGGCCACCCCGACCTCGGCGTTGGCGGAGCGCAGCTGTTCTTCAGCGGCCCGCACGTCGGGCCGCTGTTCGATGATGGCGGCGGGTAAGCTCAACGGCACTTGCGCCGGCAATTTCAACGCCGACAGTTCGAACGTTTCGGTCACGTCCTGATTGGGCAAATGGCCCACCAGCGCACGGATCAAGTCGCGGTTCTGTTCGAATTGCTTGGTGAGCGGAGACAGCAAGGCTTTCGCCTGTGCCAGCTGGAACTCCTGGTTCGCGAGGTCGATCCGCGTCGCGAAGCCGAGCTCGAATTTGTCGCGCATCACCTTCAGCGCTTTCTCGTTCTCGTCGATGATCTTGCTGACGGCATCGAGCTGCGCGCGCGTCGATGCCTCCTGGATCGCCGCGGCCACCACGTTCGATGCCAGGCTCACATACGTAGCCTCCAGTTCAAAGCGCTGCAGGGCTCTTTGGGCATCGAGCGACTCCACCCTGCGCCGATTCAGGCCGAACACGTCGGGCACGAATCCGACGTTCAACGACGCGGTGTGAAAGGTGTAATACAGCGGTTGGTTATGCGGTGGGGTCGGCGATTGCAGCGCCGTAATCGCTGTGCCATTGCCCTGGATTCCCGGGGCACTGCTGCCGCTCAAATTACCCGCGAGCTTCTGCCGTTCGACGTTGTAATCGGCGCCGACGCTTGGGAAAAAGTAACCTTGCTGCGCATACACCAGCTCTTCGGCCTGGGCCAAGGCGGCGTGTGCGGCCGCAATCGTCGGATTGGCGCGAAACGCCTCCTCCACCAACGTATTGAGGGCGGGCGAGCCAAAGGCCTCCCACCAGCGAAACGACACGTCGAGGCCACTCACGAAGCGCTGCGCGTCACCACCCGCGACCGGACTCGAGGCGGTCGTGGCCGGCAACGGAGTCGTCGTGAAGCCGGCATCCTTGGGTGCCTCGGGTCGATGGAAATTCGGACCCATCGCACAGCCGGTGAGGACCGCGAAACCGGCCGCAAGACACAGAGATGAGCGCAACGCGGTGAGCATGGGTGCCGCTATTCTGTGCCAGGATGGGAGCCTTGGTAAGTGGCAATGTTCACTGTGCATGTTCACAGTAGCCGGCTCGCGGCGCGACCGCCATCATGCGCGGTTTGAGACGGTCGAGGGTCGGAAATGGGTGCTGCGATGTTCGAACCGAAAACCATCACGGCGCGGCTGGTCACGGCTGCACTGACTTCGGCGCTGCTGGCCACTGCCGGGGCCGCGGCGCCCGCGGCCGGCTCGGCGAACGCCGACACCGTGAAACTGACCGACTCTCAGATCGCTGCCATCAAGACCGGGCCGGTCGTCGCCCGCGATTTTACGGTCGAGAAGGATGCGGTCGGCAGCATCGATTTCAACGAGGACCGGACCGTGCAGGTCTTCACCCCTTATCCGGGGCGCATCATCGACGCCGTCTTCAATCTGGGCGATCCGGTGAAGAAGGGTGAGGTGCTGTTCACGATCGAAAGCCCGGATTTCATCGCCGCCGAATCGACCCTGATCTCGGCGGCGGCGACGCTCGATCAGGCCACGAGCGCCCTTGCGCGCGCGAAGGCTCTGTACGCGAAAAAAGGCATCGATCAGAACGACTATGAGACGGCGCTGGCCAACGCCCAGAGCGCCGAGGGCGCATTGCGGGCCGCACGTGCTGCGATGGCCGTTTTCGGCAAGACCCCAGCCGAGATCGACACGATCATCGCGGTGCGGCAGGTCGAATCGGCGCTGCTCGTGAAGAGCCCGATCACCGGCACCGTCACGGCCCGGACCGCCGCGCCCGGGCTGTTCGAACAGCCGGGCAATCCGCCGGCGCCCTATACGGTCTCCGATCTGTCGAGCGTGTGGATGCTGGCGAACGTAGCCGAAGCGGACAGCCCGTATTTCAAGCGCGGCCAACTCGTGCACGTGCGGGTGTCGGCTTTTCCCGAGCGGGTGTTCGAAGGTCGGATCACCGCCATAGGCGCCACCGTCGATCCGAACTCGCGCCGCGTGACCGTCAGATCGCAGATCAAGGACCCGCAGCACGAATTGTTGCCGCAGATGTTCGCGACCTTCGTGATCCGCACCGGCGCACCGATGAGTTCGCCGGCAATACCGGAGGCTGGCGTGGTGCGCGAAGGCGACGGCACGATGTCGGTGTGGGTGGTGAACGGCGACCCCCATGTATTCACGCGCCGCACGGTGAAGATCGGCCATCAGCAGGACGGCTTCGATCAAATACTCGAGGGCGTGCGGCCTGGCGAGACGGTGGCCGTCGATGGCGCCATCTTCCTGAGCAACATCCTCTACGGCGGCGCGTCCTAGAAGAGCCATCGATGATCAAAGCCATTTTGGGTTTCGCGCTGAGCCGCCGTGCGATCATTCTGTTGGGGCTGTTCGTGTTCATCGGCGCCGGCCTGATCGCGTACAGCAAGTTGAACATCGAGGCGTACCCCAATCCCGCGCCGGTGATTCTCGAGATCACCGCCCAAGCCGCCGGCTTGTCCGCGGAGGAAATGGAGAAGTACTACACCACGCCGATGGAGATCGGCCTGTACTCGACGCCCGGGATCGACAACATCCGCTCCACCTCCTTCTACGGACTGTCGTTCGTCCGCATCACGTTCAAGTACGGCGTCGATTACTACTTTGCCTACACCCAGACAGCGCTCAGCCTCCAGCAGAACGTCACGCTCCCCGCAAACCAAATCCCGCAGATCCAGCAGTCGAGCCTGGTTGGCGAGGTGTACCGCTATCAAGTGGTGGGGCCGCCGCATTTCGGACTCACCAATCTGCGTACCGTGCAGGATTGGATCGCGACCCGTCGCCTGTCGACCATCCCGGGCGTGGTGGCCATCAACAGCTGGGGTGGCACCACCAAGGAATTCGAGGTCGAGGCGGACCTTGCGAAGTTGCAGGCCTACGGCGTCACGCTGCCCCAGCTGCTGACCGCGCTGGGGAATTCCAACACCAATGTGGGCGGCCGCGAGATCACCGTCGGCCAGCAGTCCGTCAACATCCGCGGCGTCGGCCTCGTGAATGATGGCGGCAACGATAATCTCTTGAACGGCTATCACGTCGACGACATCCAGAACGTGGTGCTGGGTCAGTACAACGGCGTGCCCGTGTTGGTGAAGGACGTGGCCCGGGTCTATGTCGGCCATGTGCCGCGCCTGGGCATCGCCGGCCGCGACACGCAAGACGATGTGGTGGCCGCGATCGTGGTGATGGGACGCACCCAGCACACCAATGACGTGGTCCCCCGAATTCAAGCCGCCGTCGACGCGCTGAATGCGGACGGCAGCCTGCCGCCTGGCGTCAAGCTCGTACCCTACTACGATCGAACGTCGCTGGTGAAGGTGACCACGCACACGGTGCTGCACAATCTGATCTTCGGCTGCCTGCTGGTGTTCTTGATCCAGTGGATTTTCCTGGGCGATTTACGCAGCGCCATCATCGTCGGCGTCAACATCCCGTTCGCGTTGTTCTTCTCGATCATCATCCTGGTGCTGCAGGGCCAGGATGCAAACCTGCTGTCGATCGGCGCGGTGGACTTCGGCATCATCATCGACTCGGCCGTTATCCTGGTCGAGAACATCTTCAGGAATCTCCAGGCCATGCCGAGCGCCCAGGCGCAAATGGTGGAGAGCTTGAGCCGCGGTGCGTACGGTACCGACCCATCACCGGAGAGCGGTACGCCCTGGACGGTCCGGCTGCGCATGATCTATATGTCCGCGCTGCAGGTGGACAAGGCGATCCTGTTCTCGACCGCGATCACCATCGCGGCATTCGGCCCCCTGTTCACGATGCAGGGCGTCGAAGGGCAAATATTCGGCCCGATGGCCCGCACCTATGGCTATGCGCTGGCCGGGGCGCTGATCGCGACGTTTACGGTCACGCCGGTGTTGTCCTCGTTCCTGCTACCGACGCAGATCAAGGAAACTGAAACCTTCATCGTCCGCGGATTACACCGTATCTACAAGCCGGTGCTGGAATTCGCGCTCCGACGCCGCGCGCTGGTGGTCGGGCTCGGGGTCGCGTTCCTGGTCGTCATCGGCATCATGATCCCATTTCTGGGCAGCGAATTCCTTCCGGCGCTGGAGGAGGGCAACTACTGGATTCGCGCCGCGATGCCGCAGACCATGTCGCTCGATGCGGGTACCGAGGCCACCCGTAAGATGCGCGAGATCCTGCTGCGTCATCCGGAGATCATCACCGTCGTGTCGCAGCACGGCCGTCCCGACAACGGCAGCGACGCGTCGCCGTTCTCGAACGTCGAGCTGTTCGCGCCTTTGAAGAATTTCGACGATTGGCCGGCCGGCATGACCAAGGACAAGCTGACGGCCGAGTTGCAATCGGAGTTCGACGCCGCGCTGCCTGGCGTCGTGTTCAATTTCTCGCAGTACATCCAGGACAACGTGGAGGAGTCTCTGTCCGGAGTCAAAGGCGCCAATTCGGTGAAGATCTTGGGCCCTAATCTCACCGTGCTCGAGGACTATGCCGCACGCGTCGCGAAAGAAATGCAGCAGGTCAAAGGCATGGAAGACCTCGGCATCTTTCACATCGTTGGCCAGCCAAACTTCAACATAACGATCAACCGTGCCAAAGCCGCGCGCTACGGACTCAACACCGGTGACGTCAACACGGTGATCCAGGCGGCGATGGCCGGCGCGGTGGCGACGACCGTCTTGGAAAGCGACCGGCAATTCAATCTGACCGTGCGCGTCGCGCCCAAGTACCGGGACACCTACGAGAAAATCGGCAACATTCCCGTGGGCTACCAAACCTCGGCCGGTACCCCAGCCTACATCCCGCTCAAGGAACTGGCCGATATCAGCTTGGACTCGGGCGCGTCCTACATCTATCACGAAACCACCCAGCGCTATATTCCGATCAAGTTCAGCGTGCGCGGACGCGATCTCGGCAGCACCGTCGCCGAGGCCCAGGCGCGCATCGCCAAGAACATCAAACTCCCCACCGGCTACCGGATCGTCTGGGCCGGCGAGTTCCAGGATCTCGAGACCGCGAAAACCCGGCTCGCCGTGTTCGTGCCGATGAGCCTGGTGCTGATCCTGATCCTGCTCTACAGCCTGTTCAATTCGGTGCGCGACAGCCTGCTCGCGCTCGCCGGCATTCCGTTCGCGGTGGGCGGCGGCGTCATCGCATTGTTCATCACGGGGCTCCCCTTCAGCGTCTCCGCCGCCATCGGCTTCATCTCGTTGCTCGGGGTGTCCGTCATGAATGGCATCCTCGTGTTGAGCTATTTCAACGAGCTGAAACTTCAAGGCATGGAGCCGGTGGAGGCCATGGAACATGCCGCCGAGAAGCGGATGCGACCCATGTTGATGACGGCCCTGTCGGCTTGCATCGGCCTCGTGCCCGCCGCGTTCTCGCATGGCATCGGCAGTCAGGTACAAAGGCCGCTCGCCACCGTGGTGGTCGGCGGCATGTTCTTGGGACCCATTCTGTTGTTGGTCGTCGTGCCGGCACTGCAGCTCGTGTTCCTGCGCCAGGCAGACCACATTGGTGATGCGCCAACGCTCGGCGCGAATGGAGGCGATGCATGAGGCCCGCGGCGGCAGCCGTTATCGGTCTACTGGCGCTCGGCGGGTCGTCGCTCGCACCCGCCCTGGTTTGGTCGGCGCCCAGTGCGACGCTGGCCCACCATGGGCCCGTGGCGACCGCGCCGCGCGGCGTCGCACGCGCCGCGATTGCCGTTTCGCCCAGCCGCAGAACGCCAGCGACCCACGCGGGTGTGCGACCAGCGGCGCGCTTTGTGGCCGCCGCTCCGGCTTTCAAGCCGCCCGCAGCGCAGATCCGCACACGGTCGCGGGCCGCCACAGCGGCCACTCTCGGCGGACCAGCCGGCCACGATCCGAGGCAGTCGGCCGAGCTTGGCGGCTCCGTCATGAGGCACAAGCCTTGACCCTCGCCGCCCAACTGCCCAGCGATGATGCGCCGTGGGAGGCGCGGCGGGATCGGCGGATTTAGCGCGTCCCGGCGGCCACACTCGCCTGAACCTGGCGTCTAAACTCCATCGGCCGCGAGATTCTTCGGAAGGACTCGCGCGTGCCCCCGGTGCCCGTCACGGTTATCGTGCCATAGCCCAAGATGCGTCCGGCGAGAGACTGGTCGACGCCGATCCCCTCGACCTTCTGCAGCAACAATTCCAATGAGTGACGCCGGATCAACCCGATCTTGATCAACACCCGCAAGTTGGTGACCGCGAACTCGGAAGCCAGCGAATCGACCCAGGGTGGCAAGAAACAAAACAGAGCGATGCCCGCGAGAATTGCGCTCGCGATCCAACCGCCGTGCCAACCCAGGAAGAGGAGCGAGACGGCCACCGCAACGGCGCCGAGCAGGAACGTGATGGGCCAGACGTAGATGATCCAATGCAGTTTGGCCCAGTAGTTCACCTGCTCGTTCGGCAATAGATTGTTCTCGACATAACTCATGGACGCTCCCCGTACGCCTGCTCAGATGGCCAGGCATTTCATGATACCTAATCGCGAAGGCTGGGAAGCCGACCTCACAAAGGCGGCAGGCGCTGTTCTGTTCGGCAACGATTCTGGATGGCCTTGAGAGCGGCGGCCTGGGCGTTGTAATCCATCGATGCGCGGTGCGTGCTCTGGTATAGGCTGCTCTCCCGTTGCTCACACGCGATCGCCATCCCCTCGGGCGATCCGGATGTATTGACCGTCGTTTGCGTGATGTGCGAGATCATGATGGTCCGGCCGCGAACGATCACGCTGGTACGGGCCGTCGATCGGACCGGCGAACCGTAAACGGCGCGCCAGCGCAGAAAATATTTGTCGAGTTCCAGCTCCGCAAAATCCGTCGTCGCGGTGCTTTCGAGGGCGAGGTAGGTCCGCACCGCAGGCTCGAGCGCGCGGAAGAGCTTCTTGGCAGCAGGCGACTCGATGAAGGCATGGAATTTCGGCAACTCCAGCTCATATTCGTAGACGATCGCGTCGAGTGCCGGACCGTCATGCCGCGCGGAATAATCCATTACCGCCGCCGAGCCCAGTCCCAGATCGGACGGCGGCGGTCCTCCCCCATCCTTCGCTATGCGATAGTCCAGAGTCAGGGACAACAGTTCCTGGCGCCGACGTAGAGTGGCCTCGTTCGGCATCTCTTCCGGAACGGCCTCCTGCGCCAAGAGCGAGGCGAGCGCATCGTAAACGATGTGACGAACTTCGCTCTGCATGGCGAGATAGTGCGCGCCGTCCGTGCTCGAGAGAAATTTCAGGACCACGTCTAGATCAGACTCGTCGGCACGCGAGGCAAACTGCGAGGCCGTGGTCCGCGACATGTCGGCGGCGGAAACGCGCAGCGCCGTTTGCACGTCGCGGCGCAGATCGGCCTTCACGAATTCGGATACAGAGTGCCACCTGCCGTTGGCCGGCGTCCAAGCCCCGTTTTCTGGATCGAGCGCTTTCACGAGGTCAGGCGCCGCCTCGTCGACCGTTCGCTGCAGCACGAAGGTCTCAGGCTCGGACGGCGCGATGCGCAGGATGTCGAGCACGTGGACCGCTTTTTTGACCTTGGCGGTATTGACCTGCTGATCGGCCTCGGCAGGCGAAGCGCCGTGGTTCTGCGCCGGTTTGTCGCCCTCACTCGGCGCGCAGGGTCGATCGGAGTAGGTATGCGCACCAGCCGAATCGACACATTGATACATGCCAGCGCGAACTCCGCCTGCCGCGATCAGGGCACTACACAGGAGGATGGAACTCGCGAACTGGCGGGTGCGCAGGCGTATGATCCGTCGGGAATCGATTGGTTCGAGCATATCCATTGCAAAGAATCTGCTTGGCACTCGGCGGCATGATAGCCACCCCGCCATCACGACGAACGTGCATGTGGCACAGATTCGGCAGCCAGTCCCGGCGCTATTCGGGAATCGCAATCCTCTGCACCACGCAGGATAGCGTCTCATCCCCGATCGACAGGTACACCGATTGTTCGCTGACCGTCAGCGCGAAACTCATGCGCCGCGTCAGCCTGCGGACCAGGCTCGCGAGCCAAACTCCTCCCCTTCCGATGGATGCCGAATGGAGCTGTGAACCGCGACGACGCCGCAGCTTTCAAAAAACAGGCTGAGGCGGTACTGTAACAGAAGGGATGTACACACATTGAGGAGCAAGGGATGAGCCGGAACGCGGTAACGGAGAAGATTCTCACT
>Ga0116226_10003965_pt1 | contig 13065 bp, 8 predicted proteins | sample S1TSphfallax_FD_89692 | JGI IMG/M metagenome (GOLD analysis project Ga0116226, IMG submission 89692) | Host-associated microbial communities from peat moss isolated from Minnesota, USA - S1T2_Fa - Sphagnum fallax MG | ecosystem: Host-associated > Plants > Peat moss > Unclassified | place: USA... | reverse complement strand
TCACGCGGATCAGGGGTTCGGTGCCTGAGGCGCGCACCAGCACCCGGCCGGAACCGTTCAGGCGCCGCTCGCCTTCGGCTATGGCGTCCTTCACGAGATCGCTGGCCAGGGGCTCGCCGCCGCCGAAGCGAACATTCTCCATCTTCTGGGGCACGGGCTGGAACTGGCGGGCCAGGGCGCTCATGGGCTTGTCCTGCTGCACCAGCACGGCCAGGACCTGAAGCGCGGCGATCATGCCGTCGCCGGTGGTGGAAAAGTCCGACAGGATGACGTGGCCGGACGCTTCGCCGCCGACATTAAAGCCGCCGCCGCGCATGCGCTCCATCACATATCGGTCACCGACCTGGGTCCGCTCCAGCTTCAGGCCTCGGTCGCCCAGATAGCGCTCCAGCCCCAGATTAGACATGACGGTGGCCACCACCCCGCCCCCGGCCAGCTTGCCGGCGCGGGCATAGGCGTCGGCGATAATGGCCATGATCTGGTCGCCGTCGACGATCTGGCCCCGCTCATCGCAAATGCTCAGCCGGTCGGCGTCGCCGTCCAGGGCTATGCCCAGATCGGCGCGATATTCCTTCACGGCCTTGGCCATTGCGGCGGGACTGGTTGAGCCGCACTCGTCATTGATATTGCAACCATTGGGGGAGACGCCCAGCGGGATCACCTCGGCACCCAGCTCATAGAGCGCGGTGGGGGCGACCTTATAGGCGGCGCCGTTGGCGCAATCGACCACGACCCGGAGGCCGCTCAGGGTGAGGTTGCGGGGGAAGGTGGCCTTGATGATCTCCACATAGCGGGCCTGGGCGTCGTCGATCCGCTGCACCCGGCCGAGTTGGGCGGGATCGGCAAGGCCCTCTTGCAGCCCCTCGGTCATTAGGGCCTCAATCTGTAGCTCCCGTGCGTCGGAAAGCTTATAGCCATCCGGCCCGAACAGCTTGATGCCGTTATCGGCGAAATGGTTGTGGGAGGCGGAGATCATCACGCCCAGGTCGGCGCGCATGGACCGCGTCATCATCGCCACCGCCGGCGTCGGCAGGGGGCCGAACAGGCGCACATCCATGCCCACGCTGGCGAACCCCGCCACCAGAGCCGGCTCGATCATATAGCCCGACAGACGCGTATCCTTACCGATCACGACCAGATGGCGGCGTTCCGGATCGCGTCGAAACAGCTTGCCCGCCGCCATGCCCACGCGCAGGGCCACCTCCGCCGTCATGGGGTGCTTGTTGGCTTGGCCTCGAATGCCATCCGTGCCAAAATAACCGCGCTTGCTCATAGACGTGAAAATCCAGCTTCCTCTTACATGTCTCTTAGCAGACAGGTGCTTCCAGAGGGTAACCGACAGATCGCCGCTGAAACGCGCTGCAATCGAGATTTACGTTGCACGCCTCCCAGCAATGGTAAGAGAGCGGGTGCGACGCTTCCTGGCCTACGGATAGACCTTCTCATATGTGCGGCATTATCGGCATTGTCGGAACCTCGCCTGTCGCTGGGCGCCTGTTGGAAAGCCTGAAGCGACTGGAATATCGCGGCTATGACTCCGCCGGCGTCGCAGCGCTTGATCATGGCGAAATCGTGCGGCGGCGGGCGGCGGGCAAGATCCGTAATCTGGAGACCCTGTTGGCGGAAGAGCCCCTGCCGGGCGAGATCGGCATCGGCCATACCCGCTGGGCCACCCATGGGCCGCCGTCTGAGCGCAACGCCCACCCGCAGCAGGCGGGCCGGGTCTGCGTCGTTCATAATGGGATTATCGAGAACTTCGCTGAGCTGAAGCGGGGGTTGATGGCTGAGGGTCGCATCTTCACCAGCGATACGGATACGGAGGTGGTCGCCCATCTTATCGACCGCGAACTGGCCACGGGCCTTGCGCCGCTGGATGCGTTCAAAGCGGCCCTGGATCAGCTTCACGGCGCCTACGCCCTGGCCGTATTGATCCAGGGAGCTGAGGATCTTATCCTAGGCGCTCGGCGCGGCAGCCCGCTCGTCGTCGGCTTCGGCGAAGGCGAGATGTTCTTGGGCTCAGACGCGCTTGCCGTCGGCCCCTTCACCCAGGTGATCGCCTATCTGGAGGAGGGCGATTATGTCGCCATCACCGCCGACGGCGCCATGATCTTCGACGCCGCTGCCCGGCCTGTGGAGCGCGCCCGCCGCACCGTTCCGACCTCCGCCGCCCTGGTTGAAAAGGGCAATTATCGGCACTTCATGGAAAAGGAAATCCATGAACAGCCCGACGCCTGCCGCTATACCCTGTCGGCCTATCTCGATCCCGTCTCAATGACGGCGTCGGCGCCCGAGGGATTCGATTTCAAGGATGTGACGCGGCTTCAGATCGTCGCCTGCGGCACCGCCTATTACGCGGGGATGACGGCGAAGTACCTATTCGAGAAACTGGCCGACCTGCCGGTGGATGTGGAGGTGGCGTCGGAATTCCGCTATCGTGATCCCGCCGTCTCGATCGGGACCCTGGCCCTGGCGGTGTCCCAATCCGGCGAAACCGCTGATACGCTTGCCGCCCTGAAATGGTGCAAATCGAAGGGTCTGGTCACTGCGGCCCTGGTCAACGCCCACCAGTCGTCCATGGCGCGGGAAGCTGACCACATGTGGCCGACCCATGCGGGGCCGGAAATCGGCGTCGCCTCGACCAAGGCGTTCACCGCCCAGGTCTGCGCCCTGACTGCGCTCGCCATCGCCGCCGCCGCCCGCCGAGGCCGGATTGATCGCGCAGAAGAGGCCAGACTCGTTCAGGTGCTGCTCGAAGCGCCGCGCCTGATCACCGAAGCCTTGCAGGTGGAAGACGCCGCCAAGGCCCTGGCCCAGGACCTGTCCAAGGCGCGGGATGTGATCTATCTGGGTCGCGGCTCCGCCTTTCCCCTGGCTATGGAAGGGGCCCTGAAGCTGAAGGAAATCAGCTATATTCATGCCGAAGGTTATGCAGCGGGCGAGTTAAAGCATGGTCCCATCGCCCTGATCGACGAACTGACGCCGGTGATCGTCTTGGCCCCTGCTGACGCCCTGTTTGAAAAAACCGCCTCCAACATGGCGGAGGTCGCAGCGCGGGGCGGGCCTATTATTCTGATTACGGATGCTGAAGGCGCCAAGCACGCGCCGGGTTCGGCACGCATCTTGCTGGCGCCCGGCTGTGACCCTGTGATCGCCCCACTCGTGTTCGCCCCAGCGATTCAGCTCCTGGCCTATCATGTGGGCGTCTATAAAGGCGCCGATGTGGACCAGCCGCGTAATCTCGCCAAGTCGGTGACCGTCGAGTAGCTGTCACAGACCCCGGTTACACCCCGACGTCCTAATTGCTGAGGTTCTGATGAAACGTGTTCGCAAAGCGGTCCTACCGGTGGCCGGTCTCGGCACCCGAATGTTGCCTGCCGCCAAGACCGTGGCGAAGGAAATGCTGACCGTGGTTGATCGCCCTCTGATCCATCATGTGATGGCCGAGGCGCGGGCCGCCGGGATTGAACACTTCGTCCTGGTCACCGGGCGCGGCAAGACCGCCATGGAGGACTATTTCGACCACCATGTGGAACTTGAAGCCACACTGAGCGCCAAGAAGAAAACGGCCATTCTCGATGAGTTGATGGCGGATTTGCCGAAGGCGGGCGAAATCTCCTATGTGCGCCAGATGCAGCCGCTGGGGCTCGGCCACGCGGTCTGGTGTGCGCGCGATATTATCGGGGATGAACCCTTCGCCGTCCTGCTGCCCGACATGATCATGGACGCCGCGCCCGGCGCAACGGCCCAGGCGCTCGCCGCCTATGAAGAAACCCAGGGCGCCAATATCGTGGTGGTCGAGCCCTGCCCGCCTGGCGAAGAGCATAAGTATGGCATCGTCGCTTTGACGGATCGCCAAGGCAGGATGGGCCGCATGACCGGGATGGTGGAAAAGCCGGTGCCGGGTACAGCCCCATCCAACCTGTTCATCTCCGGGCGTTATGTCCTGCAGCCCGATATCTTCCAGATCTTGGAGCACGGCGAACGCGGCGCCGGCGGCGAGATTCAACTGACCGACGGCATGGCCAAGTTGATGCAGACCCAGGCGTTTTACGCCTTGGAATATGACGGCGTCACCTATGACTGCGGCGACAAGATCGGCTGGCTGCGCGCCAATGTCGCCATGGCGCTAAAGCATCCGCATCTAGGCGAAGCCGCCCGCGCCGCCCTTCTGCCTCTGTTCGATTAAGCTTTCTGACAGGGATGCGGAGTCAAACGCCGCATCCCTTATTTGATAAAGCGAAGAACGACGGCGACGACTCCCGCCCAAAAGGCAAGACAGCCGATTATGGCAAGAATAAACAGCCAGTTGGGGCGCAATCGCATACGATCCTGCACGGGAATATCATCTTCCACGTCGAAAGGATTGCGGCGACGCGACGACGCCTGAGCTTTATCGTCTTCGGTATGCGGGTCGCCGTTACGCGTCATACGCCACCGTACCTGCTCTTGCCCGACGGAAATCTCGGCTCCCCAAACTGCACCCCCAACCTGCAGAAACCCTTAACCCTCATGCATTGATTATAAAAGCATATATACCTTTAGGTTGAGTAAACACTATTCCGCCAAGCGCTATGGCCGCAAATCCGCATACGGCGGTCACTTATTCGGGAAGCTGTACACAATTAGCCGCCCCTTAAGGCGCCTGTCTCAAGGCCCTCAGATATGCCAACTTCCGGTATGCACCTGTTTATCTTCGGATTTGGCTTCACCGGGCGGGCGCTTAGCGCCTTGATGCTGCAACGCGGCTGGAGCGTCAGCGGCGCGGCGCGATCCACCGCCGGGCGCGCCGTCATGGCGTCTATCGGTGTGGCGCCCATAGACCCGGCCGATGACGCCGCTGTTTCAGATGAAGCGGCCAAAGCGAGCGCCATCCTGATCGCCGCTCCGCCCGGCCCCGGCGGCTGTCCGGGCCTGGCTCAGATAGGCCCCTTGCTCTCATCCACGCGCAAGCCCGACTGGCTGGGCTATCTATCCACCACCGGCGTCTATGGCGATCATAGCGGCCGCTGGGTGTTCGAGACGACGACGCCCACGCCTCAGTCGCCGGAGGGCGAGCGCAGGCTATCCGCCGAACAGGGCTGGGCCAGCCTCGCCGCCCGCCATGGCATGAACCTGAGCATCTTTCGTCTCCCGGGCATATACGGTCCCGGCCGCTCGCCTCTCGATCGCGCCCGGACAGCGGACGCGCGCCGAATCACCAAGCCCGGCCATGTGTTTTCCCGCATTCATGTAGATGACCTGGCAGCCGCCCTGGCCCTGTCTATCGACCAGCCTGAGAGGGCCGGAGTTTATAACCTGTGCGATGACGAACCGGCGGAGCCGGCGGCGGTCGCGGCCTATGCGGCGGCGCTTCTGGGCTTGCCTCGCCCGCCCGAGGAAGTTTTCGACGCGGACGCCCTCTCCCCCATGGCGCGCCGGTTCTGGAGCGAGTGCAAGCGTGTCTCCAACGCCAAGGCCAAGGCCGCGCTCGGCTGGCGCCCCGCCTATCCCACCTATCGCGAGGGGCTGAGCGCGATCTTGGCGAACCAAGCGCTCAGCTGAACTCCTCCACAACAGCGATAAGACGCGCCAGGTCTTGAGGCCGGGACAGCCGGTGGTCGCCGTCGCGGATCAAGCTGAACACGACATCCTCCCCCGCCCAGGACAGGGCGAGGTTGAAGGCGTGACGCCAGGGCACATCCGGGTCGGCCATGCCCTGTAAAACCCGCAAAGGCGCGGTGATCTCAACAGGGCCGGGCAGGATCGACCAGTTTCGCCCGTCCTGGAGCAGGGCGCGGGTAATTGGATAGCCCTCGCCGTACTGGGCAGGCGTCATCCAGACGCCGTCGCGATCCAGGGCGGCGCGCGCCTCATCGTCCAGCTCCGGCTCCAGCAGCTTGTCGGTAAAGTCCGCCGCCGGGGCGATAAGGACCATCGCCTTGATCCGCTCCGGCCGCGCCAGCGCTGCCAGACAGGCGATCCAGCCGCCCATGGAAGAGCCGACCAGCACCAGCGGCCCCTGCGTAAGCTGATCCACCACCGCAAGCGCATCAGACCGCCAGCGGCCGATGGTTCCGGCCTCGAACGCGCCGCTCGACTCACCATGGCCGAAATAGTCGAACCGCAGATAGCTGCGCCCCATGGCCTTAGCCCAACCCACCAGAGCCTCAGCCTTCGTCCCGCCCATGTCCGAATGAAACCCGCAGAGAAAGACCACTGTCGGCCCCGCGCCCTCCACCCGACGCCAGGCGATCTCTTCGCCGTTGGCAAGAACGAGGCGACCCGCAGTTTCGCTCATGTTCAGGCCCGCAGCTTGCCGCCTGTGGCCTTTTCCACGGCGGCGACGATCTTGGCGGACATGGCTTCGATCTCGACATCCGTCAGCGTCTTGTCGCGCGGCTGTAAGGCGACTTCCAGCGCAACGGACTTAGCCCCGTCCGGCACGCCGGGGCCTTCATAGATGTCGAACACCCGGGCTCCCGTGATCAACTGCTTATCCACACCCTGCACCGCGCGCACGAGATCGCCCGCAGCCCGGGCCTTATCGACAATGAAGGCGAAGTCGCGGGACAGAGGCATGAGGGGCGAGAGGTCCGGCTTCGGCCGCGCTTGGCCTGCGGCCTTCTTCGGCTCCGGCACAGTCTCCAGCCAGAGTTCGAAGGCGTAGAGCGGGCCTTGCACATCCATCGCCTTCAGGACGGACGGGTGTAAGGCGCCGAATTCGGCCATGACCAGCTTGGGGCCCAGTTGCAGCCCGGCGCTACGCCCCGGATGCCACCAGGCGGCGGCGGAGCCCTGCACGGTCTGGAGCGAGCCGGTGGGCGCGCCGATCTCCGCCAGCACAGCAAGGAGGTCGCTCTTAATCGTATAGACATCCTCCGGCGCGGCGTGGTCCCACCTGCGCGGCGCGTGAGGAGCCAGGACGGCGGCGACGGCCGTGCGCTGGTCGCCCGGCTTATCACCGGCGAAGACGGGGCCGACCTCGAACAGGGCGCAGTCGGACAGCCCCCGCGCCGCGTTGCGTCCCACGGCCTGGATCAGGCCGGGCAAAAGGCTCGGCCGCATACAGTCCAGCTCCGACGCAATAGGATTGGCGAGGACGAGAGCCTCTAACCCGCCGCCAAACAGGGCCGCATGGGCGCGCGCGGTGAAGGACCAGCCGATGGTTTCCTGATAGCCGGTCGCCGCCAGGGCCTGGCGGGCGGCGCGGGCGCGGGCCTGCTTAGGCGTCGCCACACCGCCGATGGGCGCCGCCGCGTCCGGTAAGGGCGTGGACGGCAGGGCGCCTAAGCCTTTAATCCGCGCCACCTCCTCTACCAAGTCAGCGGCCCCCTCCACATCACGCCGCCAGGTGGGCGGCTGGACATGCAACTGGTCGCCTGCCGACGTCACGGCGAAGCCGAGGTTGGTCAGTATGGTCGAAATCTCATCGGTTTGCGGGTCAAGGCCGGTCAAACGCCCCACAGCCGAAGGGTGGAAATCCACGACCTGCGGCGGGCTGGGCAAGACGCCCGCCATCACGACCTCGGACGGCTCTCCGCCGCAGAGTTCGAGAATGAGCGCCGTCGCCAGTTCCAGTCCCGGCAGGACGAAGCCCGGATCGACGCCTCGGGCGAAGCGATACTGGGCGTCGGAAAACAGGCTAAGCGCCCGCCCCGTCTGGGCCGTTCGAATCGGATCGAACCAGGCGGATTCGATGAAGACCGCCGTCGTCTCTTCCGACACGCCGGTGGCCTCGCCACCCATCACGCCGCCCAGATCGACCACGCCTGAGGCATCGGCGATCACCGTCATCTCCGGCGTCAGGGCGTAGGTGCGTCCATCCAGCGCCGGCAGGGTCTCGCCCGCCTGGGCCAGCCGCGCCTCCAAAAACCCGCCCGCGATCTTTTCGGCGTCATAGACGTGCAGGGGCCGGTCGCGGTCATAGGACAGGAAGTTGGTGACATCCACCAGCGCGCTGATAGGGCGAAGGCCTATGACCTTTAGCCTCTGCTGCAGCCAGGCCGGCGAGGGACCGTTCTTTACCCCACGGATCAGTCGTCCGGCGAAGGCGGGGCAAGCGTCGAGCGCCGTGATGCGAATTTCGACTGGACATGGGAATTGGCCGGGAATGGTCTTAGGCGTCTTGTCGATGAACTTACCAACGCCCGCGGCGGCCAAATCGCGCGCTATGCCCGCCACGCCCAACCAGTCCGGACGATTAGGCGTCACCTCGAAATCAATCACCTGATCCAAGCCGAAGGCGTCGGACGCCGACGTTCCGACGGCCAGCGCATCCGACAGCTCGACGATCCCGTCGCTCTCCTCGGACACCTCCAACTCCCGCGCCGAGCACAGCATGCCGTTGGAGACGACGCCGCGCACCGGCCGGGCTTCCAGCGTGATCCCGCTGCCCGGCACATACGCGCCGAGCGGAGCGTAGATCGTCGTCAGGCCCGCCCGGGCGTTAGGTGCGCCGCAGACGATTTCCTTCAAGCCATCTCGCGTCTCGACCCGACAGACACGAAGACGGTCGGCGTTTGGATGCTGCACCGACTCAACAATCTTGGCGACGGAGAAGGCGGCAAGCTTCTTGGCTGGGTCTTCCACATGCTCGACCTCCAGCCCCGCCATGGTCATGGCGGCGGTGATCTGGTCCAAAGACGCGGTCGTCTGCAGGTGGTCCTTTAGCCAGGACAGGGTGAACTTCATCCATCTCGCCTTTTCAGGTCCGGCGCGCGCATGCGCTGAGCCTTTCGGCCGCCGGAAAACTCAAGCGCTGCTGTCTAGTGGGTTTTGCACCCGAAAGGGACCCCCGAATTGCGCCTTTAACCTGTGCGCCCCCCCACTATTCAGCCCCAGGGGCCCTGGCCCGGCGAAGGCGGAACCGACCCGCCCGCCGTCTCCTCCCCCTCGTCTTTCAACAGAGCGTAGAGATGGGCGTTGAGGCCGCACATCAGCGGCAACTCAATAAAGGCGATGACCACGCCGAGGAGCAAGGCCAGGGTGAGGCTTACGCCGGTGGGCAGGTTCGGTATCTGCACGGCGAAGGTCAGGATGAGCTGGGGCAGGAGCAGGATGACTGATGCCCCGAGAATCGCCCAGAAATTGCCCCTGGTCAGACGCCAGGTGGAAAACACCATGATCTTATGACTGGCCACAGTCGCCGCCTGATACAAGCTGACCCGAACGCCGACCCACACGCCCAGACCCGCCAAAACCAGGGCCAAGATCGCCATAACAAGCTGAGCGGATGGCGGCGGTTGCGAGCCGGGCGCGGCCGCCCCCTGCCCGCTGACCACCATGGCGGTGGCGCCGCAGAAGATGGCGATCACCACCCAGAACAGAAGCGCCAGAAAGAATAGGAAAAACAGAAGCAGAGTCGCGCCGAGCAGACGGTTCTCAGGCTGGCGCCACTGGAACCCGGCCGGCCCGATCTTGAATTCCGGATCGGCTGGATTGGCGACGGCGAAGTCGAGGCGGAAAAGGGCCGCCTGGGCCATCAGGCTAATTAAAGCGGCAGCGAAGGGCAGACTGGCCTTCAAGGCAGGCGCCGTGGCCACGGCAGCGCCGATATTGATCACCACCACCGCCGTCAGCACCCCCCAGACGCGGGGCGCGCTGGCGAGGGCGAACTGCGCCGCCGCCTGGACAGCCGCCACAACTGAAACCTTCTTGCTCACCCGATCCATCCTAAACTAGATTCCTGTCTCATCCGCTTCGGCGCTGATCACGTCAGCGCGTCCTCGCCGCAGCCCCCGCCGCGTCTTCTATACCTTGCCATAAAAACCGCGTCGTCTTTCGAAATCCTCATAAACTTACAGCTATGGACGCCCTGCCTTGGATTTATGACGTGTTCGCGTCATGACACCAGATCAACACACATCTTGCCTGCACGTTCTGGAGTTTCATGACCCTTTCCATCCACGTTATCGGCGCCGGCCTGGCCGGATCTGAAGCCGCCTGGCAGATCGCCGGCGCAGGCGTCCCCGTCATTCTGCACGAAATGCGTCCCTATCGCATGACAGCGGCGCACCAGACTGCGGGCTTTGCGGAGCTGGTTTGCTCAAACTCCTTCCGCTCAGACGACTGGGCGCATAACGCTGTGGGCCTCCTGCATGAAGAAATGCGTCGCGCCGGATCCCTGATCATGCAGGCGGCCGGCGCGCATCAGGTGCCGGCCGGGGGCGCTCTGGCGGTGGATCGGGAAGGCTTCTCGGACGCCGTAACTCGGGCCTTGCGCAACCATCCCCTGATCACGGTCGTAGAGGGCGAGGTCGAGGGGCTGCCGCCGCCGGATTGGGGCCAGGTGATCATCGCCACCGGCCCCCTGACCAGCCAGGCCCTGGCCGACGCCATCCTGACCCAAACCGGAGAGGACGCTCTGGCCTTCTTCGACGCCATCGCCCCAATTGTTCACGCCGACAGCATCGACATGTCCATCGCCTGGCGACAGTCGCGCTATGACAAGGCGGGACCGGCGGGGGACACGGCGGCCTATATCAACTGTCCCATGGACAAGGCCCAGTACGACGCCTTCGTCCAAGCTCTGCTCGACGGCCCAAAGGGTGAGTTCAAGGATTGGGAAAAGGATACGCCGTATTTCGACGGCTGCCTGCCTATCGAGGTGATGGCGGAGCGAGGGCGCGAAACCCTGCGCTTCGGCCCGATGAAGCCTGTAGGCCTGACCAACCCTCACCGGCCTGATGATCTGCCGCCCTATGCGGTGGTGCAGTTGCGCCAGGACAATGCGCTGGGCACACTATACAACTTAGTCGGCTTTCAGACCAAGCTGAAGCACGCCGCTCAGGTGGAGGTGTTTCGCACCATACCCGGCTTGGAACAGGCTCAGTTCGCGCGGCTGGGCGGCCTGCATCGCAACACCTTTCTGAACTCGCCGCGCCTATTGGATGAGCGCCTGTGCTTGAAGGCGGAGCCACGCCTGCGCTTCGCCGGCCAGATCACCGGCGTGGAAGGCTATGTGGAGAGCGCAGCCATCGGCCTCCTGGCCGGTCGGTTCGCGGCGGCGGAACGGTTGGGCCCATCGCTCGACCCGCCCCCGGCCACGACCGCGCTGGGCGCCCTTCTGGCTCATGTCACCGGCGGTCATCTGGAGGGCGAAAGCGGCGGCGCGCGCTCCTTCCAGCCCATGAATATCAATTTCGGCCTTCTCCCGCCGTTGGACGCGCCCAAACGGGACGAGTCGGGCAAACGGCTCAGCGCGACGGAACGGGGACGCGCCAAAAAGACCCTGGTCAGCCGAAGGGCCCTGGAGTCGCTTGGGCCTTGGCTAGCCGCTGCGCCCTCTGGGGCCGATATAAGGCGCGATCAGGCCCAAGCTCCGTCGTAACAACCTTAAAGGCATGGTCATGAAATTTTGCGCCTCAAAGCATATCTCACACGCCTCGATCAAAAATAGCATATAAGCACACCACCATTATGACTTGCGTCCGGGCCCAAGACCGCCTTGATACGGCGTCAGTCGAGGTTGGGGCGGAGGCGGAGCATGCGGGTCTGGGTCATCACGACCGAGATGTATCCGTTCGCCGGCGGAATCGGCCTCTACACACACCAGACAGCCAAGATGCTGGCCCAGGGCGGCGTCGATGTTACGGTCATTTATCATGATCCCAAGACCTTACGTCCCGCCTTCGCGCGGCCGTTCGGCTATCGCCTGATCCGGTTCGGCCGGACCCGGCTGGACCAGTCGGCGTTTCCCGAGCTTGGGCTGCACGGACCGCTGGCCCAGGCCTTCGTCATTTGCGAACTGCTCAAAGACCTAATCGCGACAGAAGGCGCGCCGGATCTGATCGAGTTTCAGGACTATGGCGCCGTCGCCTATTTCTTCCTGAAACACAGGCTTTTGGAGATGGGACCGGACGCGCCCAGGGTGGTCGTGACGGCGCATCGGCCCAACCTGCACTGCTCCCTGACGGACGAGGCGGGTCTGTTCGAGCACCGGACCGCCTTTCTCGCTGACGCCGAACGCTGGTGCTACCTCGCCGCGGACGCCGTGTTCGCGCCCTCAGACTTCATTGTCGCCGACCTGGCGCGGCCTGAATGCGGCGTTAGACCTCCGCGCGTGCAGATTGTTCCTCATCCTTATGATATACGGGACCTGGCTGAGGCGAAGCCAGATCCGTTTTCGGCGCCCCTCGTCGCCGAGCTTTCGGCGGCGCGATTTAAAGCGGCGGAGCCCGTGCTGTTTTTCGGCAAGCTCCAGGTCCAGAAGGGTCCCTGTGAACTCGTGGCGTCGCTGAATGCGCTCGCCGCAGAAAATCCCATGCCGCCGCTCTGGATGTTCGGCCGCGACGCTGTCTACAGCCCGACGGGTCAGAGCACCTATGACGTCATGTCCCGCCGCTACGCCCGCCTGTTCGCCCAAGACGGCGTGCGGTATGTCGGCGCTTATAGCCTCGCCGGCCTACGCGACCTCTGTCGCCTTAACCCCATCTGTCTCGCACCCTATCGCGCGGAAAGCTTCAGCTATGCGGCCGTGGAGATCATGCTCTGCGGCGGCCTGCCCTTATTTAGCGCGGCTGGCGGGCTGGGCGATTGGCTCCCGACCGATGTGCGCGGCGCCATGTGCGTCGACTTCACCCGCCCGGCCGATCTCGACCATAAACTTAAAGCGCTTCTGGCGCTGGATGGGGAACAAAGGCGACGGCTATCCGCCCGGCTGCGCGAGGCCGTCTCGGCCCGCACCGATCCTGTCCGAGTGCTGAACCTGAAGCTCGCCGCTATCGCCCAGACCAGCTTGACCTCAGGCACACGGCGCTATCCCTTCGTTCACGGGGAGGCTTTGAGCTTCGGGTCCGCGACGCCCCTGGATAGGGCCGGGCTTGCGGCGGAGGCGCCTCAGCGCGGAGAAACCCTGTCTATCCGCGAGGCGGGCGCCCCGACGGAGGAGGATCAGGCCGACCTGATCTCCGTCATCATCCCGTATTATGAGATGCAAACCTATCTGGAGGAGACGCTAGCCTCGGTTGAGGCCCAGAGCTACCCCAGGATAGAGGTGATCATTGTGGACGACGGATCGCCCTCCGCCCAAGCCCGCGCCTTGCTTGAACGCATTCTGCACACCCCGCGTCGCTTCAGAACCCGCGT
>Ga0116226_10003964_pt1 | contig 13066 bp, 11 predicted proteins | sample S1TSphfallax_FD_89692 | JGI IMG/M metagenome (GOLD analysis project Ga0116226, IMG submission 89692) | Host-associated microbial communities from peat moss isolated from Minnesota, USA - S1T2_Fa - Sphagnum fallax MG | ecosystem: Host-associated > Plants > Peat moss > Unclassified | place: USA... | reverse complement strand
CTATCTCTGGCCATACCTCTTCGGGCGCTCATTATCTTTTGTTCCGTACGGAATCCAGCCCCAATTTACGTGCGCTAGCGTACCGAAGCTTGTAACTCATTGACGTATAAACATGGGATGCGGCCGGAGATGTCGATTGCCATGTCATGGCTCAATTGCAGTGCTATACCATCTATGTATACGGAAAAATAACATGGTGCGCTTCTTCGCCGGCTTCACCGCTCGATTGCATTTAACTTAACGAAGGATGATCATGCACCACAACAAAAAAACGAACGGCAAGGGCGTTGATACCAGCGCGACCCGTGAGGCCGCGAAAAATTTTAAAGATGGTGCGGTCACGGTCGGCTATCAAGCTGATCGCAAGGAAGTCATCGCGATGCTGAACAATGCGTTAGCGACTGAGCTGGTATGCGTGTTGCGTTACAAGCGCCATTACTACACCGTGACCGGTTTGCAAAACGGACCGGTCAAGGCGGAGTTTTTGCAGCATGCCTTGGAAGAACAAGGCCATGCCGACTTGCTCGCGGAACGCATCGTGCAGCTAAACGGCAAACCGGACTTCAATCCCGTCGACTTGAATACGCGAAGTCATGCGGAATACGACGATTCCAGTGAGATTCAGGACATGATCAAGGCAAATCTGATCGCCGAGCGCGTCGCGATTGAATCCTATCGTCAGATGATTGAAAAGATTGGCGAAACCGATCCTACTACAAGGCATATTCTGGTAGGTATCATGGCGAAAGAGGAAGAGCATGCGGATGATATGCGGGACCTGCTCGCCTAACTCGCATATTGGCTTTCGAATATAAAATGGAAGTCGTGCGGTTTTGGTACACGAACGTATTCGTACCGATGTAGTGGTTGGTCAGCTTGCCGGCGCGGCTTGCAACCATCCGCCGGAAAAGCCTGCTCGGCGCAAGCCCTGGATAATGTAAGGGTTCTTGCGCATCAGGTGCCATACCAATTCACTGCGATAGTTTTCGACCATCAACAGGACCGGTCCTTCGTTGATGGCAAAATGCCAGGGAGATATCCAACCGTAGGCAGCGTGAGATTCGCAAGGATAGGTGGGGTTGAAGGTTGATTTGAAGCCGTAGGGGTTGCCCGCTTTCAAGCCGATCTGGTGAATAAAATAGTCTATTGTCGGAAAGACGATCTCGGGTGCGAATGGTAACGAAGCGACCGCTACCCAGGGTGCGATTGTGCCATCGTCGGGGCCATGCGGAACCCCACGCGCAATATAGTCGAAGAATTCGCGCCTGACGCCATTGATCTGCCGCGTGGCTGGGCCGGGACCGTCGCTGGCCGTGAAGCCCCAGCATTTCGCGCTGTAACCGGAAAATCCGTGCGGATTATCGATTGCGTATTGCTGCTGTACTAACGTGGCGCGCCGGCTGTTTTCGAAATAGTCCAATCCCTTTTTCCGCATGAAGTCATCTTGTATGCCGCGAAAATCAACCCAAACATGCGATAGCTGATGTGTGAAGAGCGGCCCGGCGTAGAGGTAATCGTAGCCGTAATTGTGTTCCCAGTGATAGGCTGTGGTCCAGTTCAGGTAGCAACTCTCCGGCAAGGGAAAGGTTGGCGAACCGAGTCCAAGCAAATACAATAACAAGGCTTCGTCGTAACCGTCCCAGCGATACGGTAGGAATCCGTTTTCCGGCGTCCAGCCCATGGAGACGGCCGAGCCGTCTTCCTGCATCCATAGCCAGTCAGCACGCTGGTAGAGCGCGCTGGCCAGCCCGCGGATTTCCCTTTCTTCATCGACCGCTCCAGTGAAATATTCGCCGGCAACGAGGGCTCCTGCCAGAAAGAAGGCGCTGTCGATGGTCGAGAGTTCACAGTTCCATGCGCGGCGTCCGGTTTGCATATCGAGGAAGTGATAATAAAATCCGCGGTATCCGGTAGCATCCAGTTCGGGGCCATGCGGACTGTTCCAGAAAAAGCGCAGGGTGGTGAGGACACGTTCGATCGCCGCCGTTCGTGTGATGAAGCCGCGCTCGATGGCGACTGGATAGGCAGTCAGCGCCATGCCCACGCCAGCTACGCTGGCGGGCCAGTTCGGGGCGGTTTTGTCTAGCACCAATCCATTTTTCGGATTGGTCTCGTGCATGAAATATCTGAACGATTCGCGCTGAAGAATTTCCAATTCGACATCGGCCGCGATGTTCTTGTGGTTCATGCGTATTTGTCGGGCGATTAGGGCGGATGGGATTGATCGTCGCCGCTTGTCGCCAAAGCCGTGTCGACCATGGCTTGCGCTTCTTCTATGATGTGCTGCAAGTGGTCTTTGTCGCGAAAACTCTCGGCATATATCTTGTAAATATCTTCGGTCCCGGATGGGCGTGCGGCGAACCACCCGCTTTGCGCGATAACTTTTATCCCGCCGATGGCGGCACCGTTGCCCGGCGCTTTTGTGAGAATGCTCTGAATCGGCTCCCCGGCTAATTCCTGGCCCTTCACCTGTTGCGGCGTGAGCACTGCCAGTTTCATCTTCTGTTCCGGCGTGGCGTGCGCTTCAACACGGTCGGCCACCGGTGCGCCGAGCTCATCGGCGAGGGAACGATACCAGCGTCCCGGATCGCGGCCCGTGCGCGCAGTCATTTCTGCCGCCAGCAAAGCTGGCACCAGGCCATCCTTGTCGGTAGTCCAAACCGAGCCATCGCAGCGCAGGAACGATGCGCCGGCGCTTTCCTCGCCACCAAATCCTAATGACCCGTCCTCCAGGCCAGTGGCAAACCATTTGAAACCGACCGGCACTTCATAGAGCTTCTTTTCCAGCCGCGCGCAGACCCGATCAATCAACTGACTGCTGACGACAGTCTTGCCGACACCGGCATTGGCAGGCCATGTGGGACGATGTCGAAACAGGTAGTCGATAGCGACCGCGAGATAGTGATTGGCAGGCAATAGCCCGGCGCTGCGCGTGACGATGCCGTGCCTGTCATGATCGGTATCGCAGGCAAAGGCGACATCATAAGCATCCTGCAAATGGATCATGCGCTGCATCGCATAGGGAGAGGAGGGGTCCATGCGGATGCGGCCATCCCAATCGACCGTCATGAAGCGGAAGGTCGGATCGACTTCGTCGCTGATGACATTCAAGTCGAGGCGATAGCGTTCGCCTATCCTTTGCCAATAGTGCACGCCTGCGCCGCCCAAAGGATCGACACCGATATGGATGTCGGCATTGCGGATCGCTTCCATGTCGATGATCTGGTCGAGCTCATTGACGTAAGTATTGAGGTAATCGTAGCGATGGGTCGTGGCCGCATGCAAGGCTTTGCTGTATGGCTGGCGTTTGACGCCTGCCAGATTATTTTGCAGGAATGCGTTTGCACTGGCCTCGATCCACGCAGTGATGCCGCTCTCGGCCGGTCCGCCGTTGGGCGGATTGTATTTGAATCCGCCATTATCAGGTGGATTGTGCGATGGCGTGATCACGATGCCGTCAGCAAATCCGCTTCTGCGGCCACGATTGTGCATCAATATCGCCAGCGATACTGCCGGTGTTGGCGTGTACTCGTCGTTGTCGGCCAGCATGACATCAATGCCGTTGGCGGCCAGCACTTCAAGGGTGCTGGCGCTGGCGGGCGCTGACAAGGCATGGGTGTCGATGCCGAGAAACAGCGGGCCATTGATGCTTTCCCTGGCGCGGTAGTCGCAGATGGCCTGGCTGATTGCCAGGATGTGGGCTTCGTTGAAACTACCGTCGAAGGCGCTACCGCGATGTCCAGAAGTGCCAAAGGCTACGCGCTGGCTTGCCTCTGCCGGATCGGGTTGCACGGTGTAATACGCAGTGATCAATTTGGGAATATCCACCAGCAGTTCGAGAGGGGGTGGCTTGCCGGCCAGTGGGCTGATCTTCATCAGGCGATTCCCGCAATTTCTGTGGCATCGTGTGTGATGTCGGTGGGAACGATACGAGCCTGTTCGAATGTATCAACCCAATGGCGATAGCGTTGTGCAATGCGCTGCACCGCTTCCTGCCGGTTGATCTTCTTCGCCTCGAAATCGGCTACGGCGTCCCAGAAGGTGGTGCGGCCCACAGCAAACCCGATGAATCCAGGCACCGATGCGGCAATCGTCAACCAATGGACGACCTTGTTCTCGTCGGCGCCGCGTCCAAGTACGATGCAGCCGACATCCTTGCGGCCGTTGCGCTGTGCCTCGGCGACCACATACTCGCAATCTTCGCGAGTCTCCAATCCTTCGATTTTCCAGACGTCGGGCTCAACCCCAGCGTCCTGTAGCGAGTGGATGGCTTCGCTCACCAAGGCTGGACGCAACTCCTTGTCATAAGCGATCTTATTCCCATTCAGTTTGCGCATCTGTGCTTCGGTGGCAGGGACCAGCAATTCCAACATAAAGCGCTGGCGGTTTGCGCCACAGTAGTCGGATACCCGCTTGAGGCGACCGGCCTGATGCAGGTTCAACGCGGGATCGCCTTCAGGATTGTAGCGAACCAGTACCTTGGCGAATGACGGCCCGAAGTGATGAATATGCGTCGCAAATTCTTCACCATATTCGAATTCAAACTCGCCAGAGCCACTTTTTTCGACTGAAACGGCGCTGATATAACCACGCGAGATCGCATCCCGCAAAATACCGGTCCCGAATTCCTCGTCAACCAGTATGGCGGCGTGCGCGCTTGAAGCGTTGTTATGTTGCGCTTGCAGAAATCCATCGTAGATCAATCGCTTGCTGGCGGCCACTGCCTGATGCTGCGTAGCATTCAAGGGCGGCGCAAAATGAAACATGTCCCTGACATAGGACGCCCGGTGATCGAATGGTAATAAATACAGCGCTGAAGTCCAACCGGTATTCATGATTGTACAGTTTCCGCTGTTGCGGCTTCTGAAATAGGCGCGCTCTTGGCGGTGACGACCGCCATCAGATCGCTCCAGGATTTCTTGAACGATTTCAGGCCTTCCTTTTGCAACTCTTCGGCTAATGCCGTCAAATCTATGTCACTCATCGCAAAGTCGGCAAGCAGGTCTGCGACATTTCCACCATCGGCTTCCATTGTGCCGCTGAGTGAGCCGTGGGAGGCGAAAGCCAGCAGTGTGTTCTCAGGCATGGTGTTGATTGTGCCAGTTGCTGCCAGTGCTTCGATATACATCGTATCCGGCGCCGCAGGATCCTTGGTGCCGGTACTCGCCCATAGCAGGCGCTGCGGCATTGCGCCGGCATCGCTTAGCTTGCTCCAGCGCGGTGATACCAATAGTTCGCGATAGGCGCCGTAAGTTTGTCTTGCGACTGCGATGCCCAGACGATTGGCAAGATTCTTCGGCACTTTATCCTTGACCGCCACATCCCAGCGGCTGACAAAGATCGAGGCAACCGAACCGATCTTGGGATCTAGACCCGCAGCGAGGCGCCGTTCAACGCCTCGTGCATAGGCCGATGCGGCAGCCAGATATTGCTCACGCGAGAATAACAAGGTGACGTTGACCGGCACGCCGGCGAAGATGGTCTCCTCGATTGCAACCAGGCCCGCCGGAGTGCCGGGAATCTTGATGAACAGGTTCTGACGTGTTGCCATGGAATGCAGGCGCTTTGCTTCACGAGTGGTACTGGCAGCGTCATCGGCAAACAGTGGCGACACTTCCAGCGATACCCATCCGTCCACGCCTGCCGTCTTCTTGTGAATCGGCAGGAGCATATCGGCAGCCCTGGTCAAGTCTTCCAGCGCCAACTCGAAAAACAGCGCAGAGCGCGACTTGCCTTGAGAAAATTTCTGCTTGATGGCTTCATCGTAGAAATCGTTGTTCCGAATCGCCAGTTCGAAAATGGTCGGATTCGAAGTCAGGCCGCTGATGGAAAAGTCGCGCAGATAGGTATTCAGGGTGCCGCTATCGAGCAACCCTCGAGTGATATTGTCCAGCCAGAGACTTTGGCCTAGTTCATGCAGTTTTTGGGTTGCGTTCATGGCGAACTCGTTTCAATAAAGTGGTGCTTGATTATTTGGGGAATCAATCTTTGGGTTTTTCTACATGACCACCGAAGGCGTGGCGCATCGCGGACAAAACCCTGCTGGCAAAATCCGCCTGGCCACGCGAACTGAAGCGTTCGAACAGAGCGGCACTAAGGATCGGAACCGGTACGGCTTCATCGATGGCGGCCATGATGGTCCAACGTCCTTCCCCCGAATCGGAAACATGGCCCACGTAGTTTTTCAACTCTGCATCTTTCAGCAATGCGCCCGCAGTCAGGTCTAGCAGCCACGAACCGATCACGCTGCCGCGACGCCATAGTTCTGTAATTTCCGGCAGATCCAACTCATATTGATAGTGTTCCGGGTTGCGCAGGGGCGTCGTTTCTGCGTCTGTCTGCTCTTTTTTCTTGCCAATACTGGCGTTATGCAATACGTTCAAACCTTCCGCGTACGCGCCCATGATGCCGTATTCGATGCCGTTGTGTACCATCTTGACAAAGTGCCCAGCTCCATGCGGGCCGCAATGCAGGTAACCCTGATCGGCTGTGCTACGTCCATGCTCACGCCCAGGTGTTGGCGCTTCGGTAGCGGTTTCCGGTGCCAAGGTAGAGAAAATCGGCGCGAGATGGTCGACGATTTTCTTTTCACCGCCTATCATCAGGCAATAGCCGCGCCCCATGCCAGCTACGCCGCCGCTGGTACCGATGTCGAGATAATGAATCTGGTGCGCTTGCAGTTCCTTGCCGCGCCGAATATCGTCGTGGTAATGGGAATTGCCGCCGTCGACGATGATGTCGCCAGCCTCAAGCAGGGGTGTCAGCGAAGCCAGTGTCTGGTCGACCACGGCAGCCGGCACCATCAGCCAGATCGCACGCGGCTTGTCGAGCTTGTCGACCAAGTCGGCGATGGAAGAAGCGCCGACGGAGCCGGGGTGGATTAACGCATCAACTGCGCTTTTCTGCACATCGAAGACCGTGCATTCGTGTCCGCCCTTGGTCAAACGGCGTACCATGTTTGCGCCCATGCGGCCCAAGCCGATCATGCCGAGTTTCATCGCATTGTATCCGGCAGCAGAGCCAAGGCGCGTGCGCAGACATTGGCAACAGTAAATCCGTACTCGCGCATGATCGTTTCGCCCGGCGCTGATGCACCGAAGCGATCAATTGTCAGCGCGTCTCCATCCAAACCAACGTAGCGATGCCATCCCTGGGCGGCACCGGCTTCGACTGCAAGTCGTGCGGTCACTGACGGCGGCAGCACCTGAGCGCGATATTGCTGGCTTTGCGATTCGAACAGCTCCCAGCTAGGCATCGAGACGGCACGTACCTGAATTCCCTTCGTCATCAATTGCTCCCGTGCAGCAAGGATCAGTGCGACTTCGGAACCACTCGCTATCAGGATCAAGTCGGGATTGCCATTTGCTGCATCAGCCATGATATAAGCGCCGCGCGACAAACCTTCGGCAGCAGCGAAGACTGTGCGGTCGAGCGTTGGTACGTTTTGTCGTGTCAGCACCAGCGCCACCGGGGCATCGGTCGACAACATCGCTACACGCCAGGCAGCGACGGTTTCGTTTGCATCAGCCGGGCGGATTACGATCAATCCGGGGATGGCGCGCAGGCTCGCCAATTGTTCGACCGGTTGGTGGGTCGCTCCATCTTCTCCCAGGGCGATGCTGTCGTGGGTAAAGATGTAGATGACACGCAGCGACATCAAAGTGGCCAGGCGGATCGGCGGCCGCATGTAATCAGCGAATACCAGGAAGGTGGCGGCATACGGTATCAACCCACCGTGCGCGGCGAGCCCGTTGGTGATCGAACCCATCGCGTGCTCACGTACACCAAAGTGCAAGTTGCGCCCGGCATAGGACCAGCCGCCACTGTCTGAGCCTTGACGGTCGCTTGGCGTCGCGTTCGGCGCTTCAAAGTCGCCATAGCCATTCAATGCGGTGTATGTCGAGGGATCGAGGTCGGCCGACCCGCCGATCAACGCCGGCACTTGCTTTGCCACTTTGTTGATGATCCTGCCAGATGCAGCACGCGTGGACAGGCCTTTTGTGTCAACCGCAAACTGCGACAAATCCGCATCCCATTCTGGACGTAATTTACCGTTGGTTCGCTCTCGCAACTCCCAGCCAAGTTCTGGAAAGCTCTCGGAATATGCGGCGATCATGCTGTTCCATTTCTCTTCGGCCACATTGCCTTGTTCGAGCGCCTGGAGAAAATGCTCAGACGCCTGCTCAGGCACATTGAACGGCGGTTCGAGTGGCCAATCCAGGGCTTCTTTCGTCATGTAGACCTCCTCGACTCCCAGAGCGGAACCATGCGCTTCAAAGGAATCCTGTTTATGCGGTGAGCCATAACCGATGTGCGTGCGTATCAAAATCAGGGAGGGCCGCTTGGTTTCTGCTCGGGCTTTGTGCAGTGCGTATTCAATTGCGTGTAGATCGTTACCATCTGCAATCGTCTGGGTGTGCCAGCCATAGGCGTCGAAGCGGCGAGCACAATCTTCCGTATAACAGATATCGGTTGCGGCGGAGAGGGTGACGTGATTATTGTCGTATAGGTAAATCAACTTGCCGAGTTGCAGATGCCCGGCAAACGATGCCGCCTCAGATGCGCAACCCTCCATCAAGTCGCCATCGCTGACGATGCCGTAGGTGTAATGGTTGATGACAGTGAACCCGGGCCTGTTGTACCGAGCGGCCAGGTGCGCTTCCGCTATGGCCATGCCGACGCCGTTGCAGAACCCCTGGCCCAACGGGCCGGTTGTGGTTTCTACGCCGGGCGTGATACCGCGCTCTGGATGCCCAGGCGTGATGCTGCCCCATTGTCGGAAACGTTTTAGCTGTTCCAGCGGCAGCGCATAGCCAGTAACATGAAGCAAGCTGTAGAGCAACGCCGAGCCGTGCCCGGCGGACAAGACGAAGCGGTCGCTGTCGAACCATTTGGGGTTTGCGGGATTGTGCTTGAGAAATTTCGTCCACAATACGTAGGCCATGGGCGCCGCGTCCAGAGGTAAACCGGGGTGACCGCTATTGGCTTTCTGGACCGCATCGACTGCGAGAAAGCGCAGCGTATTCACACACAATTCGTCGAGTTCGACTGCGGGTCTTACAATGGATAGCTCGGGGTGCATCTACTTGTCCTTTTGTACGGTGAGAGACGTTGCGACTTCGTTGATTGCGATCCCAAGCAGCGCTGGCATTCGCAGACGGCAACAGCAAGCATGGGAATAAATACGTCTACCTTTTTCGCCCACGTTACTCATGTCACTCACAATTCGACCAGCGTTAGATTGGCAAGTGTGTGCGTTTCGTTGAGCAATTTCTGTGCGCTGTCGAACATAAATTCTATCGGCGAGCCGCCATGATGCCCAGAACAAAGATTGGCGCTTGAGCGATGGTCAAGATATACGCTCGAGCGAAGCTTTGCGGTCTGCGGAGTCCAACAAAGTTGGATAATCTACGGCGATCAATTCTCTAATGCGATCGATTGAAATATCGGCAGCCGGATAACCGCTGATATTTCTCGCATCCAAGGCATAGTGACCTTGGCGCGGAAACACCGTGGTTACTCTATCGCCCCAGCCCAGTTTGGTTGCATGCAGAATTTTGAGTTTGTCGTCCACCATTACGAAATGCTGCGCGGGATAGTGCCCTTGTATATCTTCCAGCATCTGTTCCTTGTGTCGATAGATCAACACGTTTCCATCAACAGCGTCCCACAAGCCGGAGCGTTGTATCTTGCGCGGCTGGAACACGATATCGCCATCCGACAAAATAACGGTTGTTCCCCATTGCGCAAGATGGGTGATCACATCGAGCGCGCCAGGATACAGGCGCTCTGCGAAAGGATAATCGAGCAAGAACGAAGATATCAACAGCAGCCTGGAATCGATCCTTTCGCCTATGCGAATACGTTGCAAGGCGCCTAAATAGTCGGCATAGCCAAGTTCATCGCACAGAGAGTCGAAGATTTTCCAGTAGCGTTGCCGATTGCGGTCGTCCAGCGTTTGTGCCAGATGCCTATCCAGATCTGCTATGAAGCGATCATTGTCAAGCAGAGTATTGTCGACATCGAGCAGGAAAACCACGTTGGTGGGCGTACTCATGTTTTGCGCCTCTGGTCGCCGGGATTACGCCAACTGCCGCTGGCAGCGATGAGGGCATCCGCTTGCTTGGGTCCCCAACTCCCGCGTTTGTAAATGTGTGCGGGATGGTGCTTGTTCAGGATGGGATTAACCACCTTCCAGGCTGCCTCAACCGCATCCTCGCGCGCGAACAATGCGCCGTCTCCCGCCATTGCATCGCGTAGTAGGCGTTCGTAGGGCGCCTCCTCTCCCTCCTGTTCGTCAAGCAGAAATAGCTCTTGCTGGGTCCCAATAAATTCTTCGCCGACCAGTTTCACGCGAGCCGCGAGGGCGACAGCGGTATTGGGAGAGAGCCGGAAGCGCAGATAGTTAGCAGGCCCTTCTGTTGGCGCGGAGTCGTCGAACAAAGACTGTGGCGGCGGTTTCAATTCAACAACGACTTCCGCCATAGTCTCAGTCAGGTATTTACCGGAACGGATATACCAGGGCACTCCCTGCCAACGCCAGGATTCGATGAAAAGCTTGATCGCACAATACGTCTCGACGTCTGAACTTTTTGCCACACCGTCTTCCTTATGGTAACCAAGATATTGACCACGCACGACATCCGACGCTCGAAGCGGCTGCATCGCCTGAAGTACCTTGGCCTTTTCATTTTGTACTGCGCCGAAGCCCTGGAATGACGGTGGCTCTATGGCCAGCAGCGTGACGATTTGGAATAGATGATTCTGTATCACGTCGCGCAGGCAGCCAGCGCTTTCGTAAAAGGCGCCGCGCCCGGCGACGCCGAAGTTCTCGCTCAGAGTGATCTGGACGCTGGCCACGTAATTGCGATTCCATATCGGTTCGAGAAAGGAATTGGCGAAGCGAAAATAAAGAATGTTCATGATTGCCTCCTTCCCAAGATAGTGATCGATGCGAAAGATCGATTCTTCAGGGAACGCCGATAGCGCAATGCGATTGAGTTCGCGGGCCGAGACCAGATCGCGTCCAAACGGTTTTTCCACAATGACGCGCGCATCGTGGGCCAAACCGGCAGCCTGGAGACTTTCGATGACAGTTGCGAACAGTGCTGGTGGGATAGCCAGATAGTGCGCCGGATGACAGGCTGCCCCGAGCGCTTGTTTCAGCTTTTTGAAGGTGTTTGGATCGTTATAGTCGCCGCCCACATAGTTCAACAATGAAAGCAATCTTTTCAGGGCTGGACGATCATCGATCTTGCCAGTCAGCTTGATGCTTTCCGTTGCATATTTGCGCAAGCGTTCGACGCTCCAATCCGATGAAGCCACGCCTATCACCGGCACCTTCAGCGTGCCATGCTTGGCCATGGCGTAAAGCGCTGGAAAAATCATCTTGTGCGCCAGATCGCCTGTGACGCCAAATACAACCAAGGCATCGGAATGCGTCAAGTTGTGAATCGCTTTGCCCATGCCGTGGATTCCTTCAAGTTGTCGTTGGAAGCAGGCTTCGGTGCTGCATCCCCTTTGGATGCAGGACACGATAGTCCGGTTAATACCAGTGCATCTGGTCACCGCCTTGTGTCAGGCACCGAAAAGAGTCGCGTCAGCGTCTGCTACGGGAGCGTGACGGAATCGACGGAGGAGAGCGCACGCCGTGAGATGTGTGATAAGCGTGTGGACCATTCCCTCCGACCCAGCCACGACCGCCATCACGATAAGGTCCAACCTGATAACCGGGAGCCCATAAGCCGTAGACGCCGCCGATCGGCTCGTAATAACCGACGCCCGCTCCCATTCCTACGTCGCCGCCATACCCCCCGTAACCGGGGCCGGCCCCAGCGACTACGCAAGCGGCCAAGGTAACGGCAGCGATGCCGCTAACGGCAATGGCAGCCGACAAACGTAATGGACGCGTATTCATTTGCTTACCTCTTTGGTTTCTGCGTTTGGCCATTCCATTAAACCGAATGGGGCGCCGCTAGGGTCGGCCACGACTGCCACCTTACCTCCGTGACGATCCATCCTCGGCTCCACCAATACCTTGCCGCCAAGCGCAATCACTTTGGATGTCATGGCAGCCGTATCGTCGACACGCACATAGTTGAGCCAATGGGGCGGGGTAATCGCCTTATCCGAAGGCAAAGAGTTGGCGCCGGCCCGCGCGTAATTGTCCGAGGCAAACATCAGATGTTGCATGCCAGGTTTGCCAGGCAATTCAAAAATCTCATAGTCGAACAGCGTTTGATAAAAGGCTGCGGCGGTATCTGGATTGGTTGTGATGAGCGAACTCCATATCCATTCACCGGGGGCAGCCATTACGTCTTCTGGATCGCCGCTGCTGGAAGTCAGCACTGCGAAAATCGCGCCTTGCGGATCGGCAAACACAGCTTCACGGCCGCGATTCGGCAGATTATGCGGCGAGTACATGACCTTTGCGCCGTGCGCCACGGCCTCTTTGTTTGTCGCATCGACATCGCGTACGGCAATGAAGCTTAACCAAGCCGGTTGTCGATGTTCGCCAGCCGCCAATTTTCTTTGAATCAAACCAGCGACCGGATGGCCGGATAGCGAGGCGTCCGCATAGTCCAATCCGCCTGCTTGCATATCGGTAAAGGTCCAGCCGAATAGTCCACCGTAAAACTGCTTGGCGGCCGCCATGTCAGGCGTCACCAATTCCACAAAGATCACTTTGCCGACGTGATGTTCCTGGCTGGCTGGGGCAACCAATGCAGGGAGGAGCGCCAACGGCTCTGCAGAAGCCGTGGCTATACCAGCGGCCGCTAGCAACGCCACAAGCACGCCTCGCCGGAAAAGAATAGCGCTTCGATTTGAAGAGCGCGAATCGCTTGATCTTGGATGTATCTCAGCGCGCATGTCGACCTCCGACGATTATGTTTGCATGAAGCAAATGTAAGGACCTTCCAGGTGAGTGTCAGTGCGCTAACGAACGGAAGGATTTACGATGCAGGTTTTTGTTGTTGAAAACGGGAGCGAAAATGTCCGAACCGCAAACCTCGTTTTCGGGAAAGTTCTTATGGAGATTCTCTGAGCTTTTTCGAAAGCCATCTCG
>Ga0116226_10003963_pt1 | contig 13069 bp, 13 predicted proteins | sample S1TSphfallax_FD_89692 | JGI IMG/M metagenome (GOLD analysis project Ga0116226, IMG submission 89692) | Host-associated microbial communities from peat moss isolated from Minnesota, USA - S1T2_Fa - Sphagnum fallax MG | ecosystem: Host-associated > Plants > Peat moss > Unclassified | place: USA... | reverse complement strand
TTCAAGGCCGGCACCGGAACCCACGGCATGGGCAAGCAGCGCAATGGCCCGGCCGGCGAGGACGTGGTGCTGAAGGTTCCCGTCGGCACCCAGGTGCTGGAGGAGGACAATGAGACTCTCGTCGCCGACCTGGATCACGCCGGCGCCCGGGTGCGCCTGGCCAAGGGCGGCAACGGCGGCTTCGGCAACATCCACTTCAAGGGCCCGATCAACCAGGCGCCCCATTTCGCCATGCCGGGCCAGGAGGGCCAGGAACGCTGGCTGTGGCTACGGCTGAAGCTGATCGCCGACGCTGGCCTGGTCGGCCTGCCCAACGCTGGCAAATCGACCTTCCTCGCCGCCGTCTCCGCCGCAAAGCCGAAGATCGCCGACTATCCCTTCACCACGCTCGTCCCTAATCTCGGCGTGGTCGACCTGTCCCAGAACGAGCGGTTCGTGATCGCCGACATTCCGGGCCTTATCGAAGGGGCTTCCGAAGGTGCGGGGCTCGGCGTCCGCTTCCTCGGCCATGTGGAGCGCTGCGCCGTCCTGATCCACCTGATCGACGGGACGCAGGAGGATGTGGCGGAAGCCTATCGCCAAATCCGCCACGAGCTCGCCGCTTACGACGAGGGCCTGGCCCAAAAGCCTGAGCTATTGGCCCTGAACAAGATCGATGCGCTCGACGCCGACGCCCGCGCCGAAAAGGCCGCAGAGCTGAAGGCGGCCTCTGGCCAGGCTCCGTTTCTGATCTCCGGCGTGTCCGGCGAAGGCGTCAGAGACCTGCTCCGCGCCGCCGCGCTCACCATCCATCCCCCCATCGACGAGGACGCGGTCACGGGCGATGAGCCTTGGCGTCCGAAATAGTGGCGCCCAAAACAGGGGTGCGGAACGGGGGCTTTTGGCGCGCTGGACCCGCCTGGCGCGCGCCCGTCAGCGGCCGTCCGCGCGCTTTAAGACTAGGCTTTCACCTGGAGCCCGGCATGCGGGTCGGCCTCTTCGGCGGCTCGTTCAACCCGGCCCACCCCGGCCACGCCCACGTCGCCGAGACCGCCCGTAAGCGCTTGCGCCTGGACCAGGTGATCTGGCTGGTGACGCCGCAGAACCCGTTGAAGTCCGCCCGCGACTCCGCGCCCCTCAGCCAGCGCCTCGCCAGCGCGCGCACCCAGGCCAGGGGGCCGTCGATGATCGTGTCCGACGCCGAGACGCGGATCGGCGCGCAATTCACGCTGGATACGCTGCGGGTGTTGAAGGCGCGCTTTCCCGGCGTCCACTTCGTCTGGATCATGGGTGCGGACAACCTGGCCGGCTTCCATCATTGGCGCGGCTGGGTGGAGATCATGCGCAGCACGCCCGTCGCCGTCGTCGCCCGCCCGGACTCCCTGCACAAGAGCCGCGCCGGCCCCACCGCCCGCCGCTTCGCCTCGGCGAGGCTCGCGACCCGCGAAGCGCCGCTGCTGGCGGGGGCCAAGCCGCCCGCTTGGGTCTATCTCAGGGGGCCGTTGAATTTTGCGTCGTCTACGGCGCTGCGGAGCAAGGGGCTTGGGGCCGTGGGGTGAGACATACCGAAACCGGCGACAGAAGGAGGTCCAGTTATGGAAACCAACCCTCATCTAGGTTCAACGCTCGACGGGTTCCTCGAAGAGCAAGGCGTCCTTGAGGAGTTTCGCGCTCAGGCGACCAAAGACGTCATCGCGTGGCAGTTGGAACAGGCTATGCACGAGCGCAAGCTTTCCAAAAGCGACATGGCGAAGCTGATGCACACCAGCCGCGCGCAGCTTAACCGTCTGCTCGATCCCAAGGACGGCAAGGTGACGATCGAGACGCTGCAACGCGCCGCAGCCGACGTCGGCCGCAAGGTGCAGCTTCAGCTTATCAACGCCACGCCCGCCTAGCTGACGCGTTGAGTCTGCGGCGCCCGTCCCCCGCCTTACACACTTGACAGCCCCCGGACGATTAGGCGCCGATTGGCTCGGCTAGCCTGCGGCGAGACAGGGAGGGACAGGTCGTGAGCGGACGCGTGCTCGTCGTGGAAGACGATGTGGATACCGCCGACTATGTGGCCAAGGGCCTGCGCGAAGCCGGCTTCACGGTGGAGCATGTCGCCGATGGGCGCGACGGGCTGTATATGGCCTCCTCGTCGGCCTTCGACGCCATCATCATGGACCGGATGCTGCCCGGCATGGATGGGCTTTCGGTGGTGCGCGCGCTGCGGGCGGCGGGGGTGGAGACGCCGATCCTGATCCTGTCGGCGTTGAGCCAGCTGGATGAGCGGGTCATGGGCCTGCGGGCCGGCGGGGACGACTATCTGACCAAGCCGTTCGGCTTTTCCGAACTGCACGCCCGGATCGAGAACCTGCTGCGCCGTCGTGGCGGCAAGGCGGTTGAGACGACGCTGCGTTGCGCCGACCTGGAGATGGATCTCCTCTCCCGCAAGGTGGTGCGCGCAGGCCGCTCGCTGGACCTCTTGCCGCGGGAGTTCAAGCTTCTGGAGTATTTCCTGCGCAATCGCGACCGGGTCGTCACCCGCACCATGTTGTTGGAGCAGGTCTGGGACTACCGCTTCGATCCCCATACCAGCATCATCGACACCCACATAAGCCGGCTGCGCAAGAAGCTCGACGACGGTTTCCCAAAGCCCCTGCTCCACACCCTGCGCGGCGTCGGCTATAGGCTGTCGGAAACGGCGTGACGTTGGAGTTCGCCGCCTTTCGGCTCAGATGGTGAAGCACAGCGACGATTTTTGGCAAAACCACGGCTTCCGGCGGTTCGCGCCGTCCAGCTTTCTGATCTTCGCGGTCGTCTTGGTGTTGAGCGCCAGCGCCGCCTCGCTGGTTGTCGTCTATCGCACGGGCGAGCGGATCATCTCCGAACGCGAGCGCGCCGAGGCGCTGGACGAGCGCGACCTTTTGCAGGAGGTCGATCAGGAACAGGGGCTGAATTCGGTCGCCTCGGCGGTCGCCCGGCGGACGCGTTTCGCGTCGAGCGGCGAGCACTACGGGCTGTTCACCGCGGCGGGCGAGCCGCTCGCCGGCGATATCGTCGGCTTTCAGCCGGAGTTCCGCGGCGCCGACTGGCGGGTGATGCACCTCGCCCGTCCTTCGTCCATGACGCTGCACGTCGAGGGCGCGGTGCTGCCCGACGGCGCTGTGCTGGTGATTGGGCGAAGCCTCGCCAACCTTCGAACCTTCGAGCGATCCATCCTCTACGGCTTCGTGGCCGCCGTCGCGATCGTGGCGGTGGCCGCCCTGGCCGCGGGCCTGGTGCTGAACTTCCTCATCCTGGCGCGGGTGGACGCCATCGCTGCGACGGCGGAGCGAATCGCCGGCGGCGACCTTTCCGCTCGCACCACCATCGCCGACCGGCGCGATCCGTTCGGTCGTGTCGGCGCCTCCTTGAACGTCATGCTGGAGCGGATCGAGGAGCTGTTGACCGGCATGCGAACCGTTACCGACAGCATCGCCCACGATCTGCGCTCGCCCCTCACCCGTATGAAGGGGGCGCTGGCGCGCGCGCTGGAGCCGGGCGCCTCCGAAGCGCAGCGGTTGGACGCTATCGAGGCCGCCCATGAGGAGGCCGACCACGCGCTCGCCACCCTCTCGGCGCTCTTGGACATCGCCCGCGCCGAAACCGGCCTGTCGCGGGACATGATGCAGGTAGTCGATGTCGCGGCGCTGGTCGAAGAGCTGGTGGATTTCTTCACGCCGGTGATAGAGGACGCCGGACAGCGGCTGGAGGTCGCCGTGCCCCCGGCCCCCGTGGTGGCGCGCGTCCATCCCGCCCTCCTCCGCCAAGCCATCGGCAATCTGCTGCACAACGCCGCCCACTATGCCGGTGCAGGCGCTGTTGTGCAGGTCTTTGTCGAGGAAGACGACGACGGAACCGTAAGGCTGACCGTGGCCGATACCGGGGTCGGCGTGCCACAGGACCAGCGCGGCCGCGTCCAGCAGCGGTTTGTCCGCCTTGACCCAGCGCGAGGCTCAGGTGGATCGGGCCTAGGCCTTGCGATCGTCGCCGCCTGCGCCAAGCTTCACGGCGGCGTTTTGCGCCTCGAAGACAATGCGCCAGGCTTACGCGCCGTGCTGGAGATCAAGGGGACCTGATCCGACAGACTAGCAAGCCCTCTTTACCAACGCGTGCGGCGGTTGTTTCCGCACTCCCGCGCGGCCCCTCGGTCGGCTGCGCCGCCACCTCCCCGTCGCTTCGCGACAGGGAGGATGAAAACTCGATCTATTCGTCTCCTCCGTCTTCGATGGGGGAGTGCCGCGGAGCGGGGAGGGGGCCGCGCTAAATCAAAAGTTTAGGGCGTGACGGGCGGTGGAACCGGCATCCACTTCCGCCTGTCACCCTCTAGAGCGACCCGTCTTATTTCACCTCGTCGCGCCGCTCAGCGTCGGCGCGGCGGTCGTGGTCATGATCATGGTCATGCTTGTGATGCGGCGCGCCCGTCCCGCCGTCAGCGATGTCGCCGAGGGTTGGATTGGCGCCGTGCACTGCGTTGAAATCGCCTAGACCGACCACCTCAGGAGGCGCCGGTTTTGGAGTTTGCGGGCGCTGGTCGCGCCAGCCGTCGAAGGCCTGGGCGAAGGCGGTGTGGTGGCCGTTGCGCCAGGTGCGGTAATCCTCGTCGTAGCGGCGCGCCTGCTCATCGCGCCAGCGGGCGTAGTCGCGGTCGTGAGCGGCGAGCCTGGCGTCGCGCCAATGGCGATAGTGGGGCTCATGGTCGTCGTGAGGCGACCCGCCGAAATCCTTCGGGGAGCCGAACAGCGGAGTCGGCGAGGGCCGCTCTTGAGAGACGCCCCGGTGACCGGATGGCGAACCGTGTCGCACGCCCCCTGACACCGACCCCTCCGGGTAGGGTGCAAAACCGGCCGGGCCAAAGGCGCCGCCGCCGGTGCTGTAGGTGGCGCCCTGGGTCAGCGGTCCATAGCCGGCCTGCCCCCATTGGGATCCAAGCCCTTGCTGGCCGTAGCCGCCCACATTGGCGCCGCCGAAGCCGCCCCCGACCTGATCGGAGCCACCGCTGATGAGCTGGCCGTAGGGTGTGACCTCAGCCCCGGCGAAGCTCTGGGGGCTGACCTGCTCGCCTTCGGGCCGCGCAGCCCAAGATCTAGACTCCGCATCTTCGAACCTGTCGGTGGAGGGGCCAGGGTCCGGCCCCACGCGAGCGCCGGGCGTATATCTGCCAAGGCGATCTTCCGTTAATTTCTGATCATGGTCCCGATTAGACATCTTCTCGTCCTCTGTAGAGATGATGAAGGGCTTAACCGGCGTCGCTTGGCGGAGGTTCCGAACCCCCTGCCGGAAAGCCGAACCTCAGGGCTTGGCTGCAGCGCAAGCGATGATAGAAGGTATTGAAGACGCTCGTCTCAAGCTTAGCCTTTTTCCACTGGACGCCGGCTTTGGGTATTGATACGAAAGCTTCATATATGCCCGTTTTTAGCCCGCCCCTCCCAAGAGGTTCGTCAGGAGATGCTGCAGTCTAGGGACGCCAAACACTCCACTCACGTTTGCGCCGCAAATCTTTCGGAACAATCGATGGAGCAGGCTTTGGGATCCTGTCTGAAGACCTTCTTCGACGGCGTCGTCGCCAGTCCGATTCCGGACCGTATCCAACAGCTCGCCAAGGCGCTCGAAGACGCGCTTGATAGCGGCGATCTCTGCGCCAAGAATAAGTTGGGCTCCCGTCCGTCGCTTTAAGCCGCAGCAGCGGCGGGGCTACCCGTGCCAAGCGTGGGCGGCCCGATGATGAAGCCCCAGCGACTTCTGTTTCTGCCCGGCACTGGCGCCGACCCCAACTTCTGGCGCCCGATCGGCGACCTACTCCCTGCGGAATGGTCTAAAACCTATTTCGGATGGCCCGGCCTTGGTCATCAGCCAGCCCATCCAGAGGTGAACAGCCTCGAAAGTCTGGTCGGCTGGGTGGAGACCCGGTTAGGGTCCGAACCTGTGGATCTCTTGGCCCAATCCTTGGGCGGCTTGATCGCCATGACTTTGGCGCTACGCCATCCCAAGTTGATCAGACGGATTGTGTTATCGGTCACAAGCGCTGGCGTCGACATGGCGCAGTTCGGGTCCGCGGAGTGGCGAGATAGCTATCATCGAAATTATCCGGACGCCGCAGCCTGGGTGCGGGACGTCTATGCCGACCTGTCGCCCCAGCTGGCGCGGCTGATGCAGCCGGTGTTGCTGATATGGGGCGACGAAGACCCCATCAGTCCGGTCGCCGTGGGACGATATCTGCAAGGCCTCCTTCCCAACGCGCAGCTACACATCGTGAAAGGGGGCGACCATGACGTCGTGTACGACCGAGCCGACGAAGTTGCGCCCTTGATCGAGCGCCATTTGCAGCTCGAACCGCCCCGCTAAGGCTGGGGTGGATCCGCGGTCCCGACGAGGGCGTCGGCCGGGTCGTCAGCCTCCATGATCTTGAGCAGGCGCGCGCGAGCGCGATTGACGCGGCTTTTGATTGTGCCGAGCGCGCAGCCGCAGATTTCCGCTGCTTCCTCGTAGGTCAGTCCCGCTGCGCCGACCAGGATCAGGGCCTCGCGATGTTCGGCCGGCAGGCGCTGCAGCGCCGCCTGCATCGCCTTCATGGCCACGCTCCAGTCCTGGGTCGGCGCGGTGCTGAGACGGGCGGCGTGCTTTCCGTCCTCGTCGGCCACTTCGCGGCGACGCTTGACCATCGCCGTATAGTAGGTGTTGCGCAGGATGGTGAACAACCACGCCCGAAGATTGGTGCCGGGCTCGAACTTGTCCTTATTCGTCCAAGCCTTGATCAAGGTGTCCTGCACCAGGTCGTCGGCGTCGGCGCTATTGCGGCTGAGCGACCAGGCGAAGGCGCGCAACGGCGGCAGAAGCGCGATCACCGCGTCGCGCCATTCAACCGTCTCCGGAGCGAGCGGGCGGCATGGCGCACTGGCATGGCCTGACGTCTCAAGATCTGGAGGCTCCGCGCACCGGTTCTCCGTCCCGACTTCGTCCGCCTCGCGGGAAAGAAACATCGACATACTGAAAACGCCTGTTCGCGCAGCCGAGGGACGCAAGCCAGGTCGAAACGTGTCCCCATTGTATCCGTTCCACTTTCAGACCCTGGAACGGCGCTGCGCCTCGGCGCGTTTTGCTGGGCGTTCGCGCACGAACCAGCCCACCCGCTGATCTCCCACCCCGACCGCCGAACCTTAAGACTTAAGGGTTCGGCCTGTCTTCGAAGCGGACCTCCCGATGCGATTGATCGATGTCCAGGCCGACCGCCTGGGGAAGGCGGATGGAGCTGAGGTGATGCCTGCCGACGCAGAGCTCGCCGATCGATTTGGCCGCGTCCGCGCCGCCACCTTGGCCTTGGCGGCGCCCCTGTCGCCGGAAGATCAAGTGGTGCAGTCCATGCCGGACGCCAGTCCGACGAAATGGCATCTGGCCCATACCACCTGGTTTTGGGAGACGTTCCTTCTGGTCCCGGCGGGCGTTGCGCCCTTCGATCCGGCTTACGCCTTCCTGTTCAACTCCTACTACGAGGCGCTTGGCGCGCGGCATCCGCGTCCCCAGAGGGGCCTCCTCACGCGGCCGGATCTCGACGGGGTGCTCCACTACCGTGTCTATGTGGACGAGCACATGCAGCGACTGATCGCTCGGGGCGGCCTGGACCGGGCCAGCCGCGACCTGATCGCGCTCGGCCTCGCCCACGAAGAGCAGCATCAGGAACTGCTGCTGACAGATATCTTGCACCTGTTCGCGCAAAACCCCCTCAAGCCAGCCTATAGGCCCGATACGCCGGCCATCGGCGCCAACCGCCCCTCAAGCTCCGCCCCCGCCGCACATATCGATTTCCCGGGCGGCTTGGTCGAGGTGGGCGCCGATGCCTATGACGGCCTGGCCGGTTTCGCCTTCGACAACGAAGGACCGAGACACAAGGTCTATCTCCAGCCCTTCCGCATGGCCGATCGACTGGCGACTAATGCCGAGTGGCTCGCCTTCATGGACGACGGCGGTTATGCGCGGCCGGAGCTGTGGTTGTCCGACGGCTGGGCTTGCGTGGCCGCCGAGCGCTGGACCGCGCCTCTGTATTGGGAAAAGGCCGACGGCGGCTGGCGGAGCTTTGGCCTAGCTGGACCAGGCCCGCTGGAGCTGGATGCGCCCGTGACCCACGTCAGCTTTTATGAGGCCGACGCCTTCGCCCGTTGGTCCGGGCGGCGGCTGCCGACCGAGATGGAATGGGAGCATGTCGCGTCAGACCCTCAGATGGCGGGCGCCTGCGCCGACGGCGCCTTTCGCGAGACCGGCGCTCTTCGCCCGCTCCCGCTGACGGAAACGACTGAGCGTCGAGGCGCGCAAGCTGTGCATCAGATGTTCGGCGAGGTTTGGGAATGGACCGCCAGTCCCTACGCCCCCTACCCGGGCTTTCGCGCCGCCCCCGGCGCGGTGGGCGAATACAATGGGAAGTTCATGATCAACCAGATGGTTTTGAGGGGCGGCTCCTGCATTACGCCCAGAGCTCACATCCGAGCCAGCTACCGGAACTTCTTCCAGCCGCACCAGCGCTGGCAGTTCACGGGCGTGCGCCTCGCCGACGATTTGCGCTGATCCGCCATGCTGGACACACACGTGCTTGAGGCTCAGGTTTTCGATCCAAACCGTCGCGACAATACGGCGACCGCCCAATTCGAAGCCGACGTGCTGGAGGGGTTGTCCCGCGTCCAAAAGACCCTGGCGCCGAAGTATTTTTATGACGATCTCGGGTCGGCCCTGTTTGAGGCGATCTGCCGGACGCCGGAGTATTATCCCACTCGCGTCGAAACGGCGCTCTTGGCCCAGGTCGCGCGCGCGCTCGGGCCGGAAATTCAGGCCGGGACCGTTCTGGTCGAATTCGGCAGCGGCGCCAGCGACAAGACCCGGCTGATCCTGGACGCCAGCCCGGGCGTAGCGCTTTACGTTCCGATCGACATCAGCGGCGAAGCCCTGGCTGCGGCGGCGGCCCGCATCGCGGCGACCTATCCAAGCCTCAAGGTCGCGCCGATCGCCGCTGACTTCACCCAACCAATCCGTCACGCAGCCCTCGGGGACGCGACCGCCGTGATGGGCTTTTTCCCAGGCTCCACCATCGGAAACTTCACACCCCTCGAAGCCCGGCGGTTCCTCGGCGACGCTCACGCGCTCTTGGGCACTAACGCATCGTTTTTGGTTGGGGTGGATCTGGTCAAGGATCTGGACGTTTTACGGGCGGCCTATAACGACGCGGCGGGCGTGACCGCCGCCTTCAACCTCAATCTGTTGGCGCGGATGAACCGCGAACTCCGGGGCGACTTCCGGCTCGACCGGTTTGCCCACCGTGCAATCTGGAACGCCGATCTCGCCAGGATCGAAATGCATCTGGAGAGTATGGAGGCTCAGACGGTGCGGGTGGCCGGGCGGGCGTTCCATTTCCGGAAGGGCGAGACCCTTCATACCGAAAACTCACACAAGTTCACCGTGCCGTCGTTCACGAGCCTGGCGCTGTCCGCCAACTGGACCCTGAAAACATGCTGGACATCGGCGGAGCAGCCGTTTGCGGTGTTTCTCCTAACCGCCGCCGTCGGCTGAAATTAGGCAGTATCTAATAGAGTGCGTCCGAACGCCGGCCTGCGCTGGGGCGCAAGACCTTCAGTTCGGGCAACCCTTCTGTTTCGGGCAGTCTCAGTCCACAGGGGCCCGATCTAATCGGCGTCTGCGTCGGAGTCCGTGCGGCGGCGCGCGCCTTGGGACGCCTCGCCGCCTTTGCGGCCCGCCGCCGCCGCCAGCTGGCGATCTTGCGAGAAACTGCGTTTTTCGTTCGGCACGCTTTCGCCGCCCTTGCGCGCGATTTCGCGTTGCTTTGCGCGATCCATCGAAGCGAATCCGCGCGTGGACTTTCCAACCGAGTTTGAGCTTGTGTCAGCCATAATTTGACCTTTCACGGTGGCGAGAAAACGAAAACTGTTACGGTTCGCTAACCCATTGTCGCCTCTTGAGTTCCGCTCGCCACAGAATGAACGGCGGACGCATACGGTCTACCGTCGTCGGGTGTGGCAGGCGCGGGCGGCGCCTCGCTCGGCGAGGGATCGGGCAGAATCTCAGGATAGGGCGCCGGCGCGGGCGAAGGCTCATAGGCCGGTTCAGCTGGCGTGGGGTCGGTCTGGGACGGCGTCTCGCCAAATGTGTCGGCGGCGCAATTTAATTGGTTGGGGGCTTGGGGCATCGTCGGCTCACTGGAGGCTTAGGCCATCTCAACTCGGGCAGAGCCGTTTGGGTTCGCGTTCGATCATCAGGCTTTGCGTCCAATTCAAGCTTTGCAGCGGAAATTCCGCGACTTAAGCCGTAGGGGCCTGGTCGCCTGCGTCATATCGAAGGCTGAAAAATGTCATCGCTGCGGCGCTTTGCGCAGGGCGGACGCCGGGCGCCTGACCTATTGTGCTGCAGGTCCTGAGAGCAGCGCCCCTCTATCCGGCAGGGAACTGCGCCTTTGGCCGTCCGTTTATAGCCACATTTGGGGTAGGGGATTTTGAGATCCCCAAGCCGTAGGATCTTTGGCTCGCCAGCTCTTTAGGTCGCCAAATCTTCCAGTGTGTGTGGGAGGGTGGAAGAAGGGGTCATGCCAAAGCAGATCGTTCGCCAGGCGCCCTATCTCCGTCGCTACGCCAGAGCGCTTACCGGAGCTCAGTCATCTGGCGACGCCTTGGTCCAGGCGGCTATGGAAGCCATCCTCGCCGGTAATCTGGCGATTGATCCGGCTATATCTTTGCGCACCGCTTTGTACCGTGCACTGAGTCAGGTGTGGCGCGACGGCGAGGCGCGGGCGGCGGACGCCGCTGACCAGTCGCCCCCGGATTATCGTCTCCAAGTGCTGTCGCCCGTGCAGCGGGCGGTGCTGCTTTTGACCTCCATGGAAGGCTTCACAGCGTCTGAGGCCGCTCAGGTTCTCGACCTCGATCTGGCTGACCTCAACCAGCATCTAGCCGCCGCCGAGGAGGCGCTAGAGCGTCAGTTGGCGACCGACGTGCTGATCATCGAGGACGAGCCTATCATCGGGCTCGATCTTATGCGCCTGACGCGAGAGCTCGGTCATCGCGTGACCGGGGTCGCTGCGACCCGGGATGAGGCGGTGGAAATGGCCGGGCGGCAACGGCCTGGACTGGTGCTGTCCGATATCCGCCTCGCCGATGGCTCCAGCGGCCTGGACGCGGCCACCGATATCTTGAAGAGCTTTGACATCCCCGTGATTTTCATCACGGCGTTTCCCGAGCGTCTTTTGACGGGAGAGCGGCCTGAGCCCGCTTTTCTGATCACCAAGCCGTTCAGGGAGGACACGGTGAAGGCGTTGATCGGCCAGGCCCTGTTCTTCCACCGGCCGCAACCGGCGATGACGTCGGCGGAGTAAAAGCTCATCGAGAACCGGCATTGAACCTCGCTGAGACGGGGCGACAGCAGCGCTCGGCGATGTTAGGAACCGTCGGCGGGCCGGAGAGTTTTAACGCAAGGCTTCAGTCCTATCTTTGCGATTATAACCCTCTGATCCTGACGCTTTGATCAAACGACATCATCTTGAGGCGAACATGACCGACGCGACGACCCATATCGAGACCGCCGCCGCAGCGCTCGACGACGCAGCCGCTCAAGCGGGTGAAGCCGTCAAGGATCAGTCCAAGACCATAACGGCCAAGGCCGACGAACTCAGCAAGGCCGCCGCCGAGCGCGCCGCCGCCGCGCGCGAATGGGCGACTGAGCGCGCCAATGTCGCCCGCGATTGGGCGCTGGATCAGTCCGACGTGTTGCGCGACAATGTGCAATCCAAGCCCTTTATCGCCGTCGGCGTTTCCGCCGCCTCGGCCTTCGCCGCTGGGCTGGTGCTCGGCGTCCTGCTTTCGACGCGGCGCTAAGACCAGTCCTCATTGACGCCGACGTCGTCCGCCCCATCGCGGCGCGATTGACTGTAGCGGACAAGTCTGGATAGCGCGCTGGAGCGGTTTGGCGACCGCTATAGCGCGCTCACCCCCGACGTGCTGAACGCCTACAGCGACCTGCCGGATCGGATTTTGACTGGTTGCTCGTAAATCTAGCGCACTAACATTGTGGATTTAAAATAAGGCTGCGACGTTTTCAGGCGCATCGACAAATCACCCCAGTAGGCTGTTTTTGACTCCAATATCTTAATCTAAAAGCGTCATAATATCGCCTTCGTAGGTAATAACGATATTGCAATCATTAGTTGACGGTACAGTAGCTCTATGCTTTTGTCCTGGCGCGTTCTGAGCGATACGCCGAGCTGTGCGCCCTAGCTGAAAAACTCTAATTTTGATCATCCATTCTGATGACTTGGCATGCGCGTTTGCAATTAACAAGGACTGTCGAGCCGCGCCTTATTCTCTAGCGAGCCTGAATAAACCGCATTGTTGCCTCTCAAGGGTTTCAGCACCTAGTGTTTGAGCCATGCGTATAACGTATTCGCTAAAATCTACTTAAACTGCAGCTCTGATTGAAATCTGCCCATCATCCAACCTTGCCGCCTTACGCCAGCGCCCATCGGGGCCTACTCCAATTCCAAGGCTTTGGAGCGGAACGGCTGCGGAAAATGCACTAGGATCAAAAGCTTGGCGCGCGTTTCGTCCTAAAACTGGTTCCCACGTTTCGGAACGCCCTCTAGGATCGGCAAGACGGCCGGAGCGCCGGAAGCTGAAAGAGACCGGTTCAAACATGGGTCGCAGGGTTTTCTATGGCGCCTTCGCCTTGGGTATGGCCCTGGCTAGCGCGCCGCCGAGCTGGGCCTTCGCTACGCCGCCCTCAGCCACCGCCGCCGTCACGCCGCCGCTCGACGTCCACACCCGCACCCTGGCCAATGGATTGAAGGTGTTTACGGTTCTGGATAAGACGACGCTCAATGTGACAGTGCAGGTCTGGTACGGCGTGGGCGGCAAGAACGATCCCGAGGGGCGGTCGGGCTTTGCGCACCTGTTCGAGCATCTGATGTTCAAGGCCACGCGGGACATGCCGGCCGAAAACCTCGACCGCCTGACCGAAGACGTCGGGGGCGAGAATAACGCCTCCACCTGGGACGACCTGACCGAATACCACGAGGTGATCC
>Ga0116226_10003962_pt1 | contig 13070 bp, 10 predicted proteins | sample S1TSphfallax_FD_89692 | JGI IMG/M metagenome (GOLD analysis project Ga0116226, IMG submission 89692) | Host-associated microbial communities from peat moss isolated from Minnesota, USA - S1T2_Fa - Sphagnum fallax MG | ecosystem: Host-associated > Plants > Peat moss > Unclassified | place: USA... | reverse complement strand
CGGTTCTTCAAGACGCGCGAGCGCAAGCGTGTATGAGCTGTCGAACGGGTACGAGGCGAAGAGCCTGGCCGCGGGTGCTCGCCCGCGCGACCGCGATCCTGACTCTGCTCGCCGCCACACCCGGTCTCGCGGACGAGGACATTCGCGACATCCGCGGACCGAAGTTCGTGCTGCCGGCATGGGCCATTCCCGCAGCGCTGGCCGCCGCCGCACTGCTGGCCCTCGCGGGGTATCTCATATGGCGCTGGCTCAAGCGGCGCCGGGAGCCGCGCGCACTGCTGTCGTTCGAATTGGCCCTACAACAGCTCGACGCGATCCGACCGCTGATGCAGCCGGCGGCCGCGCGCGAATTCTCGATTGCGGTGTCCGACGTCGTGCGGGTCTACATCGAACGACGTTTTGACGTCATCGCGACCCACCGCACCACCGAAGAGTTTCTGCGTGATCTGTTGGACAGCACCAAACCGTCGCTCGCGCGCCATCGCGGCTTGCTGTCGGAATTTCTGCATCAATGCGACCTCGTAAAATTCGGCGGCCTGTCCTTGACGCTGCAAAGCATGGAAGCCCTGCATCAGAGCGCCCGCGCCTTCGTGCTCGAGACCGCCAAAGAAGAGGAGACGCATGACGCGCTTCCTGCAACCTGAGTGGTTCTGGCTATTCACGCTGTTGCCCGTGGTGATGTTGTGGCGCGGCCGGCGCGGCCCCGTGGCGGCCATCGAATACTCAGATGTCGGCCTCGCCCGCGAGGTGGCGCGCTCGAGCCGCAGCCGGGTGGGACGCTGGGTCTGGCTTCTGCCACTCCTCGCCGGCGCGCTCATGATCATCGGTCTCGCACGCCCGCAGCGCGGCCACAGCCGCACCGAGGTGACGGCCAACGGCATCGACATCGTACTGGCACTCGATGTCTCGGGTTCCATGCAGGCGCTTGATTTCGAGATCGACAATCAACGGCTCAATCGCATCGAAGTCGTCAAGTCGGTGGTATCCAAATTCATCGAGGAACGGCCCGATGACCGCATCGGACTCATGGCCTTCGCCGGTGCGCCTTATCTCGTCAGCCCGTTGACCTTGGACCACGACTGGCTGCAACAAAACCTCGAGCGCGTCAACATCGGCGGCGTCGACGACGGTACCGCCATCGGGTCTGCAATCGCGGCCAGCGTCAACCGCTTGCGCACCACCCCCGCCAAGTCGAAGGTCGTCATCCTGCTCACCGACGGCATGAACAACACCGGCAAGATATCGCCGCTGGCGGCGGCCGAAGCCGCGAAGGCCCTCGGCGTCAAAATTTATACGATCGGCGTTGGAGTTCGCGGCAAAGCCCCCATTCCAGTGAAGGATGAAATGGGCAATCTGCACATGATCATGGCGAAGGTCGACGTCGACGAAAAGACGCTGCAGGCGGTGGCGGATACCACGGGTGGCAAGTTCTACCGCGCCACCGATACGGATTCGCTGCAACGAATCTACGAACAGATCAACGCGCTCGAACGCACGCCGCAAACCGTGCAGAAGTTCGAGCGTTACGAGGAGCTGTATCCGTGGGCCTTGATCCCGTCGCTGGCCATCTTGGGCATGGGCACGCTGCTGCAGCAAACCCGTTTGCGGAGGCTGCCGTGAGCCGGCTACCATGAGTTTCGAGCGGCCCGGGTGGCTCGTGGGCGGCGTGTTCGCGTGCATCGTCATGAGCGTGCTGTGGTATCGCTACGATCGGCGCCAGCACGCCGCGCTCGCCCGCTTCATCGCGTCGAATCTGCGCGCCAATCTGACCCGCTCGATCTCGGTGACGAAACGCCGTCTGCAGCGCGGACTGTTTCTGCTCGCCCTGATACTGCTGTTCGTGGCGCTCGCGGGACCACTCATGGGCTTTCGGTGGGAACAGGTCAGTCGCCGCGGCAACGAGATCATCTTTGCCATCGACACATCGCGCAGCATGGAAACGCCGGACATGAAACCCAGTCGTCTGACGCGGGCCAAACTCGCCGTGGATGACTTCGCGGACCGCCTCGACGGCGATGCGGTCGGCATCGTCGCCTTCGCCGGCAGCGCGTTTCTCGTCTGTCCCATCACGCTCGACTACGGCGCCTTTCACGAGTCGCTGAATGCTATCGACACGAACACCATTCCGCGCGGCGGCACGAACATTTCGAGCGCCATCCACGAGGCCGACTTCGCGCTGCGGCGCCGGCCCGGCAGCGATAAAATCCTGATCCTGCTGACCGATGGCGAGGATCTGGAGGGTAGCGCCCTCGCCGCCGCACAATCGGCCGCCAAGGAGGATGGACTGAAAATCTACACCGTCGGTGTGGGCTCGGCCGCCGGCGATCTCATTCCCGTGCCACCCGGCCAAGGCGGCGGCTTCGTCAAGGATGAGTCCGGCAACTACGTCAAATCGCGGCTCGACGAGCCCGCGTTGCAGGCCATCGCGGGCGCCACCGGCGGCTTCTACGTGCCGCTGGGCACCCAGGGCGAGGGCCTCGACACCGTTTTCACGCGCGTCCTCGGACCGCTCGCCAAGCACGATCTTGCGTCGCGTCAGCAGAAAATCTATACCCAGCGCTACCAATGGCCGCTCGCCGGATCGCTGCTCGCGTTACTCCTCAGCCTGCTGATCGGCACCCGCAAACGCGGCACGCGCCAGCGCGTCCCACGACCGGCGCACTCCCCGCCCGGCACGTCCACCGCGGCCGTGATGGCACTCGCGGTGGCTGCGCTGTGCGTGCTCGGCCCGCGCGCCGCGCGCGCCGCGACGCCCGGCACCGCGGAATTCAACGCCGGTACCGCCGCCTATCGCGCGGGACGATTTCCCGAGGCGGCCCAAGCATTTCAGCAATCGATCACTCACTCGCTGTCGGGGGATCAGAAGCGATTGGCCGATCAAGAGGACGCGTACTACAACCTCGGCAACACCCTGTACCGCGCCGGCCAGAAAAGCGAAAAATCGGCGCCGCAAGACGCCCTCAAGCAATGGACCGATGCCGTGAAGGCCTACGAGACGGCGCTGCAACTGCGCGCCGACGATGCCGACAGCAAATACAATCGCGACTTCGTCAAGCGCAAGATCGCCGCGCTTCAGCAAAACCAGGATCAGCAAAAAGACAAGAATCAGGGCAAGGGTCAAAACAAGGACCAGAGCCAGGGGCAGGGTCAAGGCCAGGGCCAGGGGCAGGGTCAAGGCCAGGGCCAGGGTCAGGGGTCACCGCAGAACAAGGACGCGGGTCAGCCGCCGCCGACGCCGCAGGATGCGAAGAACAATGATCAGAAGCCGGGCGGCCAGCCGCCACCGCCCAAACCCGGCGACGACAAAGGCGCCAACGCGCCGCCACCGCCGCCGCAATCCGCCGGCCAAAAGCCCGGTGCCCCCGGCGGTGGCGAACCCGATCGCAAGGACCTGCCGCCCACCGAGCGCGACCAGCAAGCGCAGGATGCCGCGCGCGCCGCCGATAATCAGCACCTGCCGGGCCAGATGAGCCGCGAGGAAGCGCGCGAGCTGCTGGATTCGGTCAAGGGCGACGAAAAACATCCTCTAGGCGCGCCGCTCGCGCGACGCGGGGGCGAAGATGACACGCCGGACAAACCTTTCAAGAACTGGTGACATGCGAGCCACCCGACGCCGCTGGGTGCCCTGGGTCATGGGCCTGTTCGCCGCCGCACGCGCCGTGGCAGCGCCGCCGCCGGTCAATGTCACGCTCGAGCCGCGCCAGATCTCGTTGGGAGAGACGGCGCAACTGACCATCACCAGCGAAGGCATGGGCATGGACGGCATTACGCTGCCCCAGGTCGCCGGCCTCGAATTTCGCGTGGTTGGGCAATCGCGCCGGGTCGAGATCATCAATGGCGCAACCCTCGCCACGACGTCGGTGATCTTGCGGGTCACGCCCGAGACGGCCGGGATCTTCACCATCCCGGGGATCACACCGAATTCTCAACCGCTCGTGCTGCGCGTCAATCCCGACAACGGCTCCGGCAGCGCCTCGCAATACAATAACCCCAACCTTGCGAACCGGCCGCCGCTGGCCGCGGGCGGCTCATCGAGCAACGGCATCCGCATGACCGCCGACGGCGCCGCCTTCGTGCGCATGAACCTGCCCAAACGCGACGTCTATGTCGGCGAGAGCATTCCCGTGGACATCGAGGTGGGCATGCGTGCGGGCTTCGTGCAATCACTGAACGGCTTGCCGACGCTGACCGGCAACGACTTCACGCTGAATAATCTGTCGCGCAAGCCTGAGCGCGTCGAGAAACTGGTCGACGGCAAGCCCTTCACCGTGCTGACCTGGCACAGCGTCTTGGCACCGGTGAAGCCCGGTACTTTCACCTTGTCGGTGCAATCACCGCTGACCATCCGCGTGCGCACACGGCCGGCGCGCGATTCCCTGATCGACGATCTGCTCGGCGATCCGTTCATGCAGAATTTCTTTGGCGCCACGGTGGCCAAGGACGTCACCGTCTCGAGCCCACCCGAGGATTTGAAGGTGCTCGCGCTGCCCACCGAGGGCCGCCCCAACGATTTCAGCGGCGCGGTCGGCAGCTTCAAGATCGCGAGTGACCTGTCCGCAACGACCGCCGCCGTCGGTGATCCCCTCACGTTGCGGCTGCACGTGACCGGCACCGGTAACTTCGACCGGGTCGACACCCCCATGCTCGAGCATGTCGACCAGTGGAAAACGTACCCGCCGAAGTCGTCGTTCAAAGAGAGCGATGCGATCGGCGTCAAGGGCGAGAAGACGTTTGAGCAACCGTTGATCGCAGCCCATCCCGGCCCGCAAACCCTGCCGGACTTGACGTTCAGCTATTTCGATCCCGACACACGCCGCTATGAGACCGCACGCACGGCGCCGCTGCCGGTCACCATCTCGCCGGCACTGGCGGATGCGGCACCGGGAGCGCCATCGTCCACCACGACCACGGCCGGTGCGCCCGCGACACCGGGCAGCCCAACGACCGCGGGCGCGTCGCGGCCGGCCGCCGCCGTCTCACCCGAGGCATCTTCCCCCGGGATGCGCCCCGATCACGCGATCACCGCCGATGCGGCGACGTCGCTCGTGCCGCTATACCTGCGGCCGACGTTTCTGGCCGTGCCGCTCCTGGCACTGGCGTTCGCCGGCGGCTGGTTCGGGATGCGCCACCGCGGCCCGTCGCGCGGCACATCGCGCGGGCGCAACCGGCGTAGCGCAGCTTCCGCCAACCGTTTGCTTGAACCCATGCGGGCTGCCGCCCGCGCCGGCGACGCCGCCGCATTCTTCACGTCGGCCTGCATCGCCCTGCGCGAGGCCTTGGCGGTGCGCTGGCAAATCGCGCCCGAGCAGTTGACGGCTGACGACATGGCCGCCCGCCTGGCCGCCGACGCCAACCCCGACGCCGCCGGCGTACTCGAGATTTTCGCGCTCGCGGACGAGGCCAACTATGCGGGTCGCGATCTCAAGTCCATCGACTATGACCGCTGGACACAAGTGGTCCGCAGCCAACTGCTCGAGGCCACCTGATGCGCGCGCTGCGTGACACCCGCATTCTGCTGTTCGTCCTCGCTGTGCTGAGCGTCCTCGCCCTGCTGAGCCTAGGGCCCGTAATGGCGCACGCGGCGCAAGCACCGTACTCAGCCGACGGCCTCTACAATCTCGGCAACTCCTACGCGCGCGCCGGCAAGCCCGGCCTCGCCGTGCTCAACTATGAACGCGCCCGCCTGCTCGCGCCCACGGATCCCGACATCGAGGCCAATCTGCGCCAGGTGCAAAAGTCGGCCAAGGTCCCGCCGGCAACGCCCACTGCGTTCGAACGAGCCGTCACGGTCGCCGGGCCCACCACGCTATCGTGGACCGGGCTCGCCGGTATTCTCCTGCTTGGCGGGAGCCTCGTCGGGGGCGCCTGGGCCGGCCGCCGCGCGGGCGCCCGCGGCACGCAGCCCCGGTACCGATGGCTGCGCCGCTTAAGTGCCGCGCTGGGACTGGCGTTGTCGGGTTTGACCGTCTGCAATGGCGTGGTCGTATGGCCCCAACTTCACCAAGCGGTCATTTTGACACCCGCCACGCCGGTGCGCGTCGCGCCCGTGCCCATGGGAGACCCGCTGTTCGTGTTACCCGAGGCGGAGACCGTGACCATGACGACCGAACACGAAGGCTTCGTGCTCATCCACAGCCACGGTCGCTCCGGCTGGGTCGCCGCCGCGAACATCGCGCCCGTCGTGCCGCGCTGACTACTGCAGACCGAAGGCCCCGTGGCCGTACTCCTCGGTGAGTTCGAGGATTCTGCCGCCGCCGCGCGCGACGCAGGTCAAGGGATCGTCGGCGATGACCACCGGTAACCCCGTCTCCTTCATGATGAGTTTGTCGATATCCTTGAGCAGCGCACCGCCGCCGGTGATGACGATGCCGCGTTCGGCAACGTCGCTGCCGAGGTCGGGCGGCGTCTGCTCCAGAGCCTGGCGTACCGCCATGACGATGCCTTGGAGCGGCTCTTCGAGCGCCTGCAAGATCTCGTTCGAGTTCAACGTGAATCCCCTCGGCACGCCCTCCGATAAGTTGCGTCCCCGCACCGAAATCTCACGGACCTGGTCGCCGGGGTAGGCCGAGCCGATCTCGATCTTGATGCGCTCGGCCGTGGCCTCGCCGATCAAGATGCCGTAATTGCGCCGTACATACTGCGTGATCGCCTCGTCGAATTTGTCGCCGCCCATGCGCACGCTGGCTGCATACACAATTCCATTCAACGACACGATGGCCACTTCCGACGTACCACCGCCGATGTCCAACACCATGGACCCGCGCGCTTCGTGCACCGGCAAGCCCGCGCCCACCGCGGCGGCCATGGGCTCGGGTACGATGTCGACGCTGCGCGCGCCGGCCCCTTCCGCCGATTCCTTGATGGCGCGGCGCTCCACCTGTGTCGAACCGAAGGGCACACACACGAGCACGCGCGGGCTCGGACGAAAAAAGCGATCACCGTGCACCTTGTTGATGAAGTACTGCAGCATCTTCTCGGTGTACGTAAAGTCGGCGATGACGCCGTCTTTCATGGGACGCACGGCCGTGATGTGGCCCGGCGTCCTGCCCAACATTTTTTTCGCCTCGGCCCCGACGGCGACCACGATCTTGCCGCCACGGCCCGGCTCGTTCTGCACCGAAACCACCGACGGTTCGTTCAGCACGATTCCCTTGGATTTCACGTAGATCAGCGTATTGGCCGTACCAAGATCGATCGAGAGGTCATTCGAAAAATGACCTCGAAGGCGTTTTAACATTGACTCTCTCTAGGAACGCGTGGCCGCGACCGCGCCACCGTATTTCAGGGGCGGCAATGATGCACCGACCCGCGCTCGAACGCCACCCGGCGCGGCCTGTCGGATTTATCCGACAGGCGGCCCGAAGCAGGTCAGTCGCAGATCACCCTTCCATGTCGTGCTGGATCGATGCCAGCGTTTGCGGCGACCGCGCCTTGAGCATTGCGAACCAGATCGCGCCGGCGATCATGTACGCGAAGAAGACGTACGGCAGGATGTTGTAAGGATATTCCGGGACGGGATAGACGCTGCCCACGACGACGAAACACATGAGCGCGGTGCCCGCCACGCCGAGGAGCACATGCTGGGGCCGCATTTCCCCGCTGCGGCGCAAATCCAAAGGCGCAACGATGCACAGCATGAGGTACACCACCACGAAGCCGAAGCTCGCGAACGTGCCGGCATAGCCAAACGCCGCGAGGAAACCGAACGGCAGCAGGCACAGGCAGATGACCGCGAGCAAGCCCCCACATCCTACGATGGCCCGATGCGGCGTGCGATGCACGTCGTGCACGAGCCCGAGCGACGTATGCAGGAACCGGTACTTGCCCATGGAGTACAGCAGGCGCGACGCCGCGTTGATGCTGGCGAGGCAGCACGCGAAGACGCTGATCATCGCGGCGAAGTACACGATCGCCGACGTCCAACCGAGGCCCGCCTTGGCCGCGACGTCGCCGAACGGCGCACCGCTCGTGCCCAGAGCCGCGGTGTCGTCCCCCATGCCGAACACCATGAAGTACGCGATGCACGTAAAGAAGATGCCGGCGAAGGCGCCGCACCCGATCACCGCCAGCGGAATGTTCCGGCGCGGATCGGCGGACTCCTTGGCAAGCGTTGCCGAACTCTCGAAGCCGACGAAACTGAAGATGACGAAAGGCAACGCGGAGAACACCGCGCCGTACTTGAACGCGCCGATGTTGAGCTGTACGTGATCGATCACCGTGCCCTTGGCGTGCACGAACAACACCGTGATCATCACGATGATGGCGATGGAGATCACCTCGAGGATCAGGCCCGCGCGCGACGACAGCTGCACGTCGCGATAGGCACCGTACGTGACGGCCGCGACGAACACCAGCATCACGGCGGCCATGGGCACCATGCCCAGCTGCACGCCGAACGCGCCCAAAAAATTACCGAGGAAGATCGGGAACGACAACGTAACCGCCACGGCCGTGAATAGATACGCGCTGACCATGGACCACCCGGCGATGGCGCCCGCGAACGGTCCGAACGTACGTCCGATGTAGACGAAGTAGGCGCCGGCCTCCGGATGGCGTGCCGCCAGCACGCCCACGCTCGCCGCGACGATGACGACACCCAGCGTGCCGATGAAATAGGCCATCCAGCAGCCGACCCCCGCAAGCCCGGCCACCACGGAGATATTGAGTGCCGGCGTGAGCGTCGGCGCGATGGCCGCCAGCGACTGGCCGACGATCTCGACGAGTCCGAGCACCCCCGTGCGCAGCCGGGGTGCGGAGCTCTCGGCGCCAATGTCGTTGACCGCTGCACTCATCGTTCATGCTCTCCCAAACGTTGGCCACTGTAAAAAATACACACCATTGGTAACATGCCCGACCGGTCGGTGTCAGGGTTTTCGGTGCGCGCGAATTTGCGACGCGTGCCGGCCGGCAAACCCCGAGCGCGTGGTAATCTCTGCGGGTGATCCTTTACTCGACGCACACCGTCCCTGCACTCCACCGGCACTGGCGCACGCTGCTGCTGACCCTCGGCGCTGCGCAGTGCGCTCATGCGACGGTGTACCCGCTCCTCACGCCCGATGCAGAGGTGGTGGGCCAGGACCAGACCGTGGTCACCGTGTACGAGGACACGCTGTACGATCTTGCCCGCAAATACAGCTTAGGGTCGGAGGAGATCATCCGCGTCAACCCCGGCGTCGATCCCTGGCTCCCGGGCGCCGGCAAGACTCTAGTCGTGCCCGGCCGACACATCCTGCCGCCGGGACCCCGTGAGGGCATCGTCGTCAATCTGCCCGAGCACCGGCTTTATTACTACCCCAAGCAGAAGCGCGATGGTTCGCGTGAAGTGATCACCTATCCCGTCAGCATCGGCAAGATGGACTGGCGCACCCCCTTGGGGCTCACCCACGTGATTCAGAAGGAAAAAAACCCGACCTGGTATCCACCCGAGTCGGTGCGCAAGGAACACGCCGCGGCCGGCGATCCGCTCCCCGCCGTGGTCCCGGCCGGACCGGATAATCCGCTCGGGGCGTATGCCATGCGCTTGGCCGCCGGCAACGGCACCTATTTGATTCACGGCACGAACAATCCCATTGCCGTCGGACTTGCCGTGACGCACGGCTGCGTACGCATGTACCCCGACGACGTCGCGGCGCTCTTTCCGCTCATTCCCGTCGGCACGCCCGTGCGACTCATCAATGAGCCCGTCAAGGTGGCCTGGGTCGACGGCGAACTCCTCCTTGAAGCCCATCCGCCGGTCGACGCTCAAGGCCAAAGTGTTGAGCCCAGCATCGAGCAATTCGCCGAATTGATGCGTGCCGCCGTCGGCGACACCACCGCCGCCATCAACTGGGATTACGCGCGCGAAGTGCTGCAAAAGGCCGATGGCGTCATCGCCACCGTGGGCCTCGAGGCCGACGACCCGTCGCTGCCGCCGACGCCGGCGGCATCCCCCGCCGATGCCACCCCGCCCGACACCGCGGCGCCCACCGCGGCCACTCCCGCTGCGGCCACTCCCGCCGCGCCCGCGCCCGCGCCGGATGCTTCTGTGGCCGCTCCCCCGACGGCCACCGTCAACTGAGCGGCTCGCGCCCTCGCTGGGGAATCCGGGCCCCCCTATTGCTAGCCTGTCTGCTGCCCTATCTCGCGTTCGGTGGGGATGCGGTTCCGTTAGGCTACGCGGCGCTGGTCCGCGAGGTCGCCCCCAGCGTCGTCACCGTCATGGTCGAAGAACAGACCGTCGGTGCCGGTCAGCGCGCCGCCGACCGCGCCAATGCCGATTCGAGCTACGATGCGGGCGCCCTGATTCGACGACTCCTGTCGGGAGCCGCCGGCAACCCCGGCGGCGACGATCGCGGGTCCGCCGCACTCGGCTCGGGCTTCATCATTCGTGCCGACGGCCTGATCGTCACCAATCGCCACGTGATTGTGGGTGCACGCGTGGTCCGCGTCCGCCTGCCCGACGCGCGTGAGTTCCCGGCGAAAATTCTCGGCGCCGACGCCGTCACGGACATCGCGCTGCTCAAGATCGACGTTGGACATCTGCCCGTGCTGCGCCTCGGCTCCTCCGCAGCCGTCGCCGTCGGCGATCCCGTCATCGCCATCGGCAATCCCTTTGGACTCGGCCAATCCGTCAGTGCGGGCATCATTTCCGCGCGCGCGCGCACCCTCGAAGATGACCCCTATATCGATTTTCTGCAAACCGATGCCGCCATCAATCACGGCAACTCAGGGGGGCCGCTGCTGACCGTCGGCGGCACCGTGGTCGGCGTCACGTCCGCGATCTTCTCGCCCAGCGGCGGCTCCGTCGGGCTCGGGTTTGCCATCCCGGCGGAAACCGTGGCCGCCGTCATCGGCCAGCTCGAGACGCACGGCCGGGTGGAACGCGGTTATTTGGGCATCTCGGCCCAAGCCATCACCCCGTCCCTCGCCAAAGCCCTCGGCATGACCAAACCCACCGGCGCGCTCATCACGGCCATCGATGCCCAAGGGCCCGCCGTCGGCACCCTGTGGGTGGGAGACGTGCTGCTCGGCATCGGCAAGGACACGGTCACCTTCAAGAATTTGAGCAAGATCACCGCGCGCCTCGCGCCCAATCAACTGGTGGTGGCCTCGGTGCTGCGCGCCGGCCAATCACAATCGGTGGGGTTGACCATCGGCAAACTACCCGAGCCCCCGGGCGATCCTCTGCTCACCGGCGACGAAGACACCTGGGTACCCGCACTGCGCCTCGGCCTGGCGAACACCAGTCCCGACATTCGCAAGGCGATCAAGGCCGCCGACGAGGCGAGCGGGCTGATCGTGACCCAGTTACGCCCCATGGGTCCGGGCGCCTTGGCGGGCCTCAGGGTCGGCGATCTGATCACCCACCTCGGAAGCAAACAATTGATCGACGTGGGCGATATGGCGAAGCTCGCCACACCGAAGCCCGAATCCCCCTTGTTGCTGCGGGTGGTTCGCGACGGGGTCCCCACGTTCATCGCCGTGACCGGCGAGGCCGAGTTGTCGTTTCCTTGAAAGAGCGCGGTTGCAGAAAAATTCCGAGCGCGCCTATTTTCACTGCTGCAGATGGTTTTTATTATTGCAGTTAATTTCGGTGGCGGTGCCGTGCGGCCGCCATTGGTGGAAGGAAAAGGATTTCCGACTCAGAAGATAAAAAACGCGAGCACGGGCAAAACTTTTCTTGTGGGGCGCAACATAACCCGTTTGGGTGATGCTGCAAAGCGAACGAGCCAGCATACTAAGTTTGCGGCTCCATTGGCGAAACTCGGAGAAACATATCCACCAGGGATTAGGTTGATCTTCGCAGATCTTGCCCTTAGAGCCGTACGAAGACCATCACACCGGCCGCATCAATTGAGAGATGAGCCGTAATAATTCCGCTTGGCGCCGCACGTGCGTCTTGTCGAATATCGAACGTAGCTGCACGCGCACGGTCTCCCGCGACACGTTGTTGCGCTCGGCCGCCTGAGTCAGTGAACACCCTTCGAAGAGTTGCGCGCCGAGCCGCGCTTCCGCGCTCGTCAAGCCGAATGTGGTCATCAACAAACCGGGCAGCGTAGTGAGCCCATCATTGGCCGTGCGAACGAACACCGCCAACGACGCGATCTTGTTCGAGGATCGCTTCAGTCCTGCGCTGCGCGACGACAGCGCTACCGCCGAAATCTTCAAAGGCGGCCCATTGCGACGGTGAATCGACACGGCGCCGGCGGGCGGCGCGGTCTTTCCGGCGCCCAAGGCTGAGGCACGGCCGATGAGCCGGATTAGAAGTTGCTGCTCGTCCGGGCGGTGCGCACCGAGTTGCGAATGCCGGATGTAGATGCCGTCGTCGGCCGCGCACAGTCGTTGCGCTTCGCGATTCACGAAGATGCACTCGCCGCGGTCGTTGAGCAGTACGACTCCGGAGCGCAGCGAGTCCAAGACGTCGGTGTAGTTCCTCGCGATCACGTCCGTCTCGGCGAGGCGGTGCCGCAACTGGAGTGCCGTTCTGATGTGCGGAAGGATAAGCTCGATCGTCGCCAGTACCGCGGGCTCCGGCGGATCATGGTGCATGTCCAGTGCGCTCACGAGCGCCGCGCCCGGCTTGCGTTTGCGGCCCCGAGCGCCGCGCTCATCGGATACGTGCCCCTCGGTGGAGGCATACCACGACTGCGCGAGCGAATCGCCGCCGACCGCGAAACCGAATCCATGTTCTTCGCGCGCGAGATTACGGTGCAGAGTGCTCGTTGCCGACCCGCCGAGGAGCTGCGTGAAGTCGCGCAGGAACTTTTCCCACAGATCCGGCTGCGTCGGCGCGGCGTAGAGAACGAGCAATAGTTTCGACAACGCTTCGGCGGAAGGCACTGATGATTCCCTGTGCGAAAGTATTTATTGTCAGGCGGCGCGCAAACTACGCACCGGACCATTTCTCACCACGATGCTACCATTTGAGTAGTGCCGCGGCGCGGGTGATGGGACCGTTATCCTTGATCCGCTTCAGACAAATCGTGGTCGCGGAACGCTGCACGCCGGGCAGGCGGCACAGTTCCTCGCGGAGAAGTCCATCGAGGCTCTCCACGTCGCGCGTCATGACCTGAAGTAGATAGTCGGCCTCG
>Ga0116226_10003961_pt1 | contig 13071 bp, 13 predicted proteins | sample S1TSphfallax_FD_89692 | JGI IMG/M metagenome (GOLD analysis project Ga0116226, IMG submission 89692) | Host-associated microbial communities from peat moss isolated from Minnesota, USA - S1T2_Fa - Sphagnum fallax MG | ecosystem: Host-associated > Plants > Peat moss > Unclassified | place: USA... | reverse complement strand
GGATGAGGAGGAGCTGGCGCGGCGGCTATACCCGGCGGCCAACGGCACCCGGTCGTCGCGCCCGGCGGCGCGGCCGCTGCCGGACTGGGCAAAGGTGCGCGAGGAGTTGGCCCGGGCCGACCATGTTACTTACAATACTGAAACTGGGAATTATCTTTGTGGCCATGCAGCGATACTATGCTCTTTATGCGATCGATTTCTGGTTTCTTGTGAAAAAAATGTGAGTGAAATCAATAAAGTTGAGCGTCAACTAGCTTGACACTTCGACTGAGGATGTTTAACCTTGATGCCCATTAAAGAGCTCTTGGACTATTTTCGTTATCATCGATCACCGCCATGCTCCCTATCGCCCATCAAGGCTGGTCACGTAAAGGTAACTTGCGGCCAATGTCAGGTCATTATCTTTGTTGAAGAAGACATGACGACGACGTCGGCAAACGATATTGAGCGCCTTCTGGAGCCTTGTTTAGGTCCTAATTGGATGTCGTGAATATGGAACTCAAAGAAGAAGAATCGTTGGACTATCTGGCTGTGGTCTACCGTCAAGATGCCAAGACAAGTTGGTGGACGGCGACAGTCGAAAAATCACCGGCACTCGTTACTCAGGGCAAGACATTGAAGGAAGCGTATGAGCGCGTGCGCAAGGCACTCTCATTGGTCAGAGATGACTCGCAGACTGTTCCTTTAAAGGGCTCGGCGAAATGGGATCACAGGGAGGATATTCCTTCTGACCAACGTCAAATGATAGCCGATGAAACCAATTTGCGTATTCACGTTTTAGAAATGGAGACGGCGCTGGAGCATGCAACCCGCGTCGCCATCGTAGAGTTGCGAGAGAAGAACTATAGCTTTCGGAAGATAGGTCAACTCTTGGGAATTACCTATCAGCGCGTTGAACAGCTTTCCAAGGAATCGGCTCACCTCGAGTCCAGTGGCTAGTGCATCTACGGCTGTCGACCGACCTGCAGCTTCAATTGAGGAAGTTGAAGCGCAATATTGTATCGACAAAGATCTTCGTACTTTAATTTTACGAGATGGCCACTACGCGTCGCTTAGTTTGGCGGGCGCGAAACTTGATCATTTGGATCTGAGACGCTGTATATTTCAGCAAACGACCTTGGCTAACGCATCGCTCTCTGGAGTCGACGCTGTGCGGGCTATTTTCACTAAGGCGGACCTGCGAGAAGCCGACTGTCGCTACGCCTCCTTTCGCGACGCTCAGTTCAATGCAGCCAACTTAACATCAGCCGACATGCGGGGATGCGAATTCACGCCCGGAACGAATCTCCGTGGCACCATCGTTAAAGGCATGAAAATCGATCGTCATGCTCTGCGCTCGTTAGGACCAGCCCGTGGGGGTCTCACAGATGCTGACCTATCTGAACTCATCGTTTATGACGATCAAGTCAAGCTTGCGTCGAGTTTCGGTGGATTTTGGACCTTCCTGCATTTGATGGCTGTGCTCATATTTCTCTTGCCCTACATTGCCTACGGCGTTCGAAAATACATCGAGCAGATTATGAGCCCGTGCATCGAGCCGAACTGCATTCCTCTGCGGGAGGCTCTCTGGGACTACATTGCCTATGCCGGAAAAGGAATTGATGCCCCTTACGACTGGCTCGCGATTACGCTCTTCACCCTGCTGTTGCTGTACAACTCATTTCGATTGGCGCTAGTGTACAAGACCCGTGCATTGAAATTAACTGAAGAGTCGATCGGCATTCCGCGTAGATTTGTGTTGTCTGGCTTCTGGTCGGTGGCGTATTACAGCTGTCAAATCCTAGTGTGGATCAATTTGTCTCTGGTCCTCGTTCATACCTATCATCTGCTCAGTACCCCTGTTCATCGGTAACACGCGGGTGATTTTGGACTTCAAGGACACTAATGAGTTTGTCACAAGTCACAGCTGCAATAGCCAATATTTGTTACCGGAGGTCTAAAGTGGAATTTCCGCGCACTTAATGCAAAAGGAGAAAGAACGGTCCATATGCCGCCGCGTTGCAGCTTCAGTCCCATTGGTCAACATAAGACGCATTTCGATCCGTCGTCGCTGGACTCTATGATGATCACGCAACCGAATGGCGCCCAGGCTAACGGGTGTCTGCGAGGCTTAAGGCCGATTGCCCGTAGAAGACTTGAGTAGGCCCTCACCTGCATGATCCTCAAACAATTCCTGCGCCCGCACATACCCGCTCAACACGTCGAGCGACTTATGCCGCGACTGCGCCTGCATCTTGAAAATGCTGGCCCGCTGCTGAGCTGCACTCGTTAAAAAGCCGCTGCGCAAACTGTGCCCCGCATATTGGCTGGCGAGCAACCCCGCCCGCGCCGCGAGACGTTTGATGATTCGCGCGACACTCTGATCGGTGAGTCGATCGGGGGTGAGGTTGTTGCCCTTCGTCACCCGCCGGAAGATGGCGCCCTGCTCGATGCCGGCCAGGCCCATCCAATCGAGCACCGCCTGCACGGGACAATAGGGCGAGTTAGGGACTCGCGGGATCGCAATGGTTTGCCCCTGCGCCTCCTGATCGGTCTTCGATTTCGCAATCGTCACGACGAACCCCTCATCACTCAATTTCAAGTGCGCGACATCCAGCGCCACCAACTCTGAGCGCCTCATCGCACCTGCGAACCCCAGGAGCAGGAGCGCCCGATCCCGCTGCCCCTGGTAGATCGCGACATCACAGGTGTCCACCATCTGTTTGATCTGCTCATCGACCGCGGCCTCCTTCTTTACCACGCCCCGCGTCGACAGGCGCCGGATGCCGCGCATGACCTCCTGGATTTCGACGGCGGCGTGCGGGGAGACAACCCGGGCGCCCAAGTGCATCAAGCGGATCGCGGAGAGCCGACGGTTGAGCGTCGAGGGCGCCGTGCCGCGCTTGGCCTCGGCCGCGAGGAACATGGCGACCGTCGCCGGCGCTGCGGGTAGCGCCGGCAAGTTCACGCTTAAGCACCAGGACGTAAAAATCCGCCAATCCGATTCATAGGCGCGCCAGGTCGAGGCGGCGCGGCTCGCGGTGGCAAAGCCTTCGGCGTCGGCGGCGGCGACTTCCAGGGCGAGCGAGGGGAGGGTCGGCGGGGATTCGACGCGCTCGGTCATTTCTGAGGATTCGGAATTCACAGTGAGCAAAATATACCCGTTTTTTAGTATCGAGAAAGGCCATTATCAGTAGTAAAGACGATTTTGAGGGATTTTCCATATCAAGATCTGGGCATTGATCCACCCTTGACGGGGGTTCGATCGCTCGCCGAGGGCGCGGCGCGTGCCATCGCGCGTACGGGCGCGTGAAACCAGGGTTTCGGGCTCGGTGAGCCGCCGAGGTGCACGGCAACGTAGGGAACTAATAGTAGGATATTGATTAATAGCAGAGGTATTGCTACTATTCTTACTCCTTCTACTATTCACAGCGTCCGATGCCGACCCTAGAAATCAAACCCGACGTCAAAGAACGGATTTTAGCGGCCGCGAATCAGCTGTATGAGCAGAATGGCCGGCGGGATCTGCCGACCTTGGATTCGGTGCGCAAGCTCTCGCGCACCAACATGGCCGATGCCAGCGCCGTCATGAAGGAATGGCGCCGGCTGCAGACCGCGAGCGCGCAAACCGCGGTGGTTCCTGTACCGGAGCGAGTGCAGCATGCCGCCGGCACTGCCATCGCAGCGCTCTGGGCCGAAGCGCAAGAGCTCGCGAACGAATCCTTGAACGTTGCGCAGGCGGCGTGGGAGACCGAGCGGGCGGAGGCCGAGAAGCAGCGGGTGGAATTATCGGCGGCGTTCGATGCGCAGGGCGTGGAAGTTGACACCTTGCGTGCCAGGGTCACTGAGCTGCAGGACGCGCTGGTCAAGGCCGCGGCGGCCGCGGCCCAAGAGCGACAGGATACTCAAGCGCAGCTTGCGGCGCTCACCGATGCAGCGCACACCGCGACGGCGCGGGCGGAGGAAATCGCCAAGCGCGCGGAGGATTTGAAGACGGCGCTCGAGGAGGCGCACGGCGCGTTGCGCAGCCAAGCGGGGGAATTAACGAAAGAGCGGGAGCAGAACGCCCACGTTCGGGCGCGGCTCGAGACGTTGACGCCGGAGCACGCGACAGCAACGGCGCAGGTGGCGCAGTTGACGGCGGAGTTGACCGCCGAACGAGAGCACGCTCAGGCGGCTCGCGCTCGGCTCGAGGCCCTCACCCCGGACCTGGCGACGTTGAAAGCGCGGGCGGACGCGCACAGCGCCGCGCAGCAGGATCTCGTCGACCGGTTGAAGCACGCCGAAGCCCAACTCACCGAGTCGCGGGCCGCTGCGGCCGCGGCGCGCGAGGACGCTGCACACCTGCGCGGCCAGGCCAGTACGCTCACCCAGCAAAATGCAGAGCTGTTGGCGGCGCTGAAAGCCCGCGATGGTCGAGGTAAGGTACCGTGACGAATGAACGCGAAGTCTCTGCAGTCGCCGGCCACACCGATACTGCCGCCTGGCTCACGCTGCGCTGGATCCGCGGCACTCGGTACTATCGGATTCATCTCGAGCAGGACCTCTGGCACGACTGGCTCTTGACGCAAGTGAACGGGCGGATCGGTAGCCCCCTGGGTCGGGCTCGCGCACGATCTGCACGGAGCTTGGAGGACGCATTGATTACTCTGGCGGCGGTGGCGATGCGGCGGCGGCAACGCGGCTATCACTTGACCACTGGCATTGACTGCGATTTGAAGGAGCAACGACGATGAATACGATCTCAACGGTACTCGACCTCTTGAAACGCCAGGCGGAATTAGAGGAGGGATTGCGACAGCCCGGCGGCAACCGAGTCACCGAGGAGGGGGAGATTTACGTCTTGCGCGAGCATCTGCAGCGCTACCCCCAGGCGGTGACGGCGATCCTGCAGGCGGCACGCTCGTTGAATCGCCCCGTGGAGGCGCTGAGGCCGCAGGATATTCGCAATCTCGCCTAATGCGGGGGTCTTTTAACGCATTCGTGCGCCCGAGGTGACCGCCTTCGGCGCATCGTTGTGCGGGGGTACTTGGCTTGGTAAGGATTCGCGCGACAAAAAGTGAGCACCGGTTAGAGAACCGCTAAAATGGCGGTGATGATCGAAGATCCGGGCAACCAATTGTCAAATGTTAGAGGCGAAGTTCGGTTCGTTTAATTGGTCCGTCACTGGCGATCCAAAGCTGTGCCGAGCCGGCTTGATGGGAGAGCAATTAAGCTATCTGGTAAACACTCTTTATTCCCACTCTAACGCCTCAGTGAGCGCAACATGAGCTACACGTATGATCTTTCGAAAATAGGGCCGAATGAGTTCGAGAATCTAGTTAACTTCTTGACACTCAAAGTGCTCGGCGGAGGACACACCGGATTCGGGCCGGGGCCGGACGGAGGCCGAGATGGTTATTTTGAAGGAGAGGCTGCCTATCCGAGCAGCACAACGCGCTGGAAGGGAACGTGGTACATCCAATCCAAATTCCACGCACCACATTTGAGCAAAGACCCGCAAAAATGGTTGGTCGAACAAGTCGCCAGCGAAATCAAGCGATTTGACTCGGAGCGCTCAGACCGCATTTGGCCCGACAACTGGATCATCGCAACTAACATCGACGAAAGCGGCAAGCCTGAAACTGGCAGTTTTGACGCAATCAAATCTCGACTTAAGAAAAGTCGCGGCGGAAAGAAGGTAAATACACACGTTTGGGGCGGTCGGAAAATACTTGACTTCCTCGCGCAATTTGAAGACGTCTCAAGATATTACGGTCACTTCCTTACTCCCGGCCATGTCATCTCTGGCTTAATTGACGATATTTCCGATCGTACAGCCTCGATTGAAGAGATCATCCGCTACTTTGTTACCACACAATTTGCAGAAAACCTATTTACGAAGCTTGATCAGGCTGGCTCCTCTTCCGATCTCAGGCCAGGAGTACACGATTTATTCATCGATTTGCCCTACCGTATTGACGGAGGTCCTCAGTCTACTGCAGTCCTTTCTGACATTAGTTGTGCAGTAGCGGAATGTCAGAAATATAGTCTTCGAAAACTATACCCGGACACTTGGCGCACTTGGACAAAGCACTCGCGACGAGCTCGCGTGGCTTTGCTCAAAGGCGGTCCAGGCCAGGGCAAGTCCACCGTCGGACAGTATCTCTGCCAGATACATAGAGCGCATCTCATTCTGGCACCCGATGGGCCCAAAGTAGTCGATATGATCCATATCAAAGCGACGGCAGTTCAGGAAGCCGCACAGCGCGATAATCTCTGGCCTAATTCACCTCGCATTCCTATTCAAATCGAACTCAAAGAATTCGCTCATTGGTATTCACAGACGCCACCCGCTAATCCTCGAAACGTGCTCGTGTACATCGCTTCGATCGTCTCCCAACGGGTGGGGAGCGAAGTATTACCAAAGACAATTAGACGCGCGCTTTCGTTTCGATCATGGATCGTTGTGTTCGATGGACTTGATGAAGTGCCAAACGATGTCAAAGACCAAATCGCCAACGAAGTTCTATATTTTCTCAACGACGTATTAGTCGAAATTGACGGGGATGTCTTTTCCCTTTGTACCTCTCGACCACAAGGATATTCTGGCCAATTCTCAGGCCTGGATGGCCCGACTGTTGAACTGGTTCATCTAAGCCCCGAGATTGCGATGCTTTGCGCAAAGCCTGTGTTCACTTTTGGTCGTACAGCTGACGAAGCTGCGCAATCATACAGCACACTGGAAACGGCGATTCAATCTCAAAATGTTAGAGAACTTATGACCACGCCACTACAGTCTCACATAATGGCGATAGTGGTACGCGATGGCGGTCGCCCTCCGGAGCGTCGCTGGCAGCTCTTCACCAGTTTCTACCAGCTGATGAAGAAGCGCGAAAGCCTAAAACACTTTCCCGACCCAAGAATCGCTCGCCTTCTTCGTGAAGAAGATCGTCTCCTCAAATCCGTACATATGCGTTTGGGGTTTGTATTGCACGCGCGCGCGGAGCGAAGCGAGGGCGCGCAAACTACGTTAGCGAAAGAGGATTTCCGGCACCTTGTACGGGATGTTGTGACGCAATTGGTGGATAGCGAAATCGAGGAAACGGTGGATGGCGTCATGGAGGCGACCACAGAACGCCTTGTCTTGGTTAGCACGCCGGAGAGTGGCAGTCACGTTCGGTTCGACATCCGACAGCTTCAGGAATTCTTCGCAGCTGAATTCTTGTACTCGGGTGTCGATACAAACGAGCTCGCGTCACGTATTGAGACCATTGGTGGGGATGCTCATTGGCGTGAGGTGATGCATTTCCTTATCAGCGCCCTAATCGAGAACCAACGGGCAAACGATTTATCGGTTGCGGTGCAAGTGCTGCGTCAACTTAATGAAGGGCGTGCGGACGGCCTCAACAGCATCTACTTTCGACGCATGGCACAAGCGGGCTTGCTTGCGAGTCGATTACTTGTAGAGGGCGTTCTCGAACAGGACCAAAGGGATAGACAGCAGATCAAACCTTTACTTGAGCCTTTGACCGGAATCTTTGATCTACGCAGTCTCCAGAACTTGTCGAGGATTGGCCCGGTACGCTCACGTCAATGGTTGATTCATCTGCTCATTGAGAAGCTTGGCACAGCGAGTGCGCGAGAGGGGGTTGGCGCGGTCCTGCTCCTGGGTTGTTTACTACGCGACGATGATCCAGCGTGCGCACCTGCGATTGAAGCATTTCTAAATTTACCTGTCGGTTTTAAAGAAGCGGTCCTACTTTTCTGGTCGCCGAATGATGAACTAGAAATTGGGCGAGGACCGCTAACCATGAACAAGACCACTTACTCTCTGAGCCTTTGGGTCGTTGCGCTTGCAGTAGAAATACTGAATTCGTCTCTTGTGATAGCCCATAGCACCCGAGCGGTCCACAGTTTGCTAAGAATTTGCCGCATAAATGCCGATCGTTTTGAAGCCGCTTGCGTTTCTAGAGGCGTGACCCGAGAAGTTGCGGAGGGGGCAATTCAATGTATAGCCACACCGGATTACCCAGGAAATAACCGGCGTAATAATCGGGACGACCATGCAATTGACTGCGGCATTTTGGTGGGCGTTCCATTTCCGGAGAATTGGACAAACGGTAAAATGCCAGATGCGCTCCGACGCATTCGAGCAGATGATTGCGCATCCCAATCAAATGGGCTGTTTCGGTTTATGTTCACATGTGTTGCCTGGGCGCAAAACCGAGACGACACTGCACTGAAGTCATTGTTACACGCAGTCGATGCCGTGGGCGCTAATAGAATAGCGGCGGTTCCAGATCAATTACTGGCACTGATCCCCATCAGTGGTCCTTATTCAATAAATCCGTACTCTGTAGATCATCTTCGAAATATTGATGCAACGGAAGTGAGCAAATTGGGTCCGTCGAGCCAGCAAACTCTACCTCACTGTGCGCAATTTTCGCTTGTCAGCAAAGCAGCTACGGCGTCTCAGTGGCAACTATTGGCTAAATTGCTACCCCGGATCGCAATCGAGTTTGCGTTGAGCCCAGAATCATTCAGATGGGCCGGGGACGCACAATTCGTTCCGGAATTGAGGGATCTCATCAGCCAAGAAACCGTTCTTGCCGGGAATTGTATTCTCGGTTGGGGGTACCTCGAGAGGCGAGAGCCGGTGCTATTGGCATTGCTTAAATCACACGTCTCTGAAATTACTCTGTCGAGTCAGGGAATTGAGTGGCAATTCGAGTATCACTCTGGTGTAAGGCAGTTCGATGCTTTCAAAATGAATTTACCACGCGATATCCAGCTGTTAGCGGTTCTTGCGCCCGCCTTAATTGCGTTCTTTTCCGCGCCAGATGCTTATGTGTTTTTTAGAGATCGGGACGATACAAAGCCAGTCACAGTGCAGCTGGTGCTGAAGGCTTACGGATTGCGCGCAGAGCTCCTCAGAGATATTGCTGAGTCTCGGATGCATAACAAGCATGCAAGGGCAGGCGCACTAGCACTATATTGGCTATCACTATCGGAAGCCGGTGTTCAGTCACAGGCTCCGCGTGCAGCGCAAATCGATCTTCTCGCGGAGCAATACTTTTACACGGAATTGGTGACAAACGCGAATGAGGCATGGCTAACGCGTGCGCTTATACGGGGCCCGCTTGCGGCCTATTCCGAAACTAGTGAGGATGCACTAGCGTTAGTGAAAATGTTGATGGAGAAATGCTTAGATGGAAATGGTCCCCGTGAGGAAGTGATAACACTAGTAGAAAGCTGGAGAGAGAGATCGACTGCGCCGGTCAACGCGATTCAAGCGATGGAAAAATGGCTCGGCTATACGTTTGCAGTGCCTAAGTACGCCAGATCATGATTGCAGGCGGTTTGCTGGCTTTGCTTTGTCATACCATCGACCTTGTTCAGACAATTTCCGTTATGGGGTCATTAAAGCGGACTAGGCTGGTAGGACGCGGTTTTCGTGGTATACTGTAGATATATACAGTCCCTAATGACGCTCTGTAAGCAGAGCTGATCGCCGATGCTTAAGCGGTTACCGAAACTATTTCTGGTGGGTACATCTCTCGCGCCTGTGCTCTTAACTTTGTCTTTTCTTGAGATACGCGCGGGAGAACGGTGGGTAGCATTGGCATTTTTGGTTACAACTTGGGCGCTGGTAAATTTAACCGAGAGGCTCCTAAATCTTTGCAAGCGACAACTCGGGGTATTGACAGTTGTGTTGTGCAAAGCCAAGACATCTGACCGGGAAGTCATAGGATTTTTGCTCGCGTATGTATTGCCGCTCGCAATGACAGGTACTTCGGCCTTGAGGCCCGATACATGGTCACTCGTCTACCTTTTGCTGCTATTCGGTAGCGTTGTGTGGGGCACCCACGCATACGATTTCAATCCATTGCTCGGACTGCTGGGCTATCATTTCTATGAAGTTGAGCTGGATAGCGGTATTAGCTACATCGTTATAAGCAAGCGACCCATCTTGAATATGCGGCAGATCACGGAAGCAGTGCAGCTAACAGAATATGTGCTGCTAGATCGTAACTAGCGAAAGGACGCCGGCATGCAGTTGTTTGCCCTAATGCGCAATGCTTCGGAGAAGGTTCAGCGCGTTCAGATTGAGCAGCCGATCCAAACAGAAGTTCAGAAACTCTTCCATGAGCAGGGAAAGGATCTTCTGTCCTGCGATCCCATAGAGTTCGACGGCCGATACTCTCCCGAGACTGATGAGGTATTGAAGATCAGTAATTTTGCTTTGCCCGCCTATTTCCCGGTATCGGCCAGCAGTGCTCTGGCGATCCCAACGTTTGCGCCAACCGACACAAATATCGCAAGCCTCTACGGCCTGTTTGTGATCTCAGAGATCGACGGAACTCCTAGTATTTGCGTTCAAGTGTTCGATCGTCGGCAAGCTTTGACGAAGCAAAAATTCGCTCTAATTTGGGGGCATGTGGGCGATGGTTTCCATAAACTCCAGGAGACTGGACTGATATTAGACACACGACTCGCAGCTGTATTCCAAACTGGACGTCTCTATTTCAAGAGCTTTGCCGTTGCGAGCCGCCTGTTAGAACTCCGCTCTTATTATCATGAAGCGACGGACGAAGAGCTGACGATGTTTGCAGAGCATGAAACAATAAAAACGCCAAGCACATTCTTTCAGCTTGTCGATTCACAGCGAATGCGCAAGCAAATTGCGCTAATTCTTGATTCAAAGATTCTCGAAATGGTCTCGCCAGCCACAATAGCAAAGCGCGCAGCGAGCTTCAAACTCAAGATATCTACCACCTTAGACAAAGGGAAGAAAAAGCTTGTGTTACCTGACGATAGAGCAATGCTCAAGGACACACTCGATTTCCTCGAAGAAAATTTCTATAGAGGCATACTTACCAAGACCACCTATGTTTCTAATTCAAAGCGCAAAAAGAAAACATGAACACTCCATTAGCATGGTGTTGGGGGTCAATAGCTGTGCGCACTCTTCTGCGAGCTTCATGCGAGTAGTAAGGGGTGATTGTTATTTCAATCATTTCGAATTTAATTTTCGAAGATTTTCCTAATAGTTAGATAAATGGAGAAACACATGACCGATACTGAGTCTCATCAATTTTGGTTGACCTGCAAGCTCGATGCGGGCATGTTCAGCGATGAGGTTGCAGTAACGTATCCCGCATCGGATCATTGGCAAAAATCGGTATTCGTACCAAAGAAATGTGTGCGAGGCGATGAATCAGGCGAAACGGGCGAGGTAAGGGTAACTGTATTGATAAGAGATGGTAAGCGATATGCCGTGTTGCCGAGCTCGCAATGCGATATTGTGAAAGTTGATGAATCCGATCTGCGGGCATGATTCTCTCCAACTTAGAAATCCATAAAGCCCTCGACGAACGTCGCCTGATACTCGATCCGGAGCCCTCTCCGCGAATGCCCGGAGGCATCAGCGACGACTGCCCATATCAAACGAGCGCCGTCGATTTGAGACTTGGCTATGAGATTTCTTATTTTAAATCCAATCTTCCCCTCGATATCAATTTGAGCAGCGGCGGGTTCGCCAAACTGTTTGGGCCTAATTCATCTCAGCAGACGATTTCCGACGAACAACCGTTCATGCTAAAACCCGGACGTCTTGTACTCGGGAAAACACTTGAGCGTGTTGAGTTGCCGATCGTGCAGACCGGCGCCTGTCTTGCGGCGCGTGTTGAAGGGAAAAGTTCATATGCGCGATGTGGCCTGCTTGTACATTTCACTGCTCCTACTGTCCATTCCGGTTTCAGCGGTACCATTACACTGGAGCTATATAACTTAGGTCCATTTAATATCTCGCTATATCCCAAAGCTCCAATCTGTCAGTTGATTGTGGAGACGGTCTCAGGTGTTCCTTTCCGCAATGACAGCCAGTTTCAGGGCCAAAACAAGGCTGGCGGACTAATCTGAGACCGATCTATCATTACCAGGTCGCGCGTTAGGAACGTAACAAACTTTAAACGACGGTGTGTTCATATGTACACATCACGAGGACTATTGATTGGAAGAACACGGTCCCATGGGCAGGGCGCTCACAACGCACTTCGGCATTCGAGGCTGCGGCGACACTGCTCACGTGCTGGTCGGGCGTCGATACGCATGGTGTCTCCTTGATCTATTTGGCTAGCGACAGTCTCATTTCCTGGTCCACGGGCGCGAAGTTCGATTTTGGTCGTAGGGGTAATCGTACCCCCTTCCAAAAGCAAATCCGGCAATCGCGCCTCGCCGATCCGGTGATCGAGTGCGGCGCGCAACTTGACCAACTCCGGCTCCTCCTCCTCGGCCGCCAGGGGTGTCAGGTGCAACTCGTCATCGACCCTGAGGTCACCGGCCGCGACGGCCTTGGCGACGGCGGCAACGCCCGCCTGGGCACGTTCGATCAAGGGCTCAAGATACGACTCGGCGCGCTTCGGTAATGATAGGCGCCGATAGTAGGCGTTGCGTTCCTTTGCCCATCTCTCAGCCTGGATAAACAGCCGTTCGCGGCTGCGAAACGCCAAGCTGTGGTCGATCCACACGGTGCCGTTACGAAGTGCTCGGCGCAGCGCCAGCAAGGTGGCGACTTCGAAGGCGCGAAACGCTTGTTCGCGATCTGCGCCGGTCAGCAATGCCCGCCATACTCTGCCGAGATCGATCTCCGGGGTGGTGGGCAACTCCCTGGCACCCTGTTCATACAGAGGTTTGAGTACTTGCATGGCGGCCAACACCGGATGACCCGGTGTCGCCTCCCATGGCAAGACCATCAGGGCCGACAGCAGCGAACGCACAGGGCGAATCTCCAGCGTCAGGTGGTCACGCACCAGCTGCGCGCGAGTCGGCGGCTTGCGCTGCTGATGTTCCGCTACCAGCGATCGTAGGCGATCGCGGACTTCAGTGTCGGCGACGGTGGTATCGCTCGCGAGCGCCGCCACCGAGGTCAATAGTTCTCGATACAGGTCAGCCCAGTGAATCAATACCCGATTGGCATCCGTGGTTGCGTGGCGCCACAGATCGGAGACCCGTCGGCGCACCATCAGCAGCAGGCGGTCGGTGCCTATCAGCAAGCAGTAGCGCAGAAAATAGGCACTCTCGATGGTTCGCAGCGGCTCTTTAATCCGC
>Ga0116226_10003960_pt1 | contig 13077 bp, 9 predicted proteins | sample S1TSphfallax_FD_89692 | JGI IMG/M metagenome (GOLD analysis project Ga0116226, IMG submission 89692) | Host-associated microbial communities from peat moss isolated from Minnesota, USA - S1T2_Fa - Sphagnum fallax MG | ecosystem: Host-associated > Plants > Peat moss > Unclassified | place: USA... | reverse complement strand
TTTAACCATAATTAGTTTAGATTTGCTTGATTTAGCCATGGTTAATTTAGCTTAATTTAAATTAGCCATAATTAATTTAGGCCAATCTAAGTTAGTATGGGGTTAACCTTAATACTAAAAGTACATAATACTATTATATATAATCTATGTAGATATATTAAGTATAGTAATTTAAGTATGTATATGTTTAGGGCATTATTTTATGACACGTGTCCATGTTGTATACATTTAGTTGCATGTTAGTTGCATACACAACCGTATGGCCCAAAAATTATACAATACCAAATTTGTAGTTGCAAACATGACCAAGATAGTTGCAAACGACAATTAGTTACATGTCGTTGCATAGTGACTAGTTGCAAATGACAAGATTTATAATAGTGTAAGGGAGATGCCTTTTATATCTATAATTTTTGGTCACTACAGTTTAATCATCATCTTCCAAAGTTCTACAAATCTAACTTTTAGTTTGCGATGTTGTTTAACAACATGCATCACCTAGGTCAACCACATATATGTTCTTCCTTCATTTATGAGTTTATTTTATGGTCTTGTGTTTCTTCCTCCATTTTTTTAATAGGCAATGGGTACAATGTATAAGTTTAGGCCATCATTTTTGTAAGTATCATCTACAAATAAAGTAAATATCATTATGTAAATTTGTGCACCTTTTGTGCATGTTTTATTGTGCCCATTCACCATTGTCTTTTAGCCTAAATGAGATTACATTATTCTTACATGTTGGGTTAATAAACCCATATCCAAAGTGGCAACATGCTAAAAGGCAACTAACACAACATGTATAAGGTGTTCAACATTAAGTTGGGTTGTTCTTTTATTATTTGTGTTATTTTGGTATGAAGTTGTTCAACATAAAATTGGGTTGTTGATACTTGTCCCATTTAGGTTTTTAGTGTTGATGTGTCCATACATGTGTTTGCTTGTTTGTACCTTATTATTTAAATAGACCACATCAATCCCATATACACATTCTCACTACTACAAAATGTGCGTGCAATTCACTAGACCAATGAATTCATGGCTTCTTTAGTAGTCTTTGTTCACTACAACTAGTTAATTTACTCAAAATCTAGTGAAATCACTTGGCGTATAGGGACACCTTTTGTTGTAGTGTCTTCTCTTCCTAAGTTTGGTTTTAATGCTTAAGGTTTTTAGATTAGGCTTAACATGAATTTCCAAAATGATGCCCCTTGTTAAAGCATAATGATTGCCATTTGACATCATGGTCAAGTTTGACTATGGTGTAAGGTTTTAGTTGATGGGGGGATGGCTAAGGTAACAACATTAGCCCAAGATGACCAATGGATAATGCACGAGAGGGATCCAAAATGATTTACTATTGAAAAGCAAGTTAAGGTTGGGAGGATTGGGGTTATAAGGTGTATCACAATGCCCAAGTTTGAATCATTAACAGAAAGAGTTTCAACAAAGTAATTTCTTATGTTCTTAGATTATTTTTTAGACCTATTTAAGTCCACATCATGATGTTCAAAGGCTTGTTTTGTTCTTTTGGTAAATGTATGTCATACATAATTAACATTTATGAATGTTTGACATTAGGGTTATGTGGCCACTTGATTGGTTTATGTTTTTCATGATTGAAACACGCATATTTAATGGTCATGGTTATTGTAGGGTTTAATGATAACCATCTTGATAATCTAACCTTTAATTCGTGGGATTATTGCACAATATGGTCCCTTGACCATTTAAGGGGTGAATATAAAAAATAATCCAAAACAAAAATGTGGTTTTCAAACTTTTTCATAGCCAAGTTTTCATAGACTTGTGGCTTGCTTGTCACATGAGATGCATGCTTTAGGCATAACATATTCAAAACTATTTTGAAAAATAGTCATGTTTATTAATGTGGTTGTTGATGTTATAGGTATTGCATTTGTTTGATAAGGGTGTGATGTGTATTCATCATTCGATTACAAGGGGAGGGGTGATTCATTATTTCGAGGGGTTGTGGTTGCTTAGCAATTATGTTGCCTTTGGGTGTTTTTATGTAAGTTCTACACAAATCACACCATTTGACATCATCACAAAGGTGAAATATGCAAGAACATATCCATTATTTTACCACAGAACATGATTTTTTTATGATGTTGCCCAATGTTAAGAACACATTTAATCTTGGAAGCATTATTATTGGGCTCTCCCACTAATGTTAAACATTAACATGATTCCTTAAAATTAATGTTAATTATAGTGGAATCATGTCTTAGCAAAGTTGGCATAACCATGAATCTTTACACATGGATGTTACTTGGATCTTGTGATGTTTGATTTTTGGATGTTGTAATAGTTTCAACAATTGACACACTCCCAACTCCTTGCAAGACTCAAAAGTGAGTCCAAGTACAAGACAACGAAAGGGGGAGGGGTCGGGGTGCGCTCCTTAGCTCACAACACTTTAAGGGGTAGAAGGGCGTGTTGGAGCTCCGAAATGGGACTAGGAAGAATTGACAAGCTTCACTCACTCACACGGGCTTGCACATAACCCACACAAGGTGGTTAGTGCATAGTTAGAACACCTTTGGTGTTAAGACGAGCCACGGGCAACACGAACACACAAGATTCACCACGGCCTGGACTTGGGGGAAGCCACCACCTTCCCCCTTATAGTATACTCTGCACCTTTCCACGAGGCCTACATCCAAATGGCTTTTCTCTCCCAGGACTCCCAAGTGGGAGTCCCGAAATTGCGCCAATTAGGACTCCCGCAACTTTTGAGCCCCATAACTTTACAATTAGACGTCGAATCGAGGTGCGGTCTAAAATTAAGTTGTAGCTCTTGTTGAGAGCTTTCCAACGATATGTTGCACGTTGTCTATAGCTAAGTAAATCGGATCAATTCCTGACTTTTTCTGGTTGGGAGTCAAACTGAAAATTTAACTTTCGACCCTTCTTTTGGGCATAACTTGTGTTTTAGATGTCCAACTGAGCAATGCGAGCTCCTTTTAGACATCTACGTTCCAACAACTTTTCAATGATATAAAGAACGCCCCAAAACATTGAGTTTTGACCCTTGAAATTGCTTTCTGAAATTTTGGGAGTCCACCAGGACTCCATCTCCTAAAGTGGGAGTTGCCTTGGGAGTGTGAGGGTTCACTCCCTCACACTTTCTTGCATTCCCGGGAGTATGTGATGTGTCTCTCGGGTTTCCTCTTGGCCCTCACCCTTGCAACCCCTTTGCCTTGGTCACGAGCCCAAAGCTAGGGTTGCGACAACAATGCTAACAGGGTAGTAGAACAAAATATTCAAGAATATTCCATACCATGTCATGGAATATTTTTGGTATATTAGTTCTCCATGTGGCAAGTTTCAAGTGACATGGTAAAATATTCTACCACGTCACCAAAGTATTGTTGAAAATCAACAAAGGTTTATTGACTCTGAACATGGGCTTGGAAAACAAAACTTTTGAATGCAACCTCACGTGAAGGCTTGAAGACAAAAGAAAATAAAAAGATGCATTTCATAATCCCTATTGCAACCAATATTCAAAATGTTTAACGGTCAAAAAAATTATTTAATTATTAAAATTGTTAAAATGGGTGGAAACTACATGGTTTTAAAATATTTGTGAAATGGTGAAGGTACTACAATATTATGCACAAAGAAATAATATATAAAGAAACATGTTATGACTATCAAAAGTTTTATTGCAAGCTTCATGAATGAAAAAATCACAATTGATTTGATATATATATATATAATTGTGATGTGTTATCACAAGAGTCCAAAAATTTAAAGCATTGTAACAAACGTTGAACTTCATCCCGACTCCATGTGTAGTAATGAATGTAGTCTATCGTGAGCCCACAAAACATAATTGTTTGCAATATATAATACACATGTTTACATTGCACATATGTCCCATGACCACCTAAATAACTTGCCAGCATTGCCCCAAAGCAAACACATGAACATCCAATGAAATTTCCAATAATCACATTGTATTGTTTGTCATATGAAAGAATATTATAAATTCATTTGTACCTAGGCATGGGGACATCAACAATGAGGAAAACAATGCATTAGAGAAGTAAGATGCCAACCTTCCAATTATTAATGTGTTATTGTGTCAAATTGAAAATTGAAGGTTGTTTCACCTTCTTACCACCACAAGTTGTAGGCCAACAACTTGCATTAAAAGGTTTCACAAATTGGGGCAACTCATTACACTAGGCACATGGGAATTGTTTGACCAAAAATATTGGGAGCCAAATAAACTTTGAGCATTGTTTTTATGGAGGTCGTTAAAGGGAAACCTTACTTCTAGAGTTGTTAATTCATTTTGAGTTAATTTAGTACCTTTTTGGATGGGCCATACAGTTGGAACCACATGCCTAAAACTTCAAATTTTTGCGATGTTCCATCAATGCAAGGATTCAAGTCATTTGGACAAAACTAATGCTTGTGGTGTTCAAGTGATCCATTATGATATTATACCCAAAAACCTAAATAACATGGAGCACAAGTTCCACTTATAGATTTGCAAAGGTTGATCCTTCCTTTGCATTTGAATGTTGTGGTTTTTTGTAATGTAGAACATCGAATTGCAAAATTGGGTGGGCAATGTTCAATACATCACTAGCTATCAACACAAATATTTTCCTTCAACTCCAAGCCACCTCAAGATACCAAAGGTAACAACTTACTAAAATTAGAGAGTGGTTGTTGCATGTGTACATCGTCCACAATATTGGGTTCAACAATAAGAACAGTTATTTGTGGACGAGATAAATTTACATGGTCAGGATGTTGGGAATCATTATCATTGCTAGGAGGATACTCAACAAGTCATTTGGAAAACCTAAAAACATCTTTTCCCTTGAGGTGCAATAGGCAAGTTGTGAAGGATGATTTAAACGTGTAATTTGCCATTGTTATGGCAAGTCTAGTAGGATCATTGACCTTTAGGCCCTCCTCAACAACAATTCATTCCTATCGGGACCATGACCAAATGGACCACCTTACAAGTATTGTCTATACAATATAGATTGTTTAAAGTCATGAATGTAATCATCATACATTGTTGTATATAGACAAGTCCGCATTTTCCTAACTATTACAACTAGATGTTATGCACAATTTCAACCAAATTACAAATGGGCATGTTAGCCCATTTTTCATCATTGAACTTCTGTAAAAAAAATGAAAGGAAAGATCAACAAAATCTAAAATGACACAACACAACTGGAAACACAAATGGAAGAGGAGTGCAAATGGAATTCCAATTTTGAATAAACAAAAGAGAGAAGGAGTCATAGGAACTTCATAGGTGCAATGTTCACATGAACCATAAAACCTCCCCATAACCTGACACAAAAATGCCAAAAGCTAAACTAATTTGCAAGCTCATGGACACTTGCCTTTGAAGCAGCCCCTAATGATAGCCACCAACAACGAATTGTAGCATAGAGACCATTAGCCTCCACAAGGGATTTTGCATTTTTGTATTGGTGGCATAGAACGTTGTGTTGATCTTGCAACTCGGGTTTGATCAGTTGTTTAGTGTGCCTATTGAATGATTAAGTCCAATGGAAACATGTGCATTCGTTATCAACCATCATGATAGAATGGTCCCCATAACTATAAACAATTTTGATAGAATTCCAATTGGCTTGTGCATTAACACCCATGAATCCTTGAAAATTCGGTTTTGGAAACCTATGCTTCAACATGGTCTCATTAAACTTTGTCCACATGATCTGTTGAGCTCTAGTGTCCTCGAACTACATGTCACAAATTGCAATGGTCATCACTTTATAATAAGCTAGATCGTACACATGACAAGCCAAAGTTGTTGAGCCAACAACACGTTTCACATGATCCAAACATTCTACAAATCCTCTTTAGGTTGCATTCACACGACAAGGCTTGCTCACTCCCCACACCATTTATCAACATCTTGAAAATGAAAACCTTTTATTTACGATTTGACTTGGGAAGCAACACTTTTGGATGTAATCATAACGATTTTAAAACTTCAATTCAAAAATGCTAGCAATATAACCACACCCTACATGATGCTTAAAAACAACAACCAAGTTACAAATGTTGGGTGAACTTAGTTTTGAGAACTTGTCTTGGATCTATTCCAACTAGTTGCCATTTAAAAGCTCCACAGTGCCATCGCCACTATCATCAAGTAAATGCGTAGCCAAGAAGGTCTTATTAGCACGTAGCAAAATTACAAATGTCTTTGCATCAAGTGTGCGATTGACCTCCTTTGTGATCAACCTTCTAGTCTTGTCCATAGACTCCCTACACTTGCCATTTACCATGGGATGCTTATGGACTTTGAGACGAATCATTGTTCTAGAGATTGATGGTAGTCTATGCACAACATAATCTATTCATTTAGGACAATCTGCCACATAGAAAGGAGGAGAATGACAAAATTTGCATGCAAAGGAATAAGCAAATGGAAACAATGCCATCTAACCCACAATTGGAATATGCATGCATTCATCACACTAGAAGATTTCATGGCAAGAGCTAATGCACATAAAGTTATCATAGTTATCTTGGAAACACTACAAGTGACCCAAGCAAAAAGCTTTCTTGAAGTTAAGCCCAAAATTGTTCTTAATATTGGTTGTGATCACCTTACACCAAACATGGCCATCATACTTTCTATCCATGCACTGCATTTGCGAAGGCTTGTGAACAGTCAGAAGCATGGGTGACAATTCAAAAATGATATCTCCATAAAAAAAATCAGCAAGAACTGAACTTTTGAAGAGGTATTTTGTCACAACCCTAGCCTTGGGCTCATGACCAAGGCAAGGGCTTGCAAGGGTGTGGGCCAAGAGGGAAGCCCGAGAGTCACATTTCATGTTCTTGGGAATGTAGGAGAGTGTGAAGGAATGAACCCTCACACTCCCAAGTGAACTCCCACTTTGAGAGTTGAAGTCTTGATGGACTTTCGAACCTTCAGAAAGCAATTACAGGGGTCAAAACCCATTAGATTAAGGAGTTCCTTATATCATTAGAAAGCTTTTGGAACTTAAATGTCTAAATTGGGCTCGCATGACCCATTTGGACACTTATAATACAAGTTATGGCCAAAAGAAGGGCCAAGATTGACTTTTGACCATTAAAATTTTAAATTTTAAATTCCCAACTAAATTAAAAGTTAGGAATTTTGTAACTCATTGGGAGTATGTCTTGGCAACACCATAGCACATAAGCAAAAAATAATAAATTGAATGTTACTTGTAGGGTTGGAGGGTTGCGGTAAATGCAAAATAATACATTGAAAAATTGTTATTAGTAATCTCATCAAAGAACCATTAGGTGTCAAATCGTCACCTAAAGAGGAATCAAACAATTCAATGAAAATAGAAGATACAAGAATGTTTGAACATTGAGGGAAAATGTTGAAAAGTTCATGCTCAATTTTTGCAATCTTGACAATCAAACTTGTGTGTTGCAACCCTAGCCTTGGGCTCGTGACTAAGGCAAGGGCTTGCAAGGTTGCGGGCCAAGAGAGGAAGCTCGGGAATGAAAGAAAGTGTGAGGGGATGAACCTTCACACTCCCAAGGGAGCTTCCACCTTGGGAGTTGGAGTCCGAATGGACTCCCAAATGTTTAGAAAAAAAATTCAAGGGTCAAAACTCAATGGATTGAAGAGTTATTTATAGCATTGGAAAGCTATTGAAACATAGATGTCTAAAATGGGCCTGCATGATTCATTTGGACATCTGAAATACAAGTTATGGCCAAAAGAAAGGCCACGAGTCAAATCGGCAATTTGACTCCCGCTAACTAAAAGTCAAGAATCGACCTGTTTTACTTGCATGAAGGTGGTGTGCGACATATCGTTGAAAATCTCTCGACAAGGGCTACAAGTTTGCTTCAAACTTCATCTCAATCGGAGGTTTGCACAAAATGTTATGGGGCCCCAAAGTTGGGACTCCCACAACTTTGGGACAAAATGCCATTTAGATGTGGGCCTCGTGGAGAGGCACAAAATACACTATAAGGGGAAAGATGGTGACTACCCCCAAGTCTAGGCCATGGTGAGTCTTATGAGTCTGAGTTTGCCCGTGGTTCATCCTAGTACCAAAAGTGCTCCAACTATGCATTAACCACTTTGTGTTTAATTTTGTACAGGTCCATGTGAATAGTTAATTCTTATCATTCTTTCTAGTCCCATCCCAAAGCTCCAGCACACCTTTCTACCCCCAAAGTGCTACGAGCTAAAGAGCGTGCCCTAACTCGTTGCTTTTTCATTGTTTTCAATTTAGACTCACATTTGAGTCCATTAAGTAGCTTGGGAGCACGTCACTGTGGTTTTAGGCTTGAGAATGGCGTCTTGAAAGTTGTGAGAACAATGTGATAACGACCACAACTAACAACCCACTAACACCCTTGAAAAGAGGTGGTAGGAATTTGGTATAATGAATTTGAAACCAAGTTATTATAATCATACAAGATGTCATTGGATGGATGTAAATAACATGGTTAAAAAACAAACATGGCACATAAACATTATTCAAAGACATAGTGGTAAATACAAAATTCTTATCCTATATTTTGATCTATATATAGATTTAAACATATCATGAAAATAATACTAATAAAATTTGCTCATTCAAATTTATTTGTATCTAGATTCAAAACTTCAACTAGTTATGAAAGTATGAGAAAAACATCAAAACAACAAATTTGGCTATGGAATTGAAGCTTTCCAGAAAGTAAAATACTCTTGTTTCATACTCCATCAAAACTCAATGTTCTACGATGAATGAATTTCTCTTCTTCTTCCCAAAAAATGATAATTTTAAAAACAGTTCTATGATGTATTCAAATGCAAATGGTGACAAAAACTATCTAAATTAACTAGTAATTCCTAAAACAATAATTGGGTAAGTAAATATAAATTAATTAACTATTTACAATGAGTAATTATTCCCTTAACATTATCCCACTTGTACTTTGAATTACGTCCTAGAATTTTAATCAAAGTGTGTTAAAAAAATAAAAATTGATGTTGTTTTAAATCTTGTTGTGAGCCATGGATTACAAATTGAGTAATTTGTTAAATTTTAACTCCATAAATTTCCTTGGTAATAATGATTTGAATCCTTATAAAATTCCAAGTAATAATTATTAATAATTGAATTAGCCTTTAGATATTTCCAAGCGTAAAAAACCCTTTTTATTTAATTTGTTATATCATTTAAATAATTCTATGACCTATTAAATCTTCTAGAATGCATTATCCTTTTTATGTTGCAAAGAGGTGGAAAAGGATGTAAAATTAGATGTGGCTTTGATATATTGGGAATACAAGCCCATATTAACATTAACATTTTGCCATGACAATATTGAAATAGTATTGTAAAATAATTTTTAGGCACTAATGATGTACTTATAAGATTTCTAGAATGTAATCTAGGACATCCTTATTCAAACTTCAGTTATATTAGGTTTTAAAATAGCTGAGATCAAATTTAGATACTAGCATTTCCACCTTACTAACTTCATGTAAACTATGATTTAATAAACAATTTAGATGGAAAATATCACAACTACAAAAAGTCTAGAATGTGGCGAATGGTGCGAGTTAGGTATTCAATTCAATGCTCCATAGAAAGGGGCTTGATTGGACCTCATAGGCAACAATAATGGCCATCATCGGGAATCCAAGTTCGATAGTGAAAACAAACATCATCATTTTCGCACTAACACTCTTCAAATATTTCTAGTGTGATTCCACATGTAGGAAAAATTCTAAGTAGATAGCTAAGGCACGTGGATTAAGAGATGATTGACGATCCCATGCTAAACAATAAAGTTGGGTGTGCACCACTTTTTTGGACAAATTTTCTTTGCACGATCATTGGGAGACATTTATGTTAAACAATGTTTCTTCAAATTATTCATCTTCTACTAGCAGAACTAGAGGATTCGAAGGCATAGTAACATCATCCACCATGATTGAATCTTCACTTACATCAACAAAAACTAAAAAGGTAGTAAAAATAATTTGGTACTTACATTCAAAAGAGGTTGATGTTTTTATTTAGGAAATTAGGGTAGGGCATAATGTGTGGTGGTGATGGGTACACTACATGAAAATTTTGACATCATAGTTCCAATGGATTCATGAAACCCTAATTTCCACAGTGGATCTAGAAAAAACATGGGAATTTTTGTAATGAATATTTTATTTCCAATTTACTATGTACTACATGATTAATTAGTACATGGTAAAGAATAATTAAGGGCCATTAAATAAGTAGATATTACATGATAATGTTACTAATGTTATTAAATTGACTTAGTCAAATGGGAATTCAAGGATGTTTATTTATTACTAGTAGTAGATTATCCTAGGAGTTAGTTACTTTAAAAGAAGTAGGATGTTGAAGTTGAATAGATGAAATTAGCAATGATCAAGCTCAAAGACCCCATCAAGATATCAAAGGTAGGGAAAAAGATGAATCTTCCAATTTCATTGGTCATGAAGATTATCATCCTATTTTGATTAAAGGATGAAAATTTCTTAGTGTTTCATTGGGCACAATAATTTTCATCATAAATTCCATTACTAGAGGGTCAAATCATCCTCAATTCTCATTGGTTCATGAAGGATGTAAAGGCCATTGATTAGAGGAAAATATTTCACAAACTTCCATAATACAAGGAGAACAAGCTAAAAGAGGGGTCATGGGAAACTTTTTTTTTGAAAATTTTGTCTTATATTTTTTGGAGGAAGAAAGAGACTTAGGAAGAGGAGGAAAACGAGTGTGTGAAAGGAGATTTAATTTGTTATGTGTGAAAAAATGTTATTCATGAAAATAATGGTGTGCAAACAAAAGAACATGGAAGAAAATTATGTGTAGCAAGTAGTCGTAGTTGGAGTTCATGGAATAATTTCCATGAACAACCTTTGGACGTTTTACTAAAATAATTATTTCTCTCATATCCATTATTGAATTTGTTTCAAACTTTTATTTTTTATTTTTTTAGGATGTGTAAAATGTTCTCTTCAAATTTTAACATCATTGGGGCTATTACAAAGGAGTTACACTTATCGAAAGTAGAAGGGGTTTGAAGCCGTTTTCCCCTCAAATTTAGTCAAAATAACTTCCAATTTTGAAGCATAACTTTTGATTTCAAAAATAAAGTTTTTAAAGATTTTGTATTTTTGTTACTTTTGAAATTAACTTTTCAATAACCCTATGCATGCTAGATTTTAAGATTATATGAAGATTTTATGATGAATGGAACAAAGGGGGGTCAACTATCAAAACGTGAACATTGACTAAACATCAACACATTGCTTCTTCACATCTTATCATGGTAAGTCTTAATTTTTTCAAAATGTTTTGGTATTTTTTAAGTGGACACAACACATTAAATCTTTTAATGAGATTTATTATATTCCATTGACCCACCTTAACTTGTTAGAATACAACTACATAGTAGTCCACCTTCAAATGAGTTTTGTGAGTTGCATATCCTCATGTGGAAGGGTTTATAAGAATCCCTCACACATGTGATTAAGAAATTTAATGTTATCTTGTTATATTATAATTTGATATATTTATATTATAGTTTAATTTGTCTATGCATGTTTTACTTTAGATTAATTCAATGGGTGATTTTTTTGTTATTTAGAATTTGTTCTTGTTTTTTGTGTATTTGTATTGCCGATCGTGCACTTGTTTGGTGATCTGTTATTATATTTTCTTGTGACTACAACTCTAATGTGATTTGTAGTTATTGCTATGATTATAAATTTGATGTGATTTTAGTTTGTTCTTGTTGTTACAACTTTGATGATGGTTCAATCTGATCCTCATATACTTCTTGAGTTTTGTGTTCCTCAATTTGTATTTGTTAACCTATTTTTATGGCCACAAATGCATATTCGTAGGAACTAACCTTTTGTAAAACAAATTTTAATGGTTCTAATGTCTATTTTAATGCATATTTCATACCACCAATTTCCCTCTAAAAACTGTCCCTTCTTGTTATAAGGTTTTCTAGTTCCTCCTTTTTTATTATTGTCCTTGATGGTCTTGCACCATTAGTATTTCCTCTCTCTTATTCCTCATATAAGGTTTTTAATTTTGGAATTAGGACTAAAGGTTCATATTGAAATGATGGTATGACCTTTTCCATTTGAGATATCTTATGCTCGTAGAGCTTCTCATTTCTCTCATACATTTTACAGACCTTTCCAATATCTTTCTCGACTATATTTTGCATTGCATCCCACCATAGATCTGCATCCTTCTCTTCCATTGTCAATGCCTCGAGTTTTACCTGAAGTAAATTATGTTGTTTCTTGAGTTCATTCATTGTTTTTTTTAAGACATTGTCATAATTGAAAGGCTTGATTCCTTGGGCCTCCTTTAGAACTTGTTGCAACCTTTCATTAATACCCATATGCTTTTACAATTTTGTCCATCTCTACCTACTTCTAGTCAAATTATCTTTGTATTTCATTCTTGGATTGGTATACATTACCAATATCCACTATAAGCTTATTTAGCTCCTTCTATTGCTTCAAAAGACTGTGTTCCATATTTTTGTAATGTCTCTGAAATTTATTGTGTTCCACGCTTAAATCAACCTTATTTATTTTCAACGTTTAGTAATTAGCATTTGTTTTATGTCAGAGTTGCCTACAAATAATCCCTCTCTATTCTAATCTTCTCTTGATCCTTGTTGTGTTTCTCCATGTTGTTAATATTTTATATGGTTGTTTGTAGTTCTACCAATACCTCATTATTATCATGCTTCTTAACTTGTAATTCTATTAAGAACTTTTGCTCCTTCTCCAAAACATGTTACAAATTCTAGATAGATTTGTCCTTCTCCTTTATAATCCGTTTATTTTTATTTCCAAATCAAAAAGTCTGAACACAATGTTGGTCATTTGTGTGTTATACTATGTTGCTTATTGAAATAAACTGGTAGTTTTCCTATGCTCATCCAAGTTTACTTCTAGCCTTTGTATAGACCTTAAGGTATGAAACCTAGGAATTTATTCCCTAACACTAATATCTGAACAAACTA
>Ga0116226_10003959_pt1 | contig 13078 bp, 12 predicted proteins | sample S1TSphfallax_FD_89692 | JGI IMG/M metagenome (GOLD analysis project Ga0116226, IMG submission 89692) | Host-associated microbial communities from peat moss isolated from Minnesota, USA - S1T2_Fa - Sphagnum fallax MG | ecosystem: Host-associated > Plants > Peat moss > Unclassified | place: USA... | reverse complement strand
GCGCTCGACGGCGTCGCGAAGGCCCTCGAATTGACCGCGGCGCACGTCTTCCAGCAAAGCGCGGTCCGGCCGAGCCGCCGCCGCCTCATAAAAGTAGACCGGAACGCCATACCGACGCCAAATCTCGATCCCCGCCTGCCGCGCCAGCAACACGCATTGCTCAAGCGAAATCCCGTTCACCGGCACAAACGGCACCACATCGGCCGCGCCGATCCTGGGATGGACCCCGTGTTGCGAAGAAAGATCGATCAACTCCGCCGCTTTGCCCACGCCCCGCAGAGCGGACTCGACCACGGCCGTCGGATGCCCGACGATCGTCACCACCGACCGGTTATGGTCGGCGTCGCAAGACCAGTCGAGCAGCGACACGCCCTCCGTCGCCATCGCAGCGACGATGGCGCGCACCTTCTTCTCGTCCAGACCCTCGGAGAAGTTGGGCACGCACTCCACCACCGCTCCGTCTAAAACCGTCTTGCCCATAGCCGATTCTTACTTCCACCAGTTGTAGCCGAGCTCGAACTGCACGCTCGCGTTCACGCCCGGATTGTGGTCGCCAAGGCTGGCGCTCGAAATATGCACCGCGTTGGCGGCGAACGAGATCGACCGCTTCGGCCTCACGAAGTAATTGAATCCCACCCCAAACTGCGGAGTGAAATTCCAGACGCTCGTCCCGCCATACGGAGCGAGGAAATCCGGGGGATACTTGTGGTTTGTCCACAGCAGGCCGCCCGCCCCCTGCGCCCACGGCACAAATTTACCCCTGCCGCTCAAATTCCACCGCAAAATGATCGGCGTGATGGTGATCCCGGTGAACGTGCCGCCGCCAAAAGGCAGATAATACGTCTCCGGAACGCCATTGCTGGTCTTCGTCACCTCTTGAATATGGGGCGCCGGGGTGTACGACTGCCACAGCGGAAACAATTCGCCAGCATATTCAAACTGCCCATGCAGAATGCCCGGTAGCGCCGGATGGGTCAGCACCTTCCCCACATGGACGCCGGCGCTGAAAAACTTGAAGGTGTCCCGGTTCCCGGTGCCGAAACCGCCTTGCGCGATGGGGCCATACTCCCACGGCAGACTCGCGAAGACCGATTTCGGAGCGATATCCTGCGGGGCGGCAACGGACTGGGCCGAGGCCGATCCGGGTGAAATCACCATTGCCGCGAGACTCAAAATCGCCGCGGCCAATACTTTTCTGCTCGACAAGCTCTTCATCCTCAAAAACGTCCCTTGCTGCTAGTCTGCTGTCCCAGAAGTCTACCGCAAAACAAAACTGTCATACTGAGCGGAGTTTGGCGCGTTGTTTGCGCCAAACGGAGTCGAAGGGCCTGCTTTTTCAGCGATATGCCCCACAGCCGCCTTCTCCACTTTTCGAACGAACGCCTGACTCGCCACACCAAAATTTGCGGTTCCAATTTTTCGGTGGCAATCAAGAAAAAGGCCGCCGGACTGGCGGCCCTTAACCCCCATTTTCGTCGCAAACTACCGGGCGACTGCTTCCATATCGTTGGCGTCCATGTCGAAGTTCGAATAGACATGCTGCACGTCGTCCAGGTCCTCCAGCGTCTCCAGCAGACGGATCATCTGGTTGGCTTGAGCACCTTCGAGCTTCGTGTAAGTCGAGGCCAGCATGGTGACCTCGGCGATTTCGGTCTCGATCCCAGCCTTCTTGATCGCGTCGCGAACCGGCTCGAACGCGCCCGGCTCGGTGATGATCTCCCACGATTCGCCCTCGTCGCTCAGGTCGTCGCCGCCCGCGTCGAGCACGATGCCCATCAGCTTGTCCTCGTCGGCCGCCGATTTCGGCACCGAGATCAGCCCCTTCTTCGAAAACATGAACCGGACCGAGTTCGATTCGCCCAGGTTGCCGCCGTTCTTCGAGAAGGCATGGCGGATTTCGCTCACCGCCCGGTTGCGGTTGTCGGTGAGCACGTCGGCGATCAGCGCCACGCCGCCGGGGCCGTAGCCCTCGAAGGTGATCTCCTCGTAGCTCAGGCCGGGCAGCTCGCCCGTGCCGCGCTGGATCGCGCGCTTGATGTTGTCGCCCGGCATGTTTTCGGCCTTCGCGGCCAGGATCGCGGTCCGCAGCCGCGGATTGCCGTCCGGATCGCCGCCAGCCTTGGCGGCGATGGTGATTTCCTTGATCAGCTGCGTGAAGATCTTGCCGCGCTTGGCGTCTGCCGCGCCCTTTTTATGCTTGATAGTTGCCCATTTTGAATGGCCGGACATGAAGACCTCGATTGCGATTCCCGAACCGGCAATTCCATGCCTGCCGGGAGCGAGTTTGGCGGGTTCCTAGGCGCGCCGAAACATCAGCTGACACACCCCCGCAGCCTCTAAGTGTAGCACGGTGAACGGATTCGGTATCCGCCCGGAAGTGATCCATGCCAAATTGCCGCTGGATAGAAACCACGGACGGCGAAGGACGCCCAGGGATTCGCAGCCCCCTACCAGCGCCCTACTTGATAAAAGCGTTGTAGCCCGCGTTCGCCAGCTTCTGCCGCATCGCCTTCGCGTCGTCGCGATTCTCGAACGGACCCACCTGCACATGCAGCAGTTTATCCTGCGGCTCACTCCGAATCGTGGCGTGGAAGCCATTCGTTTCAAGCGCGGCGGCGAGCGCCTCGGCGTCGGGACGGTTCTTCACCGCGGCGATCTGCACCATGATCCCTCCAGCGGCGACCGTCTGCGACGCGCCTGGAGCAGTGGCAGAAACCGTCGTTGGAGCGAGCGTTGGCGGAGCGGGTTTAGGCGAGGCCGTCGCCAGCGGCTTGGCTGGCGGTTCAGGAATCGGCGCTGGAGTCAGGGAGGCCGTCTTCGGCGCTTCCTCCGAAGCAGCCGATGTTTCGCTGGACGAAGGCTGCTGCTCCGCCTCCGAAGAACTCGCCGGAACCACGACCCGGTTCGCATCCGCCCGCTGCGCGGCGATTTGCGCGGAAGGCTTCGGCGCGGTCGCTGACGATGTCGCCACCGCGTCCGGCGTCGTCGGCGAAGCGGCCGGCGTCCGATGGCCCATCATGTAGCCGAATCCAAAAAATACCCCGCACACCAGCGCCAGCCCGAAGAAAATTCCAATCAGCGACCCCATGCCGAGGTTCAGCTCGCCGCTGTTCGCGGTAGTTTCCTCGTCTTCGAGAAGTTCGGTCGATCGCATCGCTTACTCCTTCGGAAGCACAATCGGGCTTGGATCGGCGGCGGCCCGGCCAAGCGATTTGTTGAACAAGGTCAGCAATTCCAGCGGCAGCGGGAAGACAATCGTAGTGTTCTTCTCGATGCCGATCTCGGCCAGCGTCTGCAGGTAGCGCAATTGCAGCGTCATCGGCTCGGTGGCCATCAGCGCCGCCGCGTCCACCAGCGTCTGCGCCGCATTGAACTCGCCCTCGGCGTGGATGATCTTCGACCGCTTGTCGCGCTCCGCCTCGGCCTGCTTGGCCATCGCGCGCAGCATCGACTCGGGCAGGTCGACCTGCTTCACCTCGACGCTCACCACCTTCACCCCCCACGGCTCGGTCCGCTGGTCGATGATGGTTTGAATACGCTGATTGAGCTGGTCGCGATGCGAGAGCAGTCCATCCAGCTCGACCTCGCCCAGCACCGAGCGCAGCGTCGTCTGCGCGAACTGCGAGGTCTGGTAAACGTAGTTCGCGACCTCGATCACCGCGCGGGCCGGGTCCAGAACGCGCAGCGTAATGACCGCGTTGACCTTCAGCGTGACGTTGTCGCGGGTGATCACATCCTGCGGCGGAACCTCCAAAACCTCCTGCCGCAGCGACACCCGCACAATCTGGTCGAAAGGCCGGAAGACCAGGATCACTCCAGGGCCTTTCGGCTGCGGCAGCACCTTGCCGAGCCGGAAGACAACCCCGCGCTCATATTCACGAAGAATAATGATCGAGCTGAACAGGTAGAACACGACGATGACGACAAAGACCAGTACCGGGATGCTGCCCATGGAGAAGCCTTTCTGAGGCAATCTTACAGCGGTTGACGAATGGATTTACGTGCTAGTGAGCTGCGAAGGGCCCCCGGGAATCCGCTCTACCAACAGCGTCAGGTTCCGGACGGCCCGCACTTTGACCGCCTCTCCGAGACCGACCGGCGTGGGCGACTCGGCTTGCCACAACTCGCCATGAACCAGCACCTGGCCCGCCGGCGCGAGCGGCTGCTGGGCAATCGCCGTGAGTCCGATGAGCGCGTCCACGCCGACGACGGATTTGTTCCTCCGCGCGCGAATCGCCAGGCGAACCAAAAACACCGTGATCAGCCCGAACGCCGCGCCGGCCGCGATCGCCGTCGCCGGATGCACCTGCAACTCCTTAATCGGCCCGTCCACCAGCGTCAGCAAGCCGAAGACCAGCGCCAGCGTCCCAACGGTCGCGAGCACCCCGTGGCTCGCGAACTTCGCCTCCAGCACCAGCAGCGCCAAAGCGCCGACGATCAGCATCACGGCCGTGTAGCGGACCGGCAGCAAGTTCAACGAAAACAACGAGATGCAGACCAGCAGCGTGCCGACTGCGCCGGGAACGATGGTTCCCGGCACGTTGAATTCAAGGTAAATCAGCAGCGCCCCGCCGATCAGGAAGAGCACCGCCAGGTTCGGGTCGGTCAGCTTGTCGAGCAGCTGCTCGCGGGTCGTCGGATCGACGACGACCAGCTCCGCGCCCTTGGTGTGGAGCGTGGTCGTTGTTCCATTGAAGCGCGTGATCGCCTTGCCGTCGATGGCGTCGAGCAACTCGCGGTCGCTGGCGGCGACCAGCGTGAGCAGGTTGAGCTTCAACGCCTCCTGCTCGGTGTACGACTTCGAGTTGAGCACGGCGTCTTCGGCGGCGGCCGTGTTCCGATTCCGCCGCGCGACAAACGAGCGAAGAAACGCCGTCGTGTCGTTCTCGAGCTTCTGCTTCATGATCGGATCGAGCGTGCCGCCACCCTCTATCACCGGATGCGAGGCTCCCGCGTTCGTCCCCGGCGCCATCGCCGCGATGTCGGCCGCCTCCAACAAGAAAAATCCCGCCGACCCCGCGCGGCTCCCCGACGGAGCGACGTACACAATCACCGGCGTCGGCGAATCGAGGATCTTCCGGACCATCTCCCGCGTCGTGTCGAGCAGCCCGCCGGGGGTGTTCAGTTCGATCAGGATCGCATCCGCGCGAAGGTCCGAGGCGCGCTTCAGGCCGCGAGTCAGGTATTCATCGCTGATCGGCTGGATGGTGTCGTTCAGGTGCAAAACGACGACCTGCGGAGAGGACTTGAGCAGGATGAGCCGATCTTTGGCAAAGTCGTTCGCCTTGGCGAAAATCGGCGCAAAAAAAGCTGCTGACGACGCGAGAAATACAAGCATTACGGCCCGGCTTAGGCTGCGATTGTTCACTGCACCTGCTGACCTCTTGATTGTAGCGCCTGCCGCATCCCCAGCGCCGCCGAATTCTTCGGCTCCAGCTTCAGCGCCTGCGTGACTTCGCTGGCTGCCGACGGCAGTTGCCCCGCCTGCATATCCAGCCGAGCAAGAACGACATGGGCATCCGCGTTCGGCGAATCCTGCAAAGACTGGTTCGCCTGCTGCCGCGCGCCGTCGCTATCGCCGCTCCGTTCGCGGATCTCCGCCAGCCCCGCGTGCGCCGCCGCGTTCGTCGCATTCGCCCGAAGCGCGTCCTGGAACTGCCGCTCCGCCTCCAGCAGCAGGCCGCCGTGCAGGTACCGCGCCCCCGCCGTCGCGTACGCTGTCGAACGCGCCGCCGCCGGCAGCGACTCCAGCTTCATCGCCTGCATCTGGTCGATCTCATACGCGGCTTGCCGAAATGCCGCCTCGTTGTAATTCCGCTTGATCCGCTCCAAAAGCCCTGCGGCGCTGGTCGTGCTCGCCGGCAGCAAGCCATTCGCCTTGACGGCCGTGCGAGCCGGCGCAGCCTCAAGCGAAGCCAGCAGCGCTTGCGCCTCCGCGTCCGAAGGCCGCAGCTTGAGAGCTTCCCCAACCTCCTCGATCGCCCCAGGAATCTCGTTCCGCCGACGGAAAGCCAGCGCCAGGTTGAAGTGGTAATCCGCGTCCTTCGGGTCCGCATTGACAGCCTGCTGAAAAAGCGCGGCGCCGTCGTGGTTCTGGCGGCTCGCCGCCACCGCCTCGTTGTTGATCACTTCCGACAGCGGCAGCTGCGTCGCCACAAACGCGAACGACTCCTCCGCCTGCGCATAGTTTCCCGTGTAGAACGAAGCGAGCCCGCGATAAAAAGCCGCGCTCAAGGCCGACGGATCGGTCGCCGGAATCTTGCCGAACGCTGCGCTCGCCGACTCGTATTCCTGCTCGTGGAAATACGCCCGCCCCAGCGCCAGCCAGGCTTGATCGTAGCTCGGATCCAGCCGCGCCGCCTCCTTCAAATGCTTGGTCCGCTCGGCGGCCGTGTCCTCGACCAGCCCGCGAATATAGTTCTCAAAGGCGCTCAGCGGCAGCTTCGCGTCGGCGGCGACAAAGGTCTGCTCGGCGACCGGATAGCCCGGCTCGATCTGCCGAACCAGCTGCCAGGCCATGCCGTTGATGCCGTCCAGCAAGCGTGGCAGTTCCACCTCGACTTGAAGCGGCGGCCCGAGTTTCAGCCCCGTGATATCCAGAATGCGCGCGTTGATCGTGATCCGGACGCCGTCGCTCGCGTACCAGCCAAGGATCACCGAATCCGCGTCCAGGTTCTGCGCCAGCCGAATCGTGCTCGCGCGCGTCGGGTGGAAGTTCGGCGGCAGCCCCAGGTGGTCGAGCGCGTAAAGCCGGTCTTCGCGGCCGATCGGCAGGAAGCCCGCCGACTCCAGCCGCCGGTTCATTACCTCCGGCATCGATTCGCTGATCCAGTCGATGCTGTTCGGCTGCGGCGAGCGGTTCTCAAACGGCAGCACCAGAATCAGGTGGCCGCCCGGCGCAGCTTCCGCCGAAGCCGCAACCTGCTGCGCCGACCCAGCGGTAGCAAGACCGACAGCAACACCGAGAACCGAGGCGAACACGACGAGACGAATCAAGGCTGGCAGTTTCACGCTACCTTATTATAAGTCGGGTGATTACAGCGTCATTTAGGTCTCGCGATTCGAGTTCTCGCGGAACTTTCCTGGCCGCCGCCGCCCATCGCGGCGGCGCTTCCGCTTTCGCCAACTGCGGCCGGTCGAAATGCAGCACCGCGACCCATTGGCCGTTGCGCTCGTTCTGCCAAACCAGGTCGCCGCCCAACAGCTGCGCGATCTCGATCGGCGTCAGGTCGTGGTGAAAATCGAAAAACTTCGTGTCCAGCGCCTCGCTCTTCGGACCCAGGGTGAACGGCAGGTTCGGCGGATCGTATTTCGTCGAAAACGGAAACGCGACCGTATACGGATCGGTGAGCTGGGCCGCCTTGCGAATCTCCTCCAGCGAAAAATTCTCAATCTTCGCCACCGGCAACGGCTTGAGAACGTAGCCCAGCTCCGGCTTCGCCAGCTCGTCCGTCCCCGGCCAAGCCGTCAACACCGTCGCATGAGGATACCGCCGCAGAATCTGCCCAATCGCCTGCTGGTGCAGCCGAACCACCTCGGCGTACGCCAGGTTGTCTTCCGGGGCGAAGCGGTAAGGCGGGTTCAGCTTCAGCCCGAGGAAGAAAGCCGCCGCCGTCAAGGCGGCCAGCGCGGTCCAATAGCGAACCCGCCGACGCCACGTGTTCACGCAAAGCAGCAGCATCATCGGGTAAAGCGGCAGCAGATACCGCGTCAGCAACGCCCCGCCCAGCACCGAGAAGAGCAGTAGATTCAACACGATGACCACATAAAACCGCGCCTGAACGGAGAAGGGAACTCGCGGCCGCAGCTCCCCCGAGTCTTCCGGCAGCGCCGGCAGCATCATCGCCGCGAACATGCACAACACCGGCACAAAGAGATTCATATACGCCGTCACATGCAGCACCCGATGGCCGAAGGCGACGAGAATCCGCAGCGGCGTCAGCGTCGCCGTCGCGTTGTAGCGTAAAAAACCCGGATTCCCGAAGACGAAGCCCGTCTTTCGCCAGTGATACAGGTACCAGAGAGCCAGCGGCAACGCCGGAGCGGCCAGCAACAGCGTTCTTTTCGCGAAAGCCCCGGCCTCTCCCCGCGCCTTCCAGAATGCCCCAGCCTCATACACCGCCAGCGCGAAGGGAATCGCGATGGAGGTCTCCTTGCACAGCGCCGCCACCGAAAACAGCGCCGCCGCGATGATGTAATTCCCGAGGCCTTCTTCCGGCGCGCTGGCTTGAAAGACAAACGACAAAGCCCACAGCGTCGCCGCCGCCGCGAAGAGGTCGGCGTGCGCCAGCGTGCTCTGCGCAAACCATACCGGATAGATCGCCGTCAGCAACGTGGTGACCGCGGCGACCGAGACGCGTCCCGTGATCGCCAGCGAAAGGCGGTACGCGCCGAGTAGCGCGATGGCCGCGACCAGGCACATCGCCGTCCGCGTCACCAACGGCGCCATCCCGAACAGCTTCCACCACGCCGCCAAGTAAATCGACGGCAGCGGCGGATGCGCATTCGACAGAGTCGTGATCGGGATCAGCGATCCCGTCCGGAAGAAATCCCAGGCCGCCGGAATGTAGTACCCCGCCTCGTCCCAATAATAGGGCAGCCGCAGCAGCGTGAAATGGCTGGCATACACGCCGACGAACAACAACGGCAGCAGCATCCACAACGGCATGGGACGATCCCTGCGCGTCCCCAGCAGTCGGGACAGTCGCGATGGCGGCGCTTGTTTCATGCGGGACGGCGTTAATCCTGGCAACGCGGTTGTCGATGTTGGAGGCGCTCTAATTCACCGGCCCATTCGGCATCGGAGGCGTCTGCGGCTCGAGCGCAATATTGCCGAAGGTCTGCTGGTATTGGGCCAGATTTTGCCCGAGAATGTTCCAAAATGCCTTCGCCTGCTGCGGGCTGAGATAAATCCCCTGTGAATTCTCGATCTTCACCTCCTCCGGCGACTCGTGCCGAAGCGTGCCGAACGTGAGATGGAAGTCCCACATGCTGACGCGAATCTGCACGCTGTTGGCATAGCTTTCGCGATAGTCGGGGGAATGGGTCAGCTGGACCTTGGGTGGCGGATGACTTGAGCTCATGCATTCAGGGTAGTCCATTCCAGCAAGAATTACAGCACCCGGCCCCAATGGCGCCAGACGGGCGCGCCAGTTTAGAAACCTTGCCGCTGTGGAAATTGATGATTTCCGAAGACGACACGCTCTTCGCGCAGCTTGAACGCAGGAACACGCAAAAACACGCTAAAATGCGCTGGAAACACTCGAAACAACACTAAACGGCGCGGAATTTCACTCGAATTAAGACCGTTGCGGACGCTCCCACACCACCGCGTCGAACACATGTTTCGTCTCGAACTGCTGCTTCCGGTACAACGAAACCGCCTCCGAATTTCCCGCCGTCACCGTCAAAGTCAGCGTCGAATACCGCCGCCGCCGCAGATCCAAAGCGCACGTTTTCAACAACATAGAGCCAATCCCAAGCCCCCGGTATTCGGGCGCCACGCAGATCTGCGTGATATGCGCCACATCGCTCCGCACCCGCGAACAAAGCAGCATTCCCGCCAACTCCTTCGTCCCCGACCGAACAATCACCCGCGAAGAAACCCCGTCAAAAACCCCGCAACCCGGAAACCTAACCACATTGTGAAGGAACCGCAAAGACCCCGCCACCGAGCGATACTGATCGTTGATCTGGCTGTCCAAATGACCCGCGTAGCAGGCGGCGATCAACCGCCCCGCGGCCGTGAAATCGTCGTCCCGCCAACCCCGCAGCTCCAGCCCCGCAGGCAACGATTTCCCCGGAGCCCCATCCAAATCGTCTCCCCAAAAACCCGCGAATCCCGGCTTCAAAGAGCGCTCCATGAAGAGCCTCGCAAAGGTCTCGAATCCAGATCGCGCAAACACAGAAGCATGCGCCCCATGCGGGTGCAAGAGCAATTGCGCCTCGATCCGATCGACGCCCGGGGAGTTCGTCAACAGCTCCACAATGTGGTCTAGCAGCCGAATCTCCACGTCATTCGGCGAAGGAGATCCATCTCGTCCGGCAATCGCGAAAGCGTCGCCGATCACCGCTTTATTCTGCTCGTAAATACAGAACACATAGCCTGAGACGCGGCCCTCTTCCAACGCCACATATCCCGGCAAAACCCGGGAATCGAGATATTGCAGCAACAAGTCCGCCGACGCCCGATAATCCCATCGCAGCCGCTCGTTCCATATGCCGATCTCGCGCTCGAGCAAAGGCCTGAGCGAGTTCGCCGAGAAATGGCGAAGGTCGAGAATCTCGAACTGGACCGCGGGCGTCATCCTGCGCTACTTGTCCTTCGCTGCTACAGAATAGACGACCAGAGCCTGCGCTGGATACGTAAACAATGGTTCGTAGGTCCGCCCTTGCAATAACTTGTGCAGATCGTCGAGATAAAGCTCGCGGGCCACAAGGATATGCGCCTCGGGAGGGACCGTCACAGTGCCGTCCTGCTCGTAGTTGAAAACCTCTTTGTCGCGATAGAACGAAAGTCCGTATTCAACGTCCCGCCGAACGCGATAAACGGCAAGTATCTCTGCCGGCTGCATCATCGGCTTGAGAAGCCCCGCCAGAGGTCTCGCTGAATAAGTATGGTCGAGCAGCTCTGCCGTGCGCTTTGAATCGTCGAATGGGCCGAGACCAAACACTGGCCCCACGCCAAGCAGGTAAAACAGCAGCATAATCATAGGAACCAGCGTGGCTATCCTCAATCGCTTCAACCCGAACGCGGTGACTGCGACCAGAATGAGCAAACCCGCGCCCAGGCCCGTCATGCTGGCCGCGACGAGCGCATTCGTAGGGGGCGGCACTCCGGGATGCTGCAGATAGCGCGGCAGCAACAGCACGACCGCGGTCAATATTCCCGTAAGAAACGAGTGGCACAAGAGCAGCCATGGCTGCAATCCCTGCTGACGTTTCCTGTTGAGATAGTCGCCAGCCAGAATAGTGAGCGGCGGAATGGAGGGCAACACGTAACCGGGCAACTTCGATTTAGAAAACGAGAAAAAGACGATCGGAAAAAGCGCCCAAAGAACGAGGAACTCCGGGAAGGCGTCGCCGGCGCGAGAGAAGCCGATATAACGAATCTTGACGCGGCGGGCGCGCCACTCCGCGAAAGACGCGCCCACGGCATCGACTAATGCCGCGACCGCGATCACCGCCCACGGCGTAAGCCCGAGCAGCATGATCGGAATGTAGTACCAAGCGGCTTGCTCATGCTTGTAGAGATCGGTGGCGAAACGCTGCAGGTTGTGTTCCAGGAAAAAGACGCGGAGGAAAATTGGATTCCGTCGCTGCACGGCGATAAACCACGGCAACACCATGGCAAAGTAAAGAACGATGCCTGGAATCCAGATGCTGCGGCGGAGCAGCGACCATTCGCGGCGGAGCGCCACGAAGCTGAAGATGATCGCGATCGCCATGAAGGGCGCAATCGGTCCCTTCGCCAAGGTCGCCGCTCCCACGAAGAAATACAGATCGAAGAGCCAGAATTTGCTGTCCGTCTCATACCAGGCATACCAGCCGAGCATGCCGATGCAGAAGGGCGCCGCGAGCTGCATATCAGTCGACGCGCCGCGGGCAAACGCCACGATCCCCGCGCAGGAGGCGGTGATCAGCGCGGCGTCCAACTGGCCGCCGGGGCGAAACCGGCGCATGTGCAGGTAGATCAGGACGACCAGCGTGAAGGCGAAACTGGCCGACGGAAGCCGCGCGGACCAATCATGGATGCCGAATTCGCGGAAGGCGAACATGGCTCGCCAGTAGTAGAGGGCGGGCTTCTCGAGCCACGGCTGCCCATAGAGGATCGGCGTGACGAAGTCGTTGCGCGCCAGCATTTCGCGGGCGACTTGCGCGTAGCGGGGCTCGTCCGCGCCGACAAGGCCGAGGGCCGCTCCGCCGAATATCGGCACGAGTCCGTAAAAAAGAAAGAAAGTCGTGAGCGAAATGAGCGTCAGCGCCTCAAGAATAGCGCCGACCAGAACCGGGCGCGTTATATGGCCCATGTTACGGCTCAATCTAGCTCGGATGCTGGAAGCGATACTCACGTTCGTTAGACCATCTTCAGTGTTTCCAGATTTGCGAATTGCGACCCGTCTCGATCTATGGCCTCAGGCTAGCAGACTGCTAGGCAAGCCACTGTTTGCCTGCCAGGAAAGCGGTTGGCGCGTTCACTTTGTTTCCGGCGATGTCGCAATCGGCGCATCGACGGTGGCTGGCACCCTCTTGGCTCCTCGGCGGCGCCCCATCAATTCGTCGATGCGGGCTTTCATCTTCTCGGAGCGATCGATATGGAAGCTCAGCTCGGGAACGTGGCGTTTGCCGGTTCGTTCGAGCAACTCGTGCCGGATATAGCCGCGCGCGGCCATCAGGGCCGCGACGGTTTCCTCTTCCTCTTTCAGACCGCCGTCGACGGTGATGTAGACGAGGGCCGACTTGCCGCCGGGGTTGAGGGCGACCTGGCTGACGTAGGCGAAGGCGATGCGGGGGTCGGAGAGCTGGCCCTCGATCATGGCGGTGATCTCGTCGCGGAGCGTTCCGGCGACCCGGTCCTGATGGTATTTGCGCGCCCTTTGTTCTGGCATGGCGATTCTTCTCCCGTCAATTCTTTAAGCTACCAGAAATAGGAGGAGATCAAGTTGGGTCTTCTTCGACGAAGCGCCACCAGGCGTCGGCTATGGTGGCGCCGAGGTCGTTGGCGATGCGGGTTGCGGCGTCCTCGACCTGGCGCATGAGGCCTGCCAGGTAGTCGCGGGAGCCGGAGATGGCGGCGACGCCGATGGTGGCGGATTGCCAGGTTACGGCTTCGTCGAGCTCGGCTACGGAGATGTTGAAGTGATGGCCGAGCTTGTCCTTGAGGCTGCGGATGACTTGGCGGCGATCCTTGAGCGACTGCGCGTGCTCGATGCGGAGTTCGATGGTCAGGGCGGCGATTGGCATGGGCGGTTCGGCGTCTCTCCCCCGGGGCCTACCCCCCCCCTCCCCCGGACCCTGTAGGGAAGTTCTTTGTTTTGTTGGGGTTGAGTTGACTAGTCAACCTTCAAGTTCTTCATTC
>Ga0116226_10003958_pt1 | contig 13079 bp, 9 predicted proteins | sample S1TSphfallax_FD_89692 | JGI IMG/M metagenome (GOLD analysis project Ga0116226, IMG submission 89692) | Host-associated microbial communities from peat moss isolated from Minnesota, USA - S1T2_Fa - Sphagnum fallax MG | ecosystem: Host-associated > Plants > Peat moss > Unclassified | place: USA... | reverse complement strand
GGGTGCACGCCCAGCAGCAGGGCCAGGTTGCCCGTCACCATCAGCCGCTGGATGTGGTGGGCGTAGGCGTGATCGCGCGTCGTCTCCACCACATCGCGCACGCAGGCCATGTCGGTCTCGCCGGACCAGTAGAAGCTGGGCAGTTTGCGATCTGCACCGAGCGCGTTGGTGGTCTTGTAGGTCGGCCCCTTCAGCCAATAGATCCCCCGCACATACTCCCGCCAGCCGATGATCTGGCGGACGAAACCCTCGACCGCGTTCAGGGGCGCAGCGCCATCGCGATAAGCCCGCTCCGCCCGCCGGCAGGCGTCCAGCGGGTCGATCAGGCCGATGTTCATGGCCGCCGAGATATGGGCGTGCCACATCAGCGGCTGGCCTTTCGCCATGGCGTCCTGCCAGTCGCCGAACTCGGGCAGGAGGTGGGCGATGAAATAATCCAGCGTCTGCTCCGCCTCTTCGGCGTTGGTGGGATAGTTGAAGGCGGCCAAGGTTCCAAAATTTTCGCCAAAGCGTTGCGTCACCTCAGCGATCACGTCGCGGGTGGTCGCGTTGGCGCGCAGGCCTGGCCGCACCGGCGGCCGCCGGCCCTTGGGCAGACGCTTGCGATTTTCGGGGTCGAAGTTCCAGCGTCCGCCCGCGGGCTTATCGGCGTCCATCAGAAGGCCCGTCGCGCGCCGCATCTCGCGGTAGAAGAACTCCATGCGAAGCTCCTTGCGGTCTTTCGCCCAGGCTTCGAACCGGGCGCGCGAGCAGATGAAGCGGTCATCGGGGCGCACCTCCACTGGCGTAGGCGCCATATGGGCCAGGTCTTCAAAGGCCTGCGCCAACCGCCATTCCCCAGGCTCGGTCAGCACCACCCGCTCGAACGCGTCTTCGGCCAGGACGCGCAGCACCTCCCCGTTCAGGCTGTGGGTATTGGCGGGATCGTCCAGACGCACATAACGCACGCGGACACCGGTCTTGCGCAGCCGCTCGGCGAACTGGCGCATGGCGGAAAAGACCAGCACAAACTTTTGCTGGTGATGGCGCACATAGCTCGCCTCGCTCATCACCTCGGCCATCAGCACGACATCACGGTCACAATCGATGTCGCTGAGCGACGAGAGCCGGTCGCTCAGCTGATCTCCCAAGATCAGCCGCAGACAGCCCTCGCCTTGCTTCGTCATCTTCGTCCACCCAGGGGCCGTCTCACCCTCGCGGCTATAGCGCCTTTCGCTTGCCGCGACTCAAGACCCATGGTTCCAAATGGCGGTCATGACGCAGGCGCCGGCGAGCAGGGACGCGAGACAATATTTCGTGGCCCTCGACGGCCTGCGGGGCCTCTGCGCCGTATCGGTGCTGCTGTTCCACATCGGCCGCTGGTTCAACATGTATTGGCTATCGACCAACAGCGGCCTTGCGGTGGACCTGTTCTTCTGCCTCAGCGGCTTCGTCCTGCCGCTCGCCTACACGTCACGGTTCGACAAGCTGAATATCGGGACCTTCATGCGCGGCCGGCTGATCCGCCTGTCGCCAACCATCGTGCTGGCGACGCTGCTCGGCGCCGGCTACGTTATTTTCCGCATCAGCCTGGACGAGGACCCGATCCCCTGGCCGTCCCTCGCCCGCGCAACCGCCTTGGGCGCGCTCAGCCTGCCCAATCTCGATGCGGCCCCCGCTGTGGGAGGGCCGGAGGTGTTTCCCCTCAACGGGCCGCAGTACACCCTCTTTCTGGAACTCTTCGCCAACGCGGTCTGGTGGTCGACGCGGCGCATACCCCAGCTGCCGCTTGCGCTAGCCGTCGCCGTGGTCAGCTTCGCCCTCCTGCTGGTGACCGGCCTGGGCGGCGATCACACCAGCAATTTCTGGGTCGGCTTTCCCCGCGTCGGCTTCTCCTTCTTCGCCGGCGTCGCGCTCTTTCACATTAAGAAGAAGCTCCCGACCTGGAGCGGCTGGGCGGCGCCGACCTTCTGGCTGATCACCATCGCCATGGCGGTAATCTTCTACAATCCTCTCGGTGCGCCCAATCCCGAACAGTATATCTGGGTGGGCGTCCTCTCTCCCCTCCTGGTGCTGTCGGGCTCCTATGTCGTACTACCGCCATCGATGACGGCGGCGGGAGAGTTCAGCGGCCAGTGGTCCTATCCTATCTACGCCCTGCACACCCCCTTGTTCGCCCTTGCTCTGGCGGTGTTCGAACTGCTCGTGGCCAAGCCCAACCGCGCAGTGGAGATCGCCTTCATCGTCACGGTGGTGCTCACCGTCAGCCTTCTGGCGATGAAGTTCTATGACGAGCCGGTGCGCAAATGGTTGACGGCCCTAACGCGGCCGCAGTCGGGCAGGGCTTAGGCTCCAGCCTCACCTCATCTCATAGCGCCCTTCCCGCGCCAGGTTGCCGAACTTGGTGGTGTCTTCGTGGAAGCTCAGCTTCACCGTGCCGATGGGGCCGTGGCGCTGTTTGCCGATGATCACCTCGGCGACGTGGCGGATCTGGTCCATCTCCTCCTGCCAGGCCAGGTGTTCGGGCGTGCCCTCGCGGGGTTCGGCGCGGCCCTTGTAGTAGGACTCCCGGTAGACGAACATCACGGCGTCGGCGTCCTGTTCGATCGAGCCGGACTCCCGCAGGTCCGACAACTGCGGACGCTTGTCCTCCCGCTGTTCGACCTGGCGGCTGAGCTGGCTGAGCGCGATGATGGGCAGCGACAGCTCCTTCGCCAGCGCCTTCAGCCCCATGGTGATCTGGCTCACCTCCTGCACGCGGTTATCGTTGGCCCGCCCTCCGCCGTCGCCGCCCGTGGTGAGGAGCTGGAGGTAGTCGACGACGATCAGATCAAGGCCCGAAGACCGCTTCAACCGCCGCGCCCGCGCGGCAAGCTTGGAGATCGACAGGCCGCCGGTGGCGTCGATGAACAGCGGGCTCTCCTGGATTTCCAGCGCCGCATCGCGCACCCGGCCGAACTCGCCCTGATCGATCTCGCCCTTGCGCAGGCGATCCGACGAGACGCCCGAGGCGTCCGCCAGGATGCGCATGGCCAACTGCTCCGCCGACATTTCCAGGCTGAAGAAGGCCACGACGCCGCCGTTGACCGTCTTGCGCGACCCGTCGGCTTGCGGCTCCCAGGCATAATTACGGGCGACATGGTAGGCGATGTTGGTCGCCAGCGCTGTCTTTCCCATCGACGGTCGCCCGGCCAGGATCAGGAGATCGGACGGATGCAGACCGCCAAGCTTCTGGTCCAGATCGATCAGGCCGGTTGAGACGCCGGCCAAGCCGCCATCGCGGCTGAACGCCTCCGCGGCCATTTCCACCGCGCCCTGCAGCGCCTCGGCGAAGCTCTGAAAGCCCGATGAGGCCTGGCCGTTTTCCGCCAGTCCATAGAGCTGCTGCTCCGCGGCCTCGATCTGCTCGCGCGCCTCAGTCTCAGCGTCCTGTTGGGCGGAAACGCTGATCTCCCCGCCGATGCGGATCAGGTCGCGCCGGATCGCCAGGTCGTAGATCACCCGCGCATAGTCCGCCGCATTGGCGGCTGGCGGGGCGCGGTCCACCAGATCGGCGAGATAGCGTAGGCCCCCCAATTCCTCGAACGCGGGATCGCGCCGAAACCGCTCCATCAGCACGATCGGCTCGGCGAGCTGCCCCTTGCGGATGAAGGCCTCGATCGCGCCGAACAGACGCTGGTGGAAGGGCTCGAAGAAGTGGCGCGGCTGGAGCCGATCCGTCAGACGCTCATAGGCCGCGTTGTCGAACAGGATCGAGCCAAGCAGCGCTTGCTCGGCCTCCAGGTTGTGCGGGGCGGTGGTGATCATATCGGCCGGGGGCGGCGGCGTCATGTCGAAGACAGCTAGGCTCATGACCATAGGATAGCGTTAACCAAGCCCCCGCGCCCCTGTGACGTGAGGCCTCCGCGGCGTTATCCCCCGAAACAATCGGACCTGTTGAAGGTCTGTGGCCAAGCTTGGCCAAGGCGACGGGTGGAATCCAGGAGGACCGCGAGTCTCCAGATTATGGCTTTAATTCAAGGCTTTAAGTCGCACACCACGGCTCCATGCGTGCGTCGTTGTTCAGAAACGCGAACGTGTCTGATATGAAAGAATAGCGTCCGATTGCAAAGGAAGCGGATAGACGGGCGCTGATATGCCCCGTAATCAGGCCTCGATTTCGCCGCCCGGCGACTACAGACCCGGCAGCTTGAAGTGGGTCTTTTCCGGCGCGCGCTGGATGATGACGGCCTTGCCGCCGGTCAAGGCCTTGACCTTGGCGGGATCGACTGGCGAAGGCGTGTCGGAGGCGGCGACCTTGACGACCTGGGGATCGCCCTTGCGCCAAAACATGACGTGGTCGGCGAAACTCTTGTCCTTATGGGCGATGGCGCCGAACTGATCATCGACCACATAGCGGATCAGCGGGTCGGCATGTTCGGCCCCGGCCTTGGTGACAAGAATCTTTTCGGCGTCGTCACGATCAGCCGCTTCACGCTCGCCGATCAGTGCGGTTTCGGCGGCGCTTTCGGGCTGCAGTTCCATAGGACGCGGTTCACCGGGCGCGGGCGGACGCAGCGCATATTCCGGCGGCACCACCAAAGGCGCCTTGGTCACGACGCGGAACTCGTCGGGCGCGCTCTTGTTTTCGCCAAAGGCGTCGCCGACGGTATGGCAAGCCGACGCGCCGGCGCCCAGAGCGACGATCCCGGCCAGCATCAAAGCATTGGCGGCCAGGCGATCACGCAAAGGCCTCAGCCGGCGATCCATCTTGCGGGTCTCACTCATCGACAACACTCCCAAGCCCAAACACGCCTAAGCCCAGTCGGGCGGACCCCATTCAGGCAGGCGACCTGGGGGTTAGCGCCACAGGAATTACATCAATCCGAAGACATGGCAAAGGCGCGGTGCGCCGCAGGGCGCGACGACCGCAGACACGGGTTGGCCCTCAGCTCGCATAGCCCGGCAAGGCGCGATCAAGCTTGCGCAGGAATCCGGGCCAAGCGAGGCCTGCGACATAGGCCTGGCCGGCGCGCACCGCTTGGCCGGCCACGACCAGATGGGCGGACTCGGGCGCGATCAGGATATTGTCGCGGCCGGCGGACAGCGCGGCGACCTGTTGGGCGCAGGCGCGTTCAAGGAAGAACATGCTGTTCCAGGCCTCCGCCGCGCTCGCCCCCACCGCGAGAGTGCCGTGGTTGCGCAGCAGCATGACGACCTTGTCGCCAAGATCGGCGACCAACCGCTCGCGCTCGGCCAGATTGAGCGCAATGCCCTCATAGTCATGGTAAGCGAGGTTGGGGATCGCGATCAGCGCATTCTGACTGATCGGCAAGAGCCCTTCGGCCTGGGCGGAGACGCCGACGCCGGCGTCGGTATGCAGATGCAGCACGCAGTGGGCGTCTTCCCGCGCGGCATGGATGGCGGAATGGATGGTGAAGCCCGCCGGATTGATCCGATACGGCGTCTCCATCACGATATTGCCGTCAAGATCGACCTTGACGAGGCTGGACGCCGTCATTTCCTCGAAATGCATCCCATAGGGGTTGATCAGGAAGTGATGCTCAGGGCCCGGAACGCGCAGAGACACATGGGTGAAGATGGCGTCATCCCAGCCGTAAAGCGCGACGAGCCGGTAAACGGCGGCGAGATCGACCCGCGCCTGCCATTCCGCGTCGCTGACCTGGCCTTTTAGAGATGTGAAGTTCGCTTGCGCGCCGTCGGCCATGAACCGTCCTCCGTTTTTTTCCACCTTGCGCCGCCGCACGGCCGCGTCAACCGTTAGAGCGGGATGTGGAAAGGTGCAAAGCGGTTTTCCGCCCGCTTCCCGCATCTCAAACCCTGAAGACCGCGCAGACCGAGGAAAGCCCATGGCGTCGTCAGAACAGATCGCGGGCCTGTCCACCGGCCGCTTGGCGCGGATCGGCGAGTTTCTGCAACGGGACTATATCGATCCGGGCAAGCTCATCGGCGCCCAGGTCCTGGTCGCCCGCCATGGTCAGGTCGCCTATCGCCAGTCGCTCGGCCGGATGGACCGGGAGCGCGATCGGCCGATGGCGGAGGATGCGATCGTGCGCCTCTATTCCATGACCAAGCCGATCACCGCCGTCGCTCTGATGATGCTGTACGAGCGCGGCCTGTTTCAGCTCAACGATCCGGCGATCAAGATCTTGCCTGAACTGGCCGACCAGCGGGTCTGGCTGTCCGGCGAGGGCGAGGCCATGGTCACCGAGCCTCAGGTTAGGCCGATCACGATCCGCGACCTGCTGCGTCATACCGCGGGCCTGAGCTATGGCGGCGTCTTGCAGACGCTCGGCATTCCCTTTCCCCTCAGCGCCGTCGATAAGGCCTATATCGCCGCGGGCGTCCGCCAGGATCCGGCCGAGACTTTGGACGATTTTATCGCCAAGCTTGGACGCACGCCGCTGATGTATCAGCCGGGCGCGGCCTGGATGTATTCGCTCAGCTCCGATGTCTGCGGCGCCCTCGTGCAGCGGCTGTCGGGCAAGCCCTTCGACGTATTTTTGAGGGAGGAGATTTTCAAGCCCCTGGGCATGGCCGATACCGGCTTCTACGTTCCGTCCGAAAAGGTCGATCGGTTCGCCGCCTGCTACCAGCGCACGCCCGAAACGCTCGCCGCCCTCCAAGACGATCCGGCGACGAGCCCCTACCTGAAGCCCCCCGCCTTCATCTCCGGCGGCGGCGGCTTGGTCGGGACGCTCAGCGACTATCACCGCTTCTGCGAGTGTTTGCGCCGCGGCGGCGAATTGGACGGCGTGCGCCTGCTGGGCCCCCGCACCCTGGCCCTGATGCATCGCAATCACCTCCCCGGGGCTAAAGGCCTGAGCGAGCTGGCGCTGGACGGCTTCTCCGAAACCGGCAACGCCGGCGTCGGCTTTGGCCTAGGCTTCGCCACGACGCTGGACCAGATGGTCTCAGGCACGCTGGGCGAGGGCGACTACTATTGGGGCGGCGCCGCCTCGACCATCTTCTGGGTCGATCCCGGCGAGGATCTGATCGCCATCTTCCTGACCCAGCTGCTGCCGTCATCGACCTATGGCTTCCGGGCGCCGATCCGCAACATGGTCTATTCGGCGATCATCGACTGATCAAACACATCGCCTATTCCGCAAACCTCGGTTAGGCTCGCTCCAGCGCGACACGGCGAAGACCGTGCGCCGGGAGGAATGTTTGTGTTGCAAGCGTCGCCAGCGCCGCCGCGCGTGGAGGCCGATGGACCCTATTCCAAGGCCTATCTGGCGTGGGCTTTGGGACTGTTGGTGGCGGTCTACACCTCCAACTTCATCGACCGCACTATCCTGGCGGTGCTGCAGCAGCCGATCAAGGAAGAGCTGAAGCTATCCGACGCTCAGCTCGGACTGCTGGGCGGTTTCGCCTTCGCCGCCTTCTACGCCACCCTGGGCGTGCCGATTGCGCGGCTGGCGGAGCGGCGTAGCCGGCGAGGGATCATCACGATCAGCCTGGTGATCTGGTCGGCCACGACGGCGCTGTGCGGGGGCGCGACGAGCTATGCCGCCCTGTTCGCGCTGCGGGTCGGCGTGGGCGTGGGCGAGGCCGGCGCCAGCCCGCCGGCCCATTCGCTGATCGCCGACTATTTTCCCCGCCATCTGCGCGCGACGGCGCTTTCGATCTATTCCCTGGGCATTCCGCTTGGCGTCCTGTTCGGGGCGCTTCTGGGCGGCATAATTGCGGAGCGCTACGGCTGGCGTCCGGCCTTTGTCATCGTTGGCGTTCCGGGCCTGATCCTGGCGGCTCTCACTCAGTTCACCCTGCGCGAGCCCCATCGCGGCGGATCGGAGGCGGGCGCCCTGCGAGCCTCGGCGCTGAGCGACGCGACGCCAAGCTTTATGGCGGTGCTGCGTCGCCTGGGCGGCAAGCCGGCCTTTCTGCACCTCGCCGCCGGCGCTAGCCTCGCCGCCTTCGCCAGCTATGGGATCGGCGCCTTTTCCGGCCCCTATTTCATCCGCACCTTTCACTTCAGCCTTCAGCAAACAGGCCTCGTGCTGGCGCTGATCAACGGCGTGGCGGCCGCGGTCGGCACGCTCAGCGGCGGCTTGGCGACCGATTGGGCGGCCAAGCGCGATGCGCGCTGGTATATGTGGATCCCCGCGCTTGGCCAGCTGATCGCCATGCCTCTCTACGCCATCGGCTATCTGACGCCGAGCTGGCCCATCGCAGTCGCTATCCTTATCGTCCCGCCGATTTTCCAATACCTCTATCTCGGCCCAAGCTTTGGCGTCATGCACAACATGGTGTCGCCCCGGATGCGGGCGACCTCGACCGCGCTCCTGTTCCTGGCCATCAACCTCATAGGACTTGGCTTCGGTCCGACCCTCGTCGGCGTCGCGAGCGACCTCTACGCCGCCCACCACTTCGCAAGCGTCCGGCCAGGGGCCGGCGCCTTCGCCCACCTGTGCCCTGGCGGCCGGGCGGGGCCAACCGCTATCCTAGGGTTGGGCGCCGCCTGCCGCAGCGCCTCAGCGTTCGGCGTCCGCTGGGCCATCGTCACCTGCACGCTCGTCTATCTCTGGGCGGCGCTGCACTACGCCCTGGCGGCCAAGACCGTGGCGCGCGACATGGCGGTTTGAAAAGCCAAGATCGACGTGGCGGACTGACGGGCCGAAAGGGTAAGACAGAGCGCGATGACCCTGCGCGCCTTATTCACCACCCCGCTCTACGAAGCCAGCCTGGCCAATACCCGCGACTTCGCCGCCTTCAATGGGGAGCTGGAACAGGCCGTACGCATGTTGGCGCGAGAGGATCGGGCGGGACGCGCCTGGTGCAAGGCGCAAGGCTATGGCGGCTATACCTCCTACGCCTCGCTGGACGATCTGGCCAAGCGCGCCACAGTGTTCGAGACGTTGAAAACCAAGCTCGATCGCCACGCGGCGGCTTTCGCCGAGGCGCTGGCGTTCGACCTGGGCGGCCGCAAGCTGAAGCTCGACAGTCTGTGGGTCAACGTGTTGAAACCCGGCGCAGCCCACAGCGGCCACATCCATCCCCACAGCATCATCTCCGGCACGGTCTATGTCGCGGTTCCGCCCGGCGCGAGCGCCCTGAAGCTGGAGGACCCTCGCCTGCCCCTGATGATGGCCGCCCCACCGCGGCGCCGCGGCGCAGACGAACCCCTGCAAAGCTTCGTCTATCTGACTCCCGAACCGGGGACGATTCTGATGTGGGAAAGCTGGCTGCGCCACGAGGTGCCAGCCAACGCCGCGAAGACCGAACGCATCTCGATCAGCTTCAACTACGGCTGGCGGTGAGTCCTCAGAGCGCGTTCCAAAAAATGGGCGCCTGGTTAACAGGCCATTAAGCGCCAATTTTTGAAAATTTTTAGGTTTAGATCGTCGTGGATGCTTAAGCTTGGCCTGTCAAAAACCGCAGCCGTGGCGCCCAGCGGCCGTCTGCGCTTCTGGCTGTCGCCCGCGCCGAGCATGCAACTTGCCATCGAAGCGTACGCGGTAACCACATATCCATCAGTATTGGATTATTTCTAACGTGCAATGCCTTGGGGTGACCATGCCGACTGACTTTGAAGCGAAAAGATTACAGTCGCTCCAAAGCTACAGCGTGATGGACACGCTGCCGGAAGCCGCGTTTGATCGCCTGACCAGCTTAGCCGCCGAGCTTTTCGAAACGCCCATAGCGGTGGTGTCGCTGATCGACGATAAACGCGCGTGGTTCAAATCGCGTCACGGCGTCGAGGCGACCTCCATCCTACGGGAATGCGCCTTCTGCGCCCATGCGATCCAGCAGGATCCGGGTTCCATCCTGGTGGTTGAGGACGCCCTTCAGGACCCTCGGTTCATGGCCAATCCGATGGTGACGTCGGAGCCCAATATCCGCTTCTACGCCGGAGCCGTGCTGACCAGCGCGGAGGGCTACAACTTGGGAACGCTCTGCGTCATCGATCGCAAACCTCGACCGCCGCTGACGGCGAAGGAACGCAAGCGCCTGGCGACTCTGGCCCAACTGGTGATGGATGAACTCGAACTTCGAAAGGCGAGGCTCGAGGTTCATGAGAAGAAGGCCATGTTGGACCTGGCCGAACATATGTCGGGGCTCGGCCAATGGCGATTTGACATCGCCAGCGGCGATATCAGTTGGTCAGATGAGATGTTTCGTATCCATGGCCTGGAAGTCGGGAGCGTTCCGCCAGATTTTGAGACCATGCTGGCGCTCTATCATGAGCAAGATCGGGCACGGCTCGCCGATCTGGTGCAAAGGGCGATTTCGCAGGGCGAGGGCTATCAGCTTGAGGCCCGCCTTCGACGGCGCGATGGCGTAGAGCGCAACATCAGCGCCAAGGCCCAGTGCGTCCTGGATGACTTCGGCGCTACGAAAGCCCTGATCGGCGTGTTCCAGGACGTGACGGAGCACGTGCAGGCAGCCCACTTCTTGCAAACGATCACCGACAATCTTCCAAGCCAGATCGCCTATTGGGACAAGGACCTCCGATACCGGTTCGCCAATAGCGCCTACCAGGCCCGGTTCGGCAAATCGCGGGAGGAGCTGCTCGGCATGACCCTGCCGCAGGCGTTGGGCGAGGCGCACTTCCAGCTGAACGCGCCGCGGGTGCGAGCCGCGCTGCGCGGCGAGCGCCAAGCCTTTGAACGCACCCTGACCAAGCCGACCGGCGAGGTCGAGCACCTGTGGGCGAACTATATCCCCGACTTCGACGAAGCGGGGGCGGTTCGAGGCGTGTTCGTCCTAGGCACAGACGTTACGGCGCTGAAGGAATCCGAACTGCGGCTTCACGAGACCAACGCCCTTCTGGCCGCTGCTCGCGACCGTGCCGAGGCGGCGGCGCTGGTGAAGAGCGAGTTCCTGGCCAATATGAGCCACGAAATCCGCACCCCTCTGACCGCGATCATCGGCTTCACCAACCTGCTCAAGACCCGCACAGAGGTGGCGTCGGAGGCCCGCGCGCAAATCGCTCAGGTCGCCAAGGCCAGCGAGGCCCTGCTCGCCATCGTCAACGATATCCTGGACTTCTCGAAGCTGGAGGCCGGGCGGGTCAAGATCCAACCGAGACCAACCGCGCCCTCTTCCCTTCTCAGCGACACCTTGTCGATGTTCGAGTCCATCGCCGGCGCCAAGGGGCTGACCCTGGAGATCGCCGAGCAGAGCCTGCCCGCCGCCGTCAGGATCGATCCCGACAAAACCCGGCAAGTCCTGATCAATCTCGTCGGGAATGCGGTAAAATTCACCGACCAGGGCAGCGTTCGTGTGTCCGCAGCCTACGATGCGAGCGCAGAGCGCCTAGATGTTCGCGTCCAAGACACGGGCGTCGGCATGACGGCCGAACAGCAGGCGGCCCTATTCCAACGTTTTTCCCAGGTGGACGGCTCATCGACGCGCCGTCACGGCGGAACCGGACTTGGCTTGGCGATCTGCAAGGGTCTTGTGACCGCCATGGGCGGCGACATCGGCGTCTGCAGCGTCGCGGGTGAGGGATCGGTTTTCCACTTCCAAATCGCGGCCCCTCAAATCGCCAGCCCCCAAATCGCGAGCCCCATGTCGAACGCCGGTTGGGCTGGCTGGGGCGAGATCGACTGGGTTGGAAGGCCCCTGGATAAGTTGCGCGTGCTGGTTGTCGACGACAATTCGTCCAACCGCGAGCTCGCCCGGATCTTCCTTGAACGCTACGGCGCCGATGTGTCGGAAGCCCATGACGGGTCCGCCGCCGTTGAACAGGCGCTCACAGAGCCCAAGGATATCATCCTGCTGGACCTGCGCATGCCAAAGCTCAGCGGCGTCGAAGTGCTGCTGAAAATACGGGCAACCGAGGGTCCAAACCGCGATGTGCCGGTCCTGGCCTTCACGGCCGACGGCGCCTCGGATCGGCAGGACGAGTACGAAAAGTTCAACGGCCTGGTTCATAAACCCCTGGTGCCTCAGGCGCTGGTGGCGACGTTGCTCCAGTCGCTGGAATGCCGGCGGGACGCACGCCAGTCGGCGGCATGACCCAAGGCGTCCAGACGCTGCACCTTACCCACCTGCCCGTCGCGGACCGCCATCCGACGCCCTGGAAAAATGGCGGCGGATTGACCTGGCAGATCGCAAGCGAACCGCCGGGCTCAAGCTATGACTTTGACTGGCGCCTCAGTCTGGCGCGGGTGACCGCCGACGGCCCGTTCTCCAGCTTTCCAGGGGTGGATCGGATCTTGACCGTGCTCGAGGGGGCGATGCGGCTGAGCGTGGCGGGCGGCGCGCCCGTTTGTCTTTCGGCGGAGACGGCGCCCTTCAGCTTCGCCGGCGACGCCACGTGCACAGCGGAATTGATCGTCCCGGTCCTGGATCTGAACCTCATGGTGCGCCGCGACAGGTTGAGGGGCGAGGTCGAAACCCTCCATGTCCAGGCTGACTGCGCCCTAGCGCCAGGCGGAGAACCAAGCATCCTCTTTGTTGCGACCGGCGAGGCGGCGCTTTCAGTGGGCGCCTACATCGTCGAAGGCCTGTCCCCGCTTCATGCCGTACGGCTCGACGGTCCCCTGCCCTCACCGCTTCGGCTTCGATCCGAGCGCGGCGCGCGGGTTCACGTCGTGCGGCTGTGGCGACGACGAAGCTCATAATACCCGCCCGGATCAACGCCGACTCTTCGCCTTCCCTGCGCAGCGGGGAAGGTGGCGCGCCGCGATAGCGGCGTGACGGAGGGGGCATGCCGCCCACGCCCCCTCCGCCACACTTCGTGTGGCCCCCCGCTTCGCAGGGAGGAGAAGAGCGGCATGGGTCAATCTTTACGAGCGTTACGGGGGCGGGTCCGTCAGCCCCTACGCTGCACGAAGCGGGCGACATAGTCGTCAGCGGGGGACTGTAGGATCTCGGCGGGCGCTCCGACCTGGATGACGCGGCCATCCTTCATCACCGCGATCTGGCCGCCGATGCGCACGGCTTCGTCCAGGTCGTGGGAGACGAAGACGATGGTCTTTTTCAGCTCGCCCTGAAGCTTCAGCAACAGGTCCTGCATCTCGACCCGGATCAGGGGATCGAGCGCGCTGAAGGCCTCGTCCATCAAGATCACGTCGGTGTCCGTCGCCAAGGCCCGAGCCAGCCCCACCCGCTGGCGCATGCCGCCGGACAGCTCGTGAGGATATTTG
>Ga0116226_10003956_pt1 | contig 13082 bp, 9 predicted proteins | sample S1TSphfallax_FD_89692 | JGI IMG/M metagenome (GOLD analysis project Ga0116226, IMG submission 89692) | Host-associated microbial communities from peat moss isolated from Minnesota, USA - S1T2_Fa - Sphagnum fallax MG | ecosystem: Host-associated > Plants > Peat moss > Unclassified | place: USA... | reverse complement strand
CCGAACTGGTCCGGGCTGATGTAGCGGAAGCTGCCGGCGAACAGGCCGCCGCCGATGGCGCCGAGGACGGCGGAGATGCCGAACGCGATGACCTTGGTTGCGAAGGTGTCGATGCCGCTGGCGCCGGCGGCGAGCTCGTTGTCACGCACCGCCTGCATGGCGCGGCCGAGACGGCTCGATTTGAGGCGCCAGATGGCAAACGCGACGGCGGCCATGACGATCAGGCAAAGCGCCAGGTAGGCGCGGCCATTTTCGAAACTGATGCCGAGGATCACCGGGCGGGGGATGTTGCGGATGCCGTCCGGGCCGTGGGTGAAGCCGATCCAGTTGGTGAGAACCTGTGTCAGGATCTGCTGGAAGCTGATGGTGACCATGGCGAGGTAGTGGCCGCCGAGGCGCAGGCTGCCGAGGCCGAGGATGAGGCCGAGGATGCCGGCGACGAGGACGCCGAGGGCCAGGGCGGCCATGAAGTTCATGCCGTAATCGACGGTGCCGATGGCGACACCGTAGGCGCCGATGCCGAAGAACGCGGCCTGGGCGATGGAGATCTGGCCGCAATAGCCGAGCACGACGACGATGCCGGTGACGGCGATCGCGTAGGTGCAAGCCTGCAGCACGATGTTCAGCGTGTAGCCTTGGTCGGGGGCGAGCCAGGCGAGGCCGATCGCGGCCAGCGCCGCGAGGCCGAGGAGGGGGAGGCCGCGCGACATGGTCATGCCTTCTCCGAGATGCGTTCGCCGAACAGGCCTTGCGGGCGGACCATCAGGAACATCAGCAGCATGAGGAAGGCGAAGGCGTCCTTGTACGGGACGGAGATGTAGGCGGCACCGAGGGTTTCGACGACGCCGAGGGAGAGGCCGCCGAGGATGGCGCCGGGGATGCTGCCGTAGCCGCCGATGATGTTGGCGGCGAAGGCTTTCAGCGCAATGACGCCGGCCATCTGCACCGAGACGAACAGGATGGGGGCGACCAGAATGCCGGCGATGCCGCCGATCGCGGAGCTGTAGGCGAAGGTGATCAGGATCATCGCGGCGACGGGAATGCCGAGCAGGGACGCCATCTCCTTGTCCTGGCTGGTGGCCTGGAGTTTTTTGCCGAGCAGGGTTTTCTCGAAGATCAGATATTGCAGGATGACCAGCAGGGTGGCGACGACGAGGATGGAGAGGTATTGGCTGTCCATGAAGACCGGGCCGACCTGGATGCCTGGTTCGTCGAACAGGCCGTCGATCTGTTCGGCGGCGGGGCCGTAGAGGACGAGGACCATGTTCTCGAGGAAGATCGAGGCGCCGATGGTGCTGATGATGACGGGAATGCCGCCGCGGTTGCGCAGCGGCCAGTAGGTGGCGCCGGCGAACAGAACGCCGAACGCGGCCATCATGACGATCGCGATCGCGATCGACAGGAAATAGGGCAGGCCGAGAATCTTGAAGAGCAGGACGAGAAAGTAGGCGCCGAGCATGGCGAACTCGCCCTGGCCGAAATTGACCACGCTGGCGGCGCGGATCAGCAGCACGAAGCCGAGCGCGACCAGCGCGTAGATCGCGCCGATGCCCAGGCCGTTGAACAGAAGTTGCAGCAGGATACCCATGTCAGACGCCCGCCGGGCGACGGGTCAAGCCGTCATCTCGACATGTTTGTCGAACTCCACCTTGCCCTTGTCGTTCTTGACGATGTTGTAGCCGTGCAGGCCATCGCCGTTTTCGTCGTAGTTATATTCGCCCTCGGTGCCCTTGTAGCCCTTCAGCGAGAGAATGGCGGCGCGGATCTTTTCCGGGTCGGTGGTCTTGGCGTCGTTCATGGCGTTGCAGAGGATCTTGATGCCGTCGAAGGTCCAGCCACTGTCAGGGATTTCGCCGCCATGCGCCTTCTGGTACTGGGCGGTGAAGGCCTTCGACTGGTCGTTCGCGTCCGGCGTGAAATCGGCGATGCCGTAGGTGCCGAACAAGGCGTTCTTGGCGAGGCCCAGCGTGACCGGGGAAATGATCGAAGGAGAGCCGATCCAGGGCGTGCGGACGCCCAGCTGACGCAGCTGGCGGGCGAACAGCGCGCAATCCGGCTCATAGGTGAAGTAGCTCGCCATCACCTCGGGCTCGGCCTGCTTGACCGCCAGCACGACCGGGGAAAAGTCGGCCTGCTGGTTGGCGTAGCCCTGCGACAAAGCGAGCTTGATGCCGAGCTTGTCGAGACTGTCGGTGAGCGCGTTCATCCCGCCAGTGCCGAACGCGTCGGTGGAATAGACCAGCGCCCATTTCTTGAGTTTCAGCGTGTTGACACCATAATCGGCGATCACGCGCGCCGAGTAGCTGTCATTGGGACGGCAGCGGAACAGCCATTTATAGCCGTGATGGGTGAGCGTGGGGTCGGTGCCGCCGAACATCACGGGCTTGCCGACGCGGGCCACGTCCGGCGCCATCGCGTTAACCTGGGTCGAGCGGATGGAGCCGAGAAAACCAACGATGTCCGGGTTGGCGGCGAGCCGGCTGAACGCCAGCACAATGCCGGGATTGGTGGTCTGATCGTCCTCGACAATCAACTCCACCTGCTTGCCGAGCACGCCACCCGCGGCGTTTACGTCGGCCACGGCCAATCGGGCCGAGTTCAACTGAATGCGGCCGACATCGGCGGCGGGGCCCGTGAGCGGTGAGGTGACGCCGATCTTGATGGTGTCGGCGGCGCGAGCGCGATCAATGATCGCAAAGCTGGCGACGGCGGCGGCACTGAGCAGCGCCGCCCGGCGGGTGATCCGCATGGGCGTTGTTCCCTGTCCCTGATGCCCGTCCGGTTATGGTCTGGCGGGCTTGTTATTGCGTCATCGTGCGCAGATGGGACGCGAACCGCAAGGAAATTTGTGGTGTGGGGGTGGAGAGGGAAGAAAGAAGAAAGGCGGGGCTCCGCCCTCGACCCGCTGGGGCCGGGGGCCCCAGACCCCATGACATGAGAGACCCCATGACATAAAAATAGGCTTCGCCAGGGACCCTGGCGAAGCCCATTCTTATGTCATGGGGTCTGGGGCCCCCGGCCCCAGCGGGTCGAGGGCAGAGCCCCGCCTTGCTTGCTTACTCCGCCGCCGTAGCAATCGCCGGATAGTCACTGGCCGCGACGTCGGCCGTCACATACCCATCGGCGATATCGGCATCCACCCGCTCACGCGGTCGGTCGGCCGGGTTGCCGAAGCCGGCGCCGCCGGCGAGGCACACTTCGACCATGCGATCGGTGCCAGTCAGGGTCACCAGTTCGCCGGCGCCGCAGTCGTGGACCATCGCACCTTCGGTATCGAGTACGACGCCGCGCACGTCGCCGCCGGGTTGGCCGCCGAACAGGCCTGTCGATTTGATGCCGACCCCTTCCGGGTAGATCGAGAACAAGGTGGGCAGGCCGTCATCGTGGAGCTTGCGCAGGCGGGTGCGCACGCCGAGGCCGCCGCGATATTCGCCGGGGCCGCCGGAGTTGGCGATCAGGGATTTTTCGACCACCAGCACGGGGGCGCGGCTTTCCATCAGTTCGATGGAGGTGTTGGCGGCTGAGGTGGGATACAGCAAGGCGGATTTGCCGTCGCCTTGCGCGGAGCCGCCCTGGCCGCCGCCCATGAAGAAATGGTCGGCGTAGAGAAAGCCGTTGGGCTCGCGGCCGTAGAGGTTGATGGCGTGCGGAAGGCCTGTTGCCGCCTGGACTTTTCCCGGGGCGGCCTTGGCGAGCGCGTGGAAGATGTTGGGGGCGAGATACCAGCCGACGCGGGTGCGCAGATTGACGCTGGCGGGTTTGGTGCAGTTGAGGATGGAGCCTTCCGGCGCCTTCACGGTGAACGGGCGGTAGCAGCCGGCGTTGCCGCGCACGCTGGGACTGAGCATGCATTTCAGCGGGTAGGTCGCGTGGGCGGCGGTGTAGCTGAAGGTGCAGTTGAGGCCGCCCATCGGCAGCTGCGGCGGGGCGCCGGCGAAGTCGAGCTCGATGGTATCGCCGGAGACGGTGACCTTGAGCGGATAGCGCAGGGTCTGGCCGAGCGGGTTGTTGCTGACCTGCGAGTGATAGACGCCGTCCGGCACCGCGCGGATGGCGTCGCGCATGGCGGCTTCGGCGCGGTTCTGCACCACGGCCGACAGCGCGCGCAGATCATGCATGCCGTAATCATCCATGAAGGCGAGCAGGCGGTCGGCGCCGAGCTGGTTGGCGGAGACGAAGGAATGGATGTCGCCCAGCACTTCTTCATGTTTGCGGACGTTCTCGGCGAGCAGCGTCAGCAGATCCTCGTTGGGCACGCCGGCGCGGTAGAGCATCATCGGCGGAATTTGCACGCCTTCATCGTAGATTTCGCGCGCGCGCAGTGAGTCCTTGGTGCCGCCGATATCGCCGACATGGCCGACGGTGCCCATCAGCGCGACCATCCGGCCGTCACGGAACACCGGCGTGACGACGGCGATGTCGAACAGATGGCCGGCGCACAGCCAGGGGTCGTTGGTGACCAGCACGTCGCCGGGGCGCAAGGTCTCGGCTGGGAATTTGCGCAGCAGCGCCTGCACCGCGCGGGGCAGCGTGAGGTTGAACACGGGCATCGCACGGGGCGAGTGGGCGAGGCTCTCGCCGTCCGGCCCGAGCAGGTCGCAGGCGAAATCCTGAGCTTCCGACACGATCAATGAGAAGGCGGTGCGGCAGATGGTGTGCCACATCTCCTCGACCACCGTGATCAGGCGCGCCCACATGATTTCGAGCGACACGGGGTCCGCCTCGATCAATGCCATCGCCTCGGCGACCGGTGTGGCCTGGGTGATGCGGGCGGCGGCGGGCGTGGGGACGGCGACGGTGATGCGCATCGTGCCGGTGGCGTCGACCGTGAGGCTGTCGCCGGGGGCGATGATGGTGGTGGCCTCGCGTTCCTCGATGATGGCGGGGCCGGCGACGATGACGCCCTGGGTCAGCGCGTAGCGATCATAGACCGGGGTGTCGACGAAGCCATCGCCGAACCACGCGCGGCGGGTGCCCTTGTGGGCGGCCTGGGTGGTGGTGATGTCAGCCTGGGACAGCGACAATTGCGGATAGGGGCCGCGCGCGCGCACCCGCAGCGAGACCATCTGCACGGCGACGCCGTCATACACCGAGGTGTAGCGGGCGGCGTAGGCGGTGGCGAAGGCGGCCTTGATCGCGGGCATCGCGGTGGCGTCGATCGCACCTTCGGGCAGCGACACGTTGATTTCATGCAGCTGGCCGAACAGGCGCATGTCGGCCGAGCGTTCGACGGTGATGTCGTCGCGGGCGACGCCGGCGGCGAGCAGGGGCGCGCAGGTCTGGTCGGCGAGCTCACGCAGCACCTGGTCGATGGTGGCGGCGGCGTCTGGCGCGTCGAGACGCAGCGGGTGGCTGCGCACCTGTTCGAACGAGAGCGGGGCTGCGAGAAAGCCCAGGGCCGACGCGGCGCCGGAGGCGGGCGGGATGAGCAGTTCGCGCACGCCGAGCACGCGGGCGACGCCGGCGGCGTGGGCCGGGCCGGCGCCGCCGAAGCCCACCATCGCATAGGCGCGGGGATCACGGCCCTTCTCGACGATATGGATGCGCGCGGCGGCGGCCATGCTCTCGGTGACCGTGCGATGGATGCCCCAGGCGGTCTCGATGGCGCTGAGGCCGAGGCGCGCGCCGACGCGGGCGAGAGCCTGTTCGGCGGCGGGCAGATCGAGCGCCATGCGGCCGCCGAGGAAGAAGCCCGGATCGTAATAGCCGAGCAGCAGATTGGCGTCGGTGACGGTTGGTTCGGTGCCGCCGCGGCCGTAGCAGGCGGGGCCGGGATCCGCTCCCGCGGAGCGCGGGCCGACGCGCAGCAGGCCCACTTCGTCGATCGCGGCGATCGAGCCGCCGCCGGCGCCGATCTCGATCATGTCGATCACCGGCGCCTTGATCGGCAGGCCCGAGCCTTTCTTGAAGCGATGCACGCGGGCCGCCTCCATCTCGGCGGCGATGGCGGCGCGGCCCTCCTCGATCAGACAGGCCTTGGCGGTGGTGCCGCCCATGTCGAAGCTGATGACGTCCGACTTGCCAGCCATCTGGCCGAAGAAGGCGGTGGCGAGGCCGCCGCCGGCGGGGCCGGATTCGAGCAGGCGAATGGGGAAGGCGCGGGCCGTCTCGGGCGAGACGAGGCCACCGGCGGAATGCATGAGATAGAGCGCGCCGCGAAAGCCGCGCTGCCACAGCTCACGCTCGAGACGGCGAACGTAGTTGTTCATCAGCGGCTGCACGAAGGCGTTGGCGCAGGTGGTGACCAGGCGCTGATATTCCCACAGCTCGGCGACCACGTCCGACGACAGGGATACCGCGACGTCGGGCAGCAAGGCGCGGATGGCCTCGCCGGCGGCGCGCTCATGGGCCGGGTTGCGATAGGCATGCAGGAAGCAGACGGCGATCGCCTCGATGCCGTCGGCGGCGAGCTTGCCGGCGGCGGCGCGGACCGCATCGAGATCCAATGGCGCGACAATATTGCCGTCGCGGTCGATGCGCTCGGGCACTTCCAGGCGGTGGCGGCGCGGCACCAGCGGATCGGGATATTGCAGGAACAGATCGTAGATATCGTAGCGCTGCTCGGTGCCCATCTCGAGGATGTCGCGGAAGCCCGCGGTGGTGATCAGGCCGAGCCTGGCGCCACGACGCTCGATCAGCGCGTTGGTGACCAGGGTGGTGCCGTGCACGATCTCGGAGATGTCGGCAAGCGCGAGGCCCGCGCCGTCCATCAAAGCGGCCAGCCCCGCGAGCGCCCCGATCGACGGATCCTCAGGCGTGGTCAGGCATTTATGCAGACGAATGGTGTCACGCGCGGTGTCCAGCAGGATGAAATCGGTGAAGGTCCCGCCGATGTCGAACCCGACCCGATAGCGTGTGCTCATAATGCCGCCTCCGTGCTGCTCGGCGCAGTGTATTGAGGGGGGGCGGAGAAAGGAAGCAAGCCGGGCGCTCCCTCCGGTGGCCCAAGGTTCCGCTCGACGGCTTCGTCGCGTGGCATGGCCACCGCAGGCAGAACCCAGCCTTGCTTCGCTCCACCGCCCCCCCTACACATTCCCCAAACACGGCGGCACGCCGGCATCGGGGGGAAAGAGTCGCATGATCAGGTTGAACGGGTTCTTTGTCGGGGCCGCTTTGGCGGTGTGTGTGGCGGGGGTGGCGCGGGCGGACGTCATCCATGTCGGGGTGACCATTTCGACCACAGGTCCGGCCGCGTCGCTCGGCATTCCACAGCGCAATTCGTTTCCCTTGCTGCCCAAGGAGGTGGCGGGGCAGACCATCGAATATACCGTGCTGGATGATGGCGGGGACAGCACGCGCGCGGTCGCCAATATGCGCAAGCTGATCGACGAGGACCATGCCGATGTGATCATCGGCTCGTCGACCACGCCGGCCTCGATGGCGATGATTCCGGTGGCCGCGGAAAGTCAGATTGCGATGGTGTCGGTGTCGGCCTCGGCGCGGCTGATCGCGCCGATGGACGCGCAGCGGCACTGGGTGTTCAAGGTGCCGCAGAATGACAGTCTGATGGCCGACGCGATCGCGGCGCACATGCAGAAAGCGGGCGTGAAGACGGTCGGCTTCATCGGGTTCAACGATGCGTATGGCGATGGCTGGTCCGATGAGTTTGGCCGGGCGGCGGCGGCGCACGGGCTGAAGATCGTGTCGAGCGAGCGGTTCGCGCGCACCGACACCAGCGTGATGGGGCAGGTGCTGAAAACGATGGCGGCCAAGCCGGACGCGGTGCTGATCGCGGGCGCTGGCACGCCGGCGGCGTTGCCGCAGAAGACGCTGCATGAGCGGGGCTATGCCGGGGCGTATTATCAGACGCACGGCATTGCCAATAACGATTTCCTGCGCGTCGGCGGGAAGGATGTGGAGGGCACGATTTTGCCGGCGGGGCCGATGCTGGTGGCATCGCAACTGCCGGACGGCAATCCGATCAAGGCGCATGCGCTGGATTATATCGCGCGGTATGAGAAGGCGTATGGCGAGGGGTCGATCTCGACGTTCGGCGGGCATGGGTTCGATGCGGCCACACTGATCGATGCCGCGATTCCGGCGGCGTTGGCAAAGGGCAAGCCGGGGACGCCGGCGTTTCACGCGGCGTTGCGCGATGCGATGGAGGCGCAGCATGGCCTGGTGCTGACGCACGGCATCGCCACCCTGTCGCCCGACGATCATAACGGCTTCGACGATCGGGCGCGGGTGATGGTGACCATCCAGAACGGCGCCTGGAAGCTGCTGCCCTGATCAGTCACCGCTGAAGGGTCGGGCATGGACAGCACGATCCTGCTGATCCTGGGGCAGGATGGCGTCGTCAACGGCGCCATCTATGCGTTGCTGGCGTTGTCGCTGGTGCTGGTGTTCGCGACCACGCGGGTGATTTTCATCCCGCAGGGCGAGTTCGTGGCGTATGGCGCGCTGAGCTATGCCGCACTGGACCAGGGGCAATTGCCGGGCAGCGTGTGGCTGTTGTGCGGGTTGGGGGTGGCGGCGTTCGTGGCGGGGGTTTGGCGGGGGCGGGGCACCGGCGGCCTGCTGGGACTCGGGCTGCGCACGCTGGGGCTGCCGGCGGTGGTGACGATGGCGGCGATGCTGCTGGCGCCGCGCCGGCCAGGGGTGGCCGTGGAGGCGGTGCTGGCGCTGGCGATCGTCACACCCATGGCGCCGTATATTTACCGGATCGGGTTCCAGCCGCTCGCCGAGGCGTCCGTGCTGGTGCTGCTGATCGGCGCGGTCGGGGCGCATCTGGCGTTGACCGGGATGGGGCTGTTGCTGTTCGGGCCGGAGGGATCGCGCGCCGGCGGGTTTTCCGAGGCGTCCTTGTCGTTCGGCGATCTGGTGGTGCAGGGGCAGGCGATCTGGATCGTCGGGCTGGCGCTGCTGGCGATGCTCGCGCTGTACGGGCTGTTCGGCCACACGCTGGTGGGCCGCGCGCTGCGCGCGACGGCGGTCAATCGGCTGGGGGCGCGGCTGGTGGGGATTCCGACCGAGCAGGCGGGGGTGATCGCGTTCGGGCTGGCGGGGTTCATTGGGGCGGCGTCCGGCATTCTGATCGCGCCGCTGACCACGATCTATTACGACAGCGGGTTTCTGATCGGGCTGAAGGGGTTCACGGCGGCGATCATCGCCGGGCTCGCGAGCTATCCGGGGGCGGTGCTGGCGGCGCTCCTGGTGGGGGTGGTGGAGAGTTTCGCGTCGTTCTGGGCGAGCGCGTTCAAGGAGGTGATCGTGTTCGCGGTGATCATCCCGGTGCTGCTGTGGCGGTCCTGGCGGGCGCCGGCGGGTGAGGACGAGGAATGAGGTGGCTCGCTGTGCCGCTGATCGCGGGGCTGCTGGCGGGCGTGCCGTGGCTGCCGGGCCTGCCGCTGTTCTGGGTGACGCTGCTGAACAGCATCGGCATCGCGGCGATTTTGGTGCTGGGGCTGGTGGTGCTGACCGGGATCGGCGGCATGACGTCGTTCGGGCAGGCGAGCTTCATGGGGTTCGGCGCCTATGCCACAGCGCTGCTGACCACCCATGGGGTGTCGCCGTGGCTGGCGCTGCCGGCGGCGATTCTGGCGGCGGGCGTGGCGGCGGCGGTGATCGGGGCGGTGACGCTGCGGCTGTCCGGGCATTATCTGGCGCTGGGCACGCTGGCGTGGGGGGTGAGCCTGTATTATCTCGCCGCCAATCTGGATGCGCTGGGCCGCAATGACGGGATGTCCGGCCTGCCCCCGCTGGTGCTGTTCGGCGCGCGGCTGATCGATCCCAGGCTGTATTTCCCGGTGGTGTGGGCGTTCGTGCTGCTGGCGTGCCTGGCGACCCGCAATCTGCTGGACAGCCGGGTGGGGCGGGCGGTTCGGGCGCTGCGCGGTGGCGCGCAGGCGGCGGCGAGTTTCGGGGTGAATATCTTTCGCGCGCGGCTGGTGGCGTTCGTCTATGCCGGCATGCTGGCGGGGCTGGCGGGATGGCTGTACGCGCAGATGCAGCGCAGCGTGAACCCGACGCCGTTCTCGTTGAACGCCAGCATCGAATATCTGCTGATGGCCGTGGTGGGCGGGGCGGGGCACGTGCCTGGCGCGCTGCTGGGGGCGGCGTTGGTGACGCTGGTGAATGATCGGCTGCAGGACGTGCTGCCGCGACTGCTGGGCGCGCAGGGGAATTTCGAGACGATCGTGTTCGGGATTCTGCTGATGGCGGTGCTGCAGGTGGCCCCCGAGGGCGTGTGGCCGCATGTGGCGCGGCTGTGGCGGCGACGGATCCGGTCGCATCCGCTGGGCGTGCCGCCGGCGCGAGCGGAGCGGCTGGAGGTCGGGGCTGCGGTGCTGGAGGTGAGCGCGCTGCGCAAGCGGTTTGGCGGGCTGGTGGCGGTGAACGATGTCAGCTTCACGGTGGCGGCGGGGCAGATCGTGGGACTGATCGGGCCGAACGGGGCGGGCAAGAGCACCACCTTCAATCTGCTGACCGGGGTGGCGCGGCCGGATGGCGGCCGGGTGCGGTTCGCCGGGCGGCAGCTGAGCGGGCTGCCAGCGCGGGCGGTGGCGCGGCTGCGCATCGCGCGGAGTTTTCAGCATGTGAAGCTGGTCGCGGGCATGTCGGCGATCGAGAACGTGGCGGTGGGGGCGCATCTGCGCGGCAGAGCGGGGGCGCTGCGCGGGCTGCTGCGGCTGGATCGGGTGGAGGAGGCCGGGCTGTTCGGCGAGGCGGCGGCGCAGTTGGCGCGGGTCGGGCTGGGGGCGTGCGCGGATCGGCCGGCGGCGAGCCTGGCTTTGGGTCAACAGCGGCTGTTGGAGATCGCGCGCGCTTTGTGTCTCGACCCCGTGCTGCTGCTGCTCGACGAGCCGGCGGCGGGGTTGCGCCACCAGGAGAAGCAGGCGCTGGCGGCCCTGCTGCGGCGGCTGCGCGCCGAGGGGATGGCGATCCTGCTGGTGGAGCACGACATGGAGTTCGTGATGGGGCTGGCCGACCGGCTGGTGGTGATGGATTTCGGCACCAAGCTCGCCGACGGACCGCCGGCGGTGGTGCGCGCCGACCCCGCGGTGATCGAGGCGTATCTCGGCGGGGTCGCCTGATGGCGCTGCTGGAGGTGTGCTGCGTGACCGTGGCGTATGGCGGGATTCCCGCGGTGACCGGGGTTTCGCTGACGGTGGAGGCGGGCAGCATCGTGACGGTGATCGGGCCGAACGGGGCGGGCAAGACCACGTTGCTGGGGGCGGTGATGGGGGTGCTGCCGTCCGGCGGGCGGCTGCTGTTCGATGGGGCGGATCTGGCGGGGCTGGGGATCGCCGCACGGGTGGGCCTGGGCATGTCGCTGGTGCCGGAGAAGCGCGAATTGTTCGCCAGCATGAGTGTGGAGGATAATCTGCGGCTGGGCGGGTTTCGCTTTCGCCGGGAGGGGGCGGCGGTGGCGCGGCGCGAGATGGATGAGGTGTTCGCGATTTTTCCGCGGTTGCGCGAACGGCGGCGGCAGCAGGCGGGCACTTTGTCGGGCGGGGAGCGGCAGATGCTGGCGATGGGGCGGGCGCTGATGGCCCGGCCGCGGCTGCTGATGCTGGACGAGCCGAGCCTGGGTTTGGCGCCGCTGATCGTGCGTGACATTTTTCGCACGATCGTGGCGTTGCGCAAGCGCGATGTGGCGATTTTGCTGGTGGAGCAGAACGCGCGGGCGGCGTTGCAGGTGGCGGATCGGGGGTATGTGCTGGAGGGCGGGGCGGTGACGCTGCGCGGGGGGAGTGCGGAGCTGGCGGCGGACCCGCGGATTGTGGAGATGTATCTGGGCAGGGCGGCGGGCTGACGGGTCAGGCGGCCATCATCGCGGATACGCGCGCGTCGAATCTGCGGGTGCGATCGCCGGTGTCGCGGCCCAGACGCTCCATCCGGTAGACGGACATATAGTCGATCCGGACACCCGAGATGACGACATCGCGAAGGTCCATGGCCGTCAAAATGCCGATATTGGTCCGCAAGGCGTGCAGCGGGAAATTCCTGAAGAAGGCTTCCCGTGGGCTGGCGATCACGATGTCCAGCGGGGTGATGCCGGTCGGCAGCGGGGTTTTCGAGAACACCATCAGCAGGCGGTCATAGACCCAGCGAGGCCCCTTGCTGTCGATCATCGGGCTGACCAGAAGATAGTGCCAGTGCTCGGCCGTGGCATCGAATACCCAGGCAGCCCCGGTCGCGCCGAAGCCGGCATGGTCGGTGAGGTCCAGGATCTGCTTGCCGGCGTCCCGCCGCTCGGGGGTAAGGATCACCGCGTCATCAACCATTTGATCAGCCCCCCGTCGACAATGGCGCCCAACATGTCGCGTCCGCGTGCCGGCGGAAACGGTCTCGGATCGTAGCGTATCTCAATTTTCCAGTCTTTTGCGACCAGCCAGTGACGGTAGATCGGATCGCCACTCTCGTGAGCAGCGAGAAGATGGCTTTGGAGGCCCGTGGCTTCAAGCAGATGCTGCAGGTTGTGCGTCCAGAGATGTCGACGATCTTCCTTGTCGGGCCAGCGGTTCAGGCCCTCCGACCGCATAATCCGGAATTTGAGCGCGCATTCGACGGCGAATCCCGCATGGTAGAATGATTGGGCCCAGAGCCCTGCCCGTGCCATCGCCTGGGCAGCGATGACTTCCTCGTTTGCTTTGGCACGCCAGTGCTCGGCGGAAATATCATCGGGCATAGATACTTATAGGCAACGAATCGCGTATGCCACCGAATAGCCACTGGAGCGCCGCTCAGACGATTATCGAAATCATTACCTGACTGGGTAATGTCTTGAAAAAATTGGCGCACCCGGAAGGACTCGAACCTCCAACCCCCAGATTCGTAGTCTGGTGCTCTATCCAATTGAGCTACGGGTGCAGCGGCGCGGGGTGTAACCCAGCTGTCGTGTTGTCGCAAGCCCACGGGGTGCGCCGTGCGGGCGTTACACCCATGCGAGCTTGTCCAGCTCGCGCAACACCGCCTCGCCCATCACATGAGTGCCGACCTTGGCACAGCCGGGTGCCATCACGTCCGCCGTGCGCAGGCCGCTGGCCAGCACGTTGGTGCAGGCTTGCTCGATCATCTGCGCGTCCTCGGTCATGTCGAAGGAATAGCGCAGCAGCATCGCGAAGCTGAGCATCTGG
>Ga0116226_10003955_pt1 | contig 13085 bp, 8 predicted proteins | sample S1TSphfallax_FD_89692 | JGI IMG/M metagenome (GOLD analysis project Ga0116226, IMG submission 89692) | Host-associated microbial communities from peat moss isolated from Minnesota, USA - S1T2_Fa - Sphagnum fallax MG | ecosystem: Host-associated > Plants > Peat moss > Unclassified | place: USA... | reverse complement strand
CGCCAGCGGTTGGCGGTGGCGCGCGACATGCCGATGGCGTGCGACAGACGCGCCAGCACCAACAAGCCGCCCAGTGTCGCCAGCACGAGGCCCGGGGCTTGAGCCATTTCCAGCAGTGCCAGAAACAGCAGGCTCAGGGGCACGTATTCAGCGAAGTTGGCATGGGTGCGCGTGCGCATAAACAGCGCTTGCGGCATGGTCTCGGCGACCACGAACTGAGATTTACTGCGCTCGGATATCACACGCATCGACAGCACGATATAGATCAAGGTGCAGGCTGTCGCCGTGGCCAGGGTAATAGTGAGTTTCAGAGCGTCCTCCCCGTTATCGACGGTTAGCGCGTATCCGGTCCGGTGCCGGGCGGGCCGAAATCAGGGTTAACCCGAGTTCGGCATGTCACTCATTTTGCGGGTGTTCGCTTGCGTCCGTCAACCGAACACCCGCTGGTTTCAGCGCTGAAAGCGCGCCGCGAGCCGCGGCCGCTGTTCAGCGCGACAGCCATAATTTACTTCAGCAAATCGTAAGGACCGCCTTGCTCGAGGGCCTTCTGATAAGCCGGGCGGGCGTGGATGCGTTCCAGAAAAGCTGCCAGCTTGGGGCGCTCGCCCAGGCTGCCGCGAGCGGCGGCAGCTTCCAGCGGGAAGCTGATTTGAATATCGGCCGCGCTGAAGTCTTCGCCGGCAAACCAGGTCGAACGGCTCAACTCGGCTTCGAGATAATCGAAATGCTGGTTCAGTTGCGGATCCAGGTACTTCTCTTGTACCCCTTCTGCAATCGAGGTGGCAACCGGGCGCACAAACACGGGCATCGGTTGTTTGGGCAGGCGGCGGAATACCAGCAACATCAGCAAATAGGGCATCAGCGAGCCTTCAGCATAATGCAGCATATGGCTGTAGCGCAGACGCTCGGGGGTGCCGCGGGCGGGTTGCAGGCGGCCATCGCCGTAGGTGTCGAGGATATATTCGATGATTGCCCCGGATTCCGCGACGGTCACGTCGCCATCTGTGATCACGGGCGATTTTCCCAGCGGGTGGATGGCTTTCAATTCGGCTGGCGCGCTCATGGTGGCAGGGTCGCGCTCATAGCGTTTGACTTCGTAGGGCAGTCCCAGCTCTTCAAGTAGCCACAGGATACGTTGCGAGCGGGAATTATTCAGGTGATGAACCGTGATCATATGGGTCAGATCCGTCAAGATGGCAAAGGGTGGGGCGCTGGCGCTGCGCTAAGCTGCGTTTGGATGGCAGTGCGCACCGCGCACAGAGCGCGGATTGCGGTAAAGCCGCAGCGGCGCTGGCGTATCAAGCGCATATCAAGCGCGCCTAGCGGTGCCAAAGTCTGGCGGCGTCCGCGCCAAAAAGCAATCGCCGCGCTAGGAGGAATTATCTAAATGCTATCGGTGTCAGCCAGGTAGACGCGTTGCTAGCCGCTCGTGTAGAAATCAAGTTGGGCGGGTTTGCCGCCGCGTCGGCACAGTCGAATTTCAGCAGAGGAGGCATCCATGCATCACAGAATCGCAGTCGTAACCGGAGCCGGTCGTGGTATCGGACGTGCCGTCGCCGAAGCGCTCTGGCGGGACGGATATACGGTCGTGCTGGCAAGTCGCACGCTGGCACCGCTTGAGGCGCTGGTGACGCAGGCGCATGGCGAAGGTCATCGCGCCGAGGCGGTGCAAGTGGACGTGCGGGATCCAGATAGTGTCGAAGCGCTGTTTGCCCATGTCCAAGCACGGCACGGTCGTCTCGATGTGCTGTTCAATAACGCCGGTGTCGGCGCGCCGGCGGTGCCGATCGACGAATTGACGATAGATCAGTGGCGCACCGCGGTGGCGACCAATCTTGACGGGGTATTTTTCTGCGCGCGCGCCGCCTACGCCTTGATGAAAACGCAGACGCCGCGTGGCGGGCGCATCATCAACAACGGCTCGATAGCCGCTTACACGCCGCGTCCGTTCAGTGCGCCCTACACGGCCAGCAAGCATGCGGTACTCGGTTTGACCAAAGCCATTGCATTGGATGGCCGGGCCCACGATATCGCTTGCAGCCAGATCGATATCGGCAACGCCGACACGGAGATGGCGGAGCGTATGGCGCAAGGTATCCTGCAGGCCCACGGCGGGATAGCGGTCGAGCCGCTGCTGGATCTGCGTCATGTGTGCGACGCCGTGTTGTATATCGCCAACCTGCCGTTGAGCGCCAATGTACTGACCATGAATGTCATGGCGACCAAAATGCCCTTTGTCGGGCGCGGCTAGGCCTTAGGACCAAGGGTGGATTTGGCGCGTGTGACGCCGAAGCGGCGGATGTGTCTGGCCGCTTCGCTTGGCCTGGTCCCGAGCGTGCAAAACGGGGCAATGACGCCGGCCGCGCAGTGACAAAATGCTTCATTCGAATTCGATACGCGCGTGATGGATGGGCGCCAGCGTGTTGACCCCGCGCTGGACGACTTGTTGAACTTGAAAAAAATGGCGGCGGCGCGTGTCGATCTGGCCATCGTCGATCCCGAGGTATTCGATTATCTCGCCGTTCTTGTACGTGAATGCGTATCGGCGGCGGGCCGAGCGCACGATTGCCGGCCCAATTCCACCTATCTGGGCCGCCTCAGCCCGTCAATTCGTGCCAGATCAAGAAAATGCGGTTAGACTGATTTCCTGACAATTTTGCCATTTTGGTGTCAGGTAGGTGTTGGTGCCGTGCGTCTAGAGTGTCGCCTTGTCACGTTCGACGTTGCGTCCGGCTGGGGATGGACCGCGTCGCGCTGTTCAGTTTGCAGGCTAAGCGGCACATGACGCTCGCGGTCTCGCCGGATGCGGCGGTACGCACCGAGGGCGGTGGGCCCAGGTTGGCGCGTCGCCCATGGGAGGGAGCCGCAGGCCTCGGGCGCGGTCGCCTCAATCTGGCAGCAACCCATTTTCGTTATTTTCCGAGCGCGTCTCAATGTGGATTGTTAACGTTGCGCTGAAGCGGCCTTACACGTTTATCGTGATGGCCATTCTGATCTTGCTGGCGACACCATTCGCTCTCCTAACCACGCCGGTCGACGTGCTGCCGGATATCAACATTCCCGTTGTCAGCATTATCTGGACCTATACCGGCCTGTCGGCTCAGGATATGGCCAACCGGATCACCTCGGTCAACGAGCGTAGCCTGACCACCACGGTCAACGACATCGAGCATATTGAGTCGCAGTCGCTGCAAGGCATCGTGATCATCAAGGTTTTCCTGCAGCCGACTGCCAGCATCCAGACCGCCATTGCCCAGGTGGTGGCGGTCGAGCAAGCCCAGCTCAAGCAGATGCCGCCGGGGGCGACGCCGCCTCTGGTGATCAGTTATTCGGCTTCGAGTATTCCGGTGATACAGCTCGGGCTGTCCAGCCCGACCCTGTCCGAGCGGGACCTGAACGACGTTGCGCTGAACTTCCTGCGGCCGCAACTGGTGACGATACCGGGCGCTGCCGTGCCCTATCCCTATGGCGGCAAGTCGCGCTTGATTTCGGTCGACCTCGATATGCGCGCCTTGCTGGCCAAGGGCCTGACGCCGCTGGACGTGGTCAATGCGGTGAATGCGCAAAACCTGATTTTGCCGACCGGTACCGCGAAGATCGGCACGCGCGAATACACCATCAATATGAACGGTTCGCCGCCGACGGTGGAAGGACTCAACGATATTCCGGTGCGCACCCTGAACGGCGCGACGACCTATATGCGCGAGGTGGCGCATGTGCGTGACGGTTTCTCGCCCCAAACCAACGTGGTCCGACAAAACGATCATCGCGGGGTGCTGATTTCCATCCTCAAGAACGGCAATGCCTCGACGCTTTCCATCGTCAGCACCTTACGCGCGCTGTTACCCACTGCAAAAACCAGCTTGCCGCCGGACTTGCAGATCACACCGTTGTTCGACCAGTCGGTGTTCGTCAAGGCCGCTGTCCAGGGGGTGATACGCGAAGCATTGGTGGCGGCCGCCTTGACCGCGGCGATGATCCTGCTGTTCCTGGGTAACTGGCGCAGCACCGTGATTATTGCGATTTCGATCCCGCTGTCTATCCTGTCGTCGCTGCTGGTACTGCACGCCCTCGGTCAGACCATCAATATCATGACGCTGGGTGGTCTTGCGCTGGCGGTCGGGATATTGGTCGATGATGCCACGGTGACCATCGAAAATATCGAGCGGCATTTGCATATGGGCACCGAACTGCACGAGGCCATTCTCGAAGGGGCAGGAGAAATCGCGGTGCCGGCCTTGGTCTCGACACTGTGTATCTGTATCGTGTTCGTGCCCATGTTCTTCCTTACCGGGGTGGCGCGTTTTCTGTTCGTGCCTCTGGCTGAAGCCGTGGTATTTGCGATGTTGGCGTCCTACATACTGTCGCGAACCTTGGTGCCGACCATGGCCATGCTGTTGATGTCGCATGCGCACAAGCCCAGCGGCCCGCCCAATCTGTTTATGCGCCTCTATCACCGCTTTGATCGCGGTTTCGAGAAGATGCGCGCAACCTATATCGTGATCCTGAGCACGCTGCTGGTGCGGCGCCGCTTCTTCGCTACCGTGTTCCTCGGTTTTTGTGTTCTGTCCATGAGTCTGGTGTTTGCACTGGGCGAAGATTTCTTCCCCAGTGTCGATGCGGGCGATATCCGTCTGCATATGCGCGCCCCCACCGGTACGCGAATCGAAGAAACCGCGCGTCTGGCCGACGAGGTCGAGAAAGTCGTGCGTGAAGTGATACCGCCCAAGCAACTCGATACCATTCTCGACAACCTGGGCCTGCCGTATAGCGGTATCAATCTGTCGTACAGCAATGCCGGCACCATCGGCACCCTGGACGGCGAGATCCAGATCGCACTGACGCCCGATCATGCGCCGACGCAGAAATATGTGGACGCCTTGCGCAAGCTCTTGCCGCAGCGTTTCCCGGGGATCGAATTCTTCTTCCAGCCGGCCGATATCATCACGCAGATCCTGAACTTCGGTTTGCCGGCCGCCATCGACGTGCAGATCGTCGGTAACGATCAACAAGGTAACTTCCTGGCCGCCGCGAAGCTGATGAAGCAGATCCGCCAGATTCCCGGGACCGTCGATACGCATATTCAGCAGAAATTCAACGAACCCGTGATCAGTCTGCAGATGGATCGCACCCGCATGCAGCAGTTGAATTTGAACGCCAATACGGTATCGAACAACCTGCTGATTGCGTTGTCCGGCAGCTCGCAGACCTCGCCGGGTTTCTGGTTCAACGATGCCAATGGCGTCGAGTACAACCTGGCGGTGCAGGCGCCTCAGTACAACATGTCGTCGATCGACGAACTGTTGCGCACGCCTATCTCCGCCAGCCAAAGTGGGCCGACCCAATTATTGGGTAATCTGGTTCAAGTCAGTCCGCAAAACCAGTTTGCCGAAGTGACCCACTACAACATCCGTCCGGTGGTCGACATCTATGTCAGCGTTGAGCGGCGTGGCCTGGGTGGCGTGGCCAGCGAGGTCGATCGACTGGTCGCGCAGGCGCGCAGCCAACTGCCACGCGGCAGTCAGATCGTGGTGCGGGGTCAGGTCCAGACCATGCGCAGTTCGTTTATCGGTTTGGGCGTCGGTGTGGCCATGGCGATCGTGCTGGTCTATTTGCTGATTGTCGTCAACTTCCAGTCCTGGGTCGATCCGCTCATCATCGTCAGCGCCTTGCCCGCGGCCTTGGCCGGCATTATCTGGATGCTGTTCGTGACCGGCACGCACTTGAGCGTACCTGCGCTGACGGGCGCCATCATGACCATGGGCGTGGCCACCGCCAACAGTATTCTGATGGTGGCCTTCGCGCGCCAGCGTCTGCAGGCCGGTGCGCCGCCGCTGACCGCCGCGTTGGAGGCGGGGGCAAGCCGGATCCGCCCAGTGTTGATGACCGCCATCGCCATGATTATCGGCATGATCCCGATGGCACTCGGTTTGGGCGAGGGTGCCGAGCAGAACGCGCCGCTGGGCCGAGCCGTCATCGGTGGTCTGCTGTTCGCGACCGTCTCCACCCTGTTTTTCGTTCCGTTGGTGTTTGCCGGCATCCACAGCCGCCTGGCCCGACGGCAAGAGAAGAAAGCTGCATCGACGCAAACGCCGGATCAAGATCATCCGCACGACGCCGATCCGCAGGCTTGACGCACAACTTATCGATGGTTGACTGACATGACCGAAAAAAAGCATGCATCGTTGGCGATACCGCCGCGGGATTCGGACGAGGGGCATCAATTGCCGCCTCGACATCGTGAATGGAAGCGCGCGAAAATCGCTGCCGTGATAGTGCTGGTGGTGTTGGCCCTGGGCGCCGCGCGCACCGTGGTGGTAGATTGGCTGCAGGATAAAGCGGTGGCCGCCATCAGTGAGCAGAACACCAAGCAATATGTGAGCGTCGTCAGCCCGAAACAGACCGACGGCGGTGGCAAAATTGTTCTGCCCGGTACGCTGCGCGGCTATGTCGAGTCGCCGATTTACGCCCGGGCGACGGGTTACCTGCTGCATTGGTATGTCGATATCGGTACCCGGGTCAAAGCCGGCCAGTTACTGGCCGACCTCGATACGCCGGAAATCGACCAGGAATTGGCGCAGGCCCTGGCCCAGCGCGATCAGGCCAGTTCCAGCCTGGGTCTGGCCAAGAGTTCGTTGACCCGCTGGCAGCAATTGCGCCAACGCGATGCGGTCTCGCAACAAGAGTTGGATGAGCGGCAAAGCACCTATACCCAGGACCTGGCGAATCTGGCTGCGGCCGATGCCAACGTGCAACGGCTGCGTCAACTTGAATCGTTCAAGCGCATCGTGGCACCGTTCGCTGGCGTGGTCACGCAACGCAATATCGATGTCGGCGATTTGATCGACGCCGGCAGCGGCACCAGCCGCGCCTTGTTCGCGCTGGCTCAGACCGATCCACTGCGGGTCTATGTGGAAGTGCCGCAGGCGTATGCGCAAGGTGTGACGCTGGGACAGCAGATCAGCGTGATGCAGGCCGAGCTGCCGGGACAAGTATTCCACGGCACCATTTCGCATGTATCCGGTGCGATTGATGTCACCACCCGCTCCTTGGAGGTGGAAATCACGCTGCCCAACGCCGACGGCAAACTGCGTCCCGGTGCCTATGTGCAGGTCGCGCTGCCGGGCACCGTGCATGGCCATATGCTGGTGTCGGGCAATGCGCTGTTGTTCCGCGCCGAAGGACCGCGCATGGCGGTGGTCGACGATCAGGGCGTGGTGCATCTGCATCCGGTCGTGATTGCGCGCGATCTGGGTCAGATGCTGGAGATCGAAAGCGGGATCGATCTGCAGGACAAGATCATTATCAACCCGAGCGACTCGATTGCCGACGGCGATCATGTCGTGGTGGTGCCGACGCCTAGCGCAAAGGCGGCATCGTGAGGCACGCGTTTGCTCCGACCCGCACGGCGGCGGCGCTCGCCGCGCTGCTGCTGGCCGCCTGCACGGTGGGGCCAAACTACACCCGCCCGCAGGTCGATACCGCGCCAGCCTGGCGGACCGATTCGTATTGGCGTCAGGCAACGCCTTCCCATGCACCGATCGCGCTGGCGTGGTGGCAGGCGTTCGACGACGCCACGCTGAACAGCTATGAACAGCAGGCGCTGGCGCAGAACCAGACCCTGGCCGCGGCCAGCGCCCATTATCAGCAAGCGCGGGCCACGCTGGCCGGCAATCAGGCCCAGCAAGTGCCGGAAGTCGATCTGAACGGCAATGTCTCGCGCCTGAAAATTTCCAAGGATCGGCCGCTGACGAGTTATGCGACGCCCAATCAGACCACGGTGCAGAACAATGTCGAGATCGGGCCCAGCCTGAGCTACGACACCGATCTGTTTGGCCGTATCCGGCGCGAGGTCGAAGGGGCCAAGGCTTCGGCCCAGCAGGCTGGCGATGATCTGGCGAATGCCCGCCTGGTGTTGACTGCCGATCTGGCCAGCGACTATTTCGCCATGCGCGAACTGGATGCGGAAATCGACGTGTTGAATCGCTCGGTCGAATTGCAGCGCAAGGCGCTCGACTACGTGACCGGTCAACATGATCTGGGAGCGGTATCCGGTCTGGATGTGTTGCAACAGAAATCGGAACTCGATACCACCCAGGTGCAAGCGCAACTGCTGTTGAATCAGCGCGCGCAGTACGAGCATGCGATTGCGGCGCTGGTGGGGGTGCCGGCGCCGCAATTCTCGATCGCGCCGGATCCGAAGCTGGTGGCGGTACCGCCGATCCCGCTGGGGCTGCCTAGCGATCTCCTGCAGCGGCGCCCGGATATCGCCTCGGCCGAGCGCGCGATGGCGGCCGCCAACGCCCAGATCGGCGTGGCCAAAGCCGCCTTCTTCCCGAGCCTGACGCTGAATCCCGGCATAGGCTGGGACAGTACTCAATTCGCCAGTTTGTTGACGGCCCCGAGCCTGCTCTGGACAGTGGGCGCCAATCTCAGCCAAGTCGTGTTCGACGGCGGGCGGCGCGCGGCCGGCGTGGATTTTGCCGATGCCGGTTATCGCCAAGCCGAGGCGATGTATCGGCAAACGGTGCTCGACGCCTTGCAGCAGGTACAGGATGGGGTGACCGGCTTGTCGGTGCTGGATGGGGCGGCGCGCCAGTCGCATGACGCCGTGGTCGATGCGCAGCATCTGTTGTCGTTGGCGAACGATCGCTATTCCGGCGGCTTGGTGGCCTATCTGGATGTGATTACCGCGCAGCAGTCGCTGCTGACCAGCGAGCGCCAGGACGTGCAGATACGCGGTCAGCAATTGGCTATTGCCGTGTCTCTGGTCAAGGCGCTAGGCGGCGGCTGGGATAACGTGCATCCGAACGCGGGCGAACCCGCGCAGTCGAATCTGACTGCCTCGGCCAAACAGGGCAGCTGAGTGTTGGGCGCGCGCGTCGCTAAAGAGGGATGGAACACCTGATCAAGATAGCCGGGCAGGTCCGGTGGGGCCGGCTGCAAGTGTCGGCATGGCTCGTATAATACGTAGGGACAAGGGTGCCACGATGAAAGTATTGATCGTTGAAGACGAACACAAGGTGGTCGATTATCTGCGTTCGGGGCTGACCGAGCAGGGCTGGGTGGTCGACGTCGCACTGGATGGCGAGGAGGGGACCCACCTGGCGATCGAATACGACTACGACGTGATCGTGCTCGATGTGATGCTGCCCAAGCGCGACGGCTTCGCGGTTCTGAAGGAACTGAGGGCGCAGAAATCGACGCCGGTCATCATGTTGACCGCCCGCGATCACGTAAACGACCGCGTGCGCGGCTTGCGCGAAGGCGCGGACGACTATCTGACCAAGCCGTTTTCCTTTTTGGAACTGGTCGAGCGTTTGCACGCGCTGGCGCGCCGCACGCGGGCCCAAGAATCGACACTGATTTCGGTCGGCGATCTGTATGTCGATCTGATCGGACGCCGTGCCACGCGTGACGGCACGCGCCTGGATCTGACCGCCAAGGAATTTCAGTTGTTGAGCGTGCTGGCGCGTCGTCATGGCGATATCCTGTCCAAGACCGCCATCACCGAGCTGGTGTGGGAAGTCAATTTCGACAGTCATACCAATGTGGTCGAAACCGCGATCAAGCGCTTGCGCGCCAAGCTGGATGGTCCGTTTCCGACCAAGTTGCTGCATACCGTACGCGGCATGGGCTATGTGCTCGAAGTCCGTGAAGACATGAGGTCGTTGTGAAACGCAGTTCGATCGCTCGCCGCCTGGCATTGATGTTTGCCGTGGTGGCCCTGTTTGTGTTCACGCTGGTCGGCACGGGCTTGTTCCTGGTGCTGAGGGTGCAGCTTGAGCAGCATTTGCGCGAATCCCTGGACGACCGCGCCGAGATTGCGCACCTGATGGTCATGCACACGTCCACGCCTGAAAAATGGCATATCGTGAAGGACAAGCTGACCGATCTGACGCCGCGCGACCGCAGCACACTGGTCGCGATTACCAGTGCCGATCCGCGTTTTCTGTATGGGCATCCTCTGACTGGCGTGGTCCAGTCGCAATGGGGTAGCTATATCCGTCTGCGCCCGCCCGGCGCCGACCACGATATGCTGACCACCACCATCGTGATTCCACCCAATGGGGCGCGTCCGGAAGTTGAATTACAGGTGGCCGCCGATTGTTCGTCGAACGTGCGTACCTTGCGCGCCTTTGCCGTTGCCCTGGCGGCCTTGATTGCGCTGGGCACGCTGACGGTCTGCGTGCTCAGCTATTCGGTGGCGCGCCTGGGGCTGGCGCCGCTCGCGCGCCTTACCCGCGATGCCTCGGCGGTGAGCCCGAACAATCGCTCGCAACGCCTGGACAGTCGCGCCTTGCCGTTCGAGCTGGACGATCTGGCCAACTCCTTCAATAGCGCATTGGAGCGCCTGGACACGGCATATGGCCGGCTCGAATCGTTCAATGCCGACGTTGCCCATGAACTGCGCACGCCCGTCACCATCTTGATCGGCCAGTCGGAAGTGGCGTTGACGCGCGATCGCTCGGTCGACGATTTGCGGCAAACCCTGCAATCGAATCTGGAAGAATTCGAGCGTATGCGCACCATCATCAACGATATGCTGTTTCTGGCGCGCGCCGATCAAGGCGAGCGTGCTACCGGTCTGATCGACGTGTCACTCGCGGCTCAGGCGGAACGCACGCTGGAATTCCTGGAAATCCCGCTGGACGAGGCCCAGGTCAGCGCAACGCTCAGCGGCGATGCCCGTGCGCCCGTCAACTCGTCCTTGTTCGGACGGGCGCTGACCAATCTGCTGATGAATGCGATTCAGCACTGCAGCGCCGGCGCGCAGATTCGTGTCAACATCGAGCAGCAGGGCGATCAAGTCTTGATCTCGGTCGCCAATCCGGGGACACAGATCGATCCGGCGCGGCTCAATCATCTGTTCGACCGCTTCTACCGGGTTGAAGCCTCGCGCACCAATAGCCGCGAGAATCACGGTCTGGGCTTGGCCATCGTCAAGGCCATCGCCGACATGCATGCAGGGCGCGTCTTTGTCAGCAGCGAGGGGGGTATCAATACCTTCGGTTTTTCGGTGGCGGCACCGCAAGCCGTGGTTGTCAGCACGGCGCCTGGCACAACCACCACCACCACGACAGCGACGGCGCATGCGAGCCTGCTGCTGGAAGCGGCGGCGGAAAGCAGCGCGGTCAAAGTGGCCTTGGCCAAGTCTTGATCTGGCTGCGGGCGCATTGCGCTGCGGCAAGCCAGGACCTGAATCTGCCTTAATGCGCCGTCAATGTGTGTTTGTGCGTGGCCGGCATGAAATACCAGAGTGCGCTGGCGATCTGCATAGCCAGCAGGGCGCCCCAGGCGTACAGGTGCGCCACCGCCGGATAGTGCCCGGCGCTGCGGGGCCAGTGGCCAACGATGGCCCCCACCGCAATCTGAAACACGAAGATCAGGATAAAAATCACCAGATTCAGCGTGGTATTGACCCGGCCTATCATATGCGTCGGAAAATGTTCGGTCATGATCGCGTAGGTCAGAATGCCGGTGCCGCCAAACACGCCATAAGCCGCCCATAGCAGCAGATCCGGCAAGGGCGCGTGCAACACGATCAGCAACTGGGTCAGGACAAAGGCGAGCATGCCGATGCCGCAGACGCGATCGAGATTGAGCCCGATCCGGGTCAGGCTGCGCGCAATGATGCCGAAAAACAAACAACCCACCATCATCGAGATCCCCACCACCGAGACCATGGCGGCCGCGCGTGCTTCGGGCAGCAAGGTCACATCGTGCAGATACGCGCCCAGCCAAAGCGACTGAACTGCGTAGAACACCCCCTGGGTCACCACCGATAAAGACGCGAGTTTCCAGAAGCCGGGATGGGTCAGGATTTGCCAGGTGCCCTTGAATTGCGACAGGAGCGTCAGCTGATGCTCGCTGCGCCGATCGGGCGGCGCGCCTAACCATAAGGCGGCCGCGACCGCCGTGCTCAACAGGGCCAGACCGATACAGACAGTGCGCCAGTCGGTGAAGGTCAGCAACCACGACAGGGGCGAGCCGACTGCGACCCCGCCCAGCCCGCCGATCGCCATCACGATGCCGTTGACCATGGGCAGCCGGCGTATCGCAAAGACTTGCGCCAGCGCCTTGAACGCACCGCCCAGGCAGGCCGCGACGCCGACACCGATCAGAAAGCGACCGACCATCAGACCGCCCAGCCCATGGGCCTGACCGTAGACTACCGAACCCAGCGCCGTGACCAGCAACAGGGCGGCGACGGTACGGCGCGGCCCGATATGGTCCAGCAGCACCCCGGCTGGAATCTGGGCGGCCGCAAAACCCAGAAAATACAGGCTGGTCAGCACCCCCAGGCTGGGCGCGGACAGGGACAGATCGCGCAGCAGAAAAGGCGCGAAACCCAAGTTGACGCCGCGAAACACATAGGAGACGAAGTATCCCAGCGCGAACAGCAGCAGGACCCGAATTTGTGGACCGTTGAGCATGGACTTGGGCCGGTGGCTTAACACCGGACGCAGAATAGACCATCAGCCGGGGACACCGGGCCCCGGGGGGAAGTATCAGACGCGCTTCAGTTGGGCTCGTCTTTCAGGCGGTTCAGTTCGTCGCGCAGCCGCAGCAACGGTTCGCGGTCCTCATCGTCGGCCCATTGTTCCATATCGTCGAGGGCATGTTGACAACCATCGAGGACCACATCCAGATCGACCGGTACGCCGTTGGTGATGGCCAGTTGCAAGGCTTCCGCGAATTTCTCGCATTCGTCCGGGCTGTAGGAAATATCGAGATTGTCCGCGATGACTTCGGCGATATTGCTGCGCGCCCGATCTTCTTCGGTGACCAGTTCGATCACGCCGCGTGCCACCGACAGCGAGTAAAACAAGGCAACGTCGAGCCAACGCGCGGCGTCGAAGCCGTCGTGATCCATGTGGTTTTCGAAATATTCGATCGCGTCCTGCTCGTGCGCCTCGTCGGCGTCGACATCCTGACAAAGTTGTTCGAAGATTTCTTCTTGTTCGCTGCGCCGGTAGCTGTCCATACCGTCCTCCTGTTTGATGCGTGCCGTCCGGCCCTGTGTGGCGTGTTCGTACTGCGTGGCGCTTTTGCCGCGGTAGTGCCGGCCCGCAGCGCATGGG
>Ga0116226_10003954_pt1 | contig 13086 bp, 8 predicted proteins | sample S1TSphfallax_FD_89692 | JGI IMG/M metagenome (GOLD analysis project Ga0116226, IMG submission 89692) | Host-associated microbial communities from peat moss isolated from Minnesota, USA - S1T2_Fa - Sphagnum fallax MG | ecosystem: Host-associated > Plants > Peat moss > Unclassified | place: USA... | reverse complement strand
TAGGATCGTCACTACCTAAAATTAATATTTCTCCACAAAAAATAGTCGCGATCGCCCAAATAACTGACGAAGTAGGCCGATCGCGCAAAAGAATCCAGCAGACAAGTACACTAATAATTGGGTAGATAAACAACAGAGTGGTTGCTATACCAGTTTTTATCTGGCTAATAGCAATATAGATTAGTGTTTGTGATAAGAACAAAAAACAACCGCTCAAAAATGCAAATAGTAAAACTTGTTTTGTTTGTTGTTTTATTTTTGGCTGATTTGCACTGGCTCCTTGACTTATTGGATTAAATAGATTTCGATCAAATAGATTTTGCAAATCTTGCCAAATTTGAGGATGCAATATAGGAGCTGATAATATCATTAATGGAACAACGATTAACAATCTGAGCATAGAAACTAAGAAAATATTACTTAATGTTGGCTCTAATCCTCCCAGTATTTTAGCATCTCGATCAAAAATTCCCTTAATAGCTATATTATAAAGTGATGAAATTACTGTTGATAATACAACTAAGAAAAAACCTAGTTGAATAGATGTAGTTTTAAAGTAATTCCTTGTTCCTTGTATTTTAGGTGTGACTTCCTGTTCTACTTTGGAAATAATAGAGGGTGGTTCAGTTAAGTTTTCAGTTAAGTTTTCAGTTAAGTTTTCAGTTAGATTTTCAGTTGGGTTGTTATCTGGAATAGACAATGGCTGAGTAACACTTTCTGTAGATGACAATTCTCCAGAAGTTGGTGTAAGGGATAAATCCTGATTGAGTACAGAAATTGGTTCAACAGAAATTGGTTTATTTGTACTATTTGCAGATGGAATTTCTTTTTCCGTGATAGCTGGCTGTTTTGATAAGTCAAGACCCACATTAGAATCTGGACTAATTGCACTTTCACCAGATGCTGGTAAAACGGCTAAAGGTGCTACTTTTTTAGCTTCCTGCTGCTGAATTCGCTCTGGGGAAGGACTCGAAATGGACTGATTAATAGATGCTGGAGCAGATTTTTCCACCGAACCATTGTTCTCGCTTTGATTCAGTTGTAGTAAAGTGGGTGTACCTCCCATAACAGCTTTTACGGGAGCCGCTTCTTTCACTTTATCTAGTTCCTGCTGTAAATGACTGACAAATTTAGCTAAAATCGCTTCACCTTGCTGTTGCTGATTGTACATCCGTGACAACTGCTGGGAAAGATTACTTTGATAGTTTTTCAATTCCTGCTGTAATGATGTCAGAGCAATAGTTATAGTGTCATCCAAACTATCCAGAACTCGACTGACATTTTCGCCAGCTTCACTACCAGCAGGAGGATTCATTTGCACTGATTTTAATTTAATTGCATTGGCAAAAGACTCACTTTCAACCGCTTGATTTGCTAATGTCTTCAAAGAAGACTGCAATTGTGAGGATATGTGTTTTGCCAAAACTTCTGCTAACTGACGGATTAATACTTGTTGCTCAGAAATTTGTTTCGTTTGCTGTAACTGCTCTTTTTCCGCAATCAATTGCTGAATATCAGCAACCAAATGTTTCTTTTCAGATTCCAGCCGCTTTACATCATCCTGTAATGACCTAAGTAAGTTCCGTTGCAAATTTTCTAATTCATCAACCACATCCCAAAGAGCATTTTCTGCTGCTCTGGATATTTCTCCTCTGACCCGTGAGTTATCTGGTCGCTGTTCAAATCGCCCCATCAATTTCTAACCTCTAACAATTCGACAATCAACCTGCTTTGTGTGTGCTGAGTTAGCAATCATGACTCATTTCCCAATATTTGTTCATTAAACTGAAAATACCTGTATAGATCGCCAATTTTAGCTATTTAGCTTTTAGATGATAATGCTCAATCTGTGATGAACAAACAAGGAAATAAATGTGTTTTGTCAAAACAGTTTAGTAGATGTACTAATTCTTTTAGTGCGGAAAATTGGCAAAATGTAACTCGATTGACAGTTTACTTACATATTAGTAATTTAAAGTATTTCCTATGAGGGCTAGAAATTGCTAGTTCTCCTGGTCAATATTCTAATCAATGACCAGCAATTCTGCAAAAAACGCTTTATTTATTGCATTAGCCACAGAATTTAGCAGTTCATATCTGGCATTTCTCATGGAATCTAAATAATTTTCACTACTAACTTCTCGCTATCCGGACGAAGAAGCGGGGGAGCAGGGGTAGGAAGAAGCAGGGGAGCAGGGGCGCTAGGGAGCAGGGGAGAAAAGAAATTAATACTTAAGTGGTTAAGATTGTGATTAAGCTATTAATCTCTGAATTACATACTCCTAATAGCATTCTAACTACTTTTCCAACTCTTCATCCCCCCTGCTCCCCTGCTCCCTTTGCTTCTTACTGGGGATAAATCAAAATCTTGTAAGTCTCATCTGTAGGTGCGATCGCTTGAGCCACTGCTGCTGGTAAATTTTGTAAAGGATAGCGATCGCTAATTAATGCTTGGACATCAATCCGGCGATTAAATACGATTTCCGTGGCGAGACTCTGTAAGCGATAGGAAGAACTATAACTACCCATCAAATCGATTTCTCGCCGATAAAGCACATTTGGATTCAACGGAATTTCTACTTCATCAGGAAATTCGGCAAAAAAGAGAATTTTGCCACCTTTACGAGTGCAGTTAAGACCCTGAAAGAAGGCCTTTTCACTAGGAACGGCTAATAAGGTAACGTCCACACCTATACCATTAGTTAGAGCCTGGATTTTCCCTAGTAAATCAGGGTCTCTCCCATCAAACGCCGCCTCTGCACCTACTTGAAGCGCTTTATCTATTCTAGCAGGAAGCAAATCAGTCGCGATCGCTTTAGCCCCAAAGTATTTAACCAACATGACAAACATCAGCCCAATCGGTCCAGCACCGGTAACTAAAACAGTTTGTCCTGGAGAAATTTGGGCTTTTTTAACCGCCTTTAAACAACAGTTAGTTGGTTCAACAAAACTAGCTTCTTCAAAACTAATTTGGTCAGGAATGATAATTAATCCGCCATTTTGGACAATATGACCTGGAACCTTCACATATTCGGCAAAACCACCCCCACTAGCATTAAAACCTGCTGTCGTTGAAATATTTTTATAAACATCGCACATGGAAAAGTTATCATTCATACAGTAACTACAACGCATACAAGGAATGTGATGCATAACAGCCACCCGTTGTCCCACTTGCCAATCTCTTACTTGAGAACCGACAGCAGCAATAGTTCCAGCCGTTTCATGTCCAAAAATCCGTGGTGGTTCGTACAATGGATAGCGAATTTTTTTAATATCCGATTGACATAACCCCACTACATGTACTTGAACCAGTACTTCATCAGGTTCTAAATTTGGTACGGGAATTTCTTCATATGAAAGTTGATTAACGCCCCGAAATACTTGTGCTTTCATCTTGATCAGTTATGGTAGGTGATTAGATATTCCGATTTTATTCCCACGGGGGTCAAACTTCTTTATGGAACATTCAGCAGTTTTTTGCTTCTTCTTTAACTTTCACTATGCGCACTTAATACGTGGTAAAAATCGTTTATAAGTAATGTCAATTATTTTTGTTATCATTTAAACACTAAAATCTTCAGAATCAATGGTCAACTCCACCCTTGTCACCACAATGTATGTTAACCCTGTAACTGGGAATGATACTAATGCTGGTTCCCGGTTGAGTCCCTTTAAAAGTCTCACCCACGCCTTAAAAGTTACCTCTTCTACTACAATTATTCAACTAGCATCTGGTACTTATAACCAAGATAATGGAGAGTTGTTTCCCCTCGTTATCCCATCAGGGACATTGGTAGTGGGAAATGAATCTCACAAAGGTCAGGAAATCATCATTTCTGGTGGTGGCGATTACCAGAGTCCTAGCTTTGGTACGCAAAATATCACCTTACTGCTATTGGGTGATGCTAGCCTCTTAGGTGTAACTGTCACTAATGCCACTGCTAAGGGTACTGGTGTATGGATTGAGTCAGGAGATCCTACCTTGGCTAACAATACCTTTAGTGGTTGTGGTCGAGAAGGTGTATTTATTACTGGTAACGCCAAGCCTGGAATTATAGATAATCTATTTGTCAAAAATAATGTGAGTGGGTTAATGATTGTCCGCAATAGTAAGGGAGAAGTGCTAAGGAATACTTTACAAAATAACTCTTTAGGTATAGCAGTCAGTGATGATGCTGCTCCTTTAATTGCCAGTAACAATTTATCAGCCAACGGTACGGCGATCGCTCTTTCCCGCAATGCTAAACCAGTATTAAGACGTAATTTGATTATCGATAACGTTCAAGGTGGAATACTTGTCAATGGTAACGCTATACCCGATTTAGGTAATCCTCAAGACCCAGCTAATAATATTTTTCGAGGACAGGGAGACTTTGATTTACAAAATTTAACTCCAGCCGCGATCGCTTCTGTTGGGAATCAAATAAATCCGAGCAAAGTCAAAGGTAAGGTTGATTTGATCACACAAACAACAGACAGTAAAATAGGTAAAACTACTAGCTTTGCGGACATTGCGATAGTTTCTCCCTATATCATCCAACCCAATCCCAAATCTCCGGCTTTTTCAGACCTAATTGGACATTGGGCAGAGCCGTTTATACGAGCTTTAATAGCCCAGAAGCTGACTGATGGCTTTAGTGATGGGACTTATCAACCAGATAAACCAATAACTCGCGCTCAATATGCAGCTTTAATCACAACAGCTTTCAGCCCTTCTGCCAAACGTAAACCCACAGAATTTACAGATATCCCCCCTGACTTTTGGGCAGCTAATGCCATTCGGATAGCTGAACAAGCAGGCTTTGTAGGCGGATTTAGTGATCGCACTTTCCGTCCACAAAAAAACGTGCAAAGACTACAAGTCATCGTATCTTTAGTCAATGGATTAGGACTATCCAGCCAAGACAATCAAGCCATAGCCGTTTATAATGACCGCAAGTCTATTCCTGAATATGCCCAAAAAGCAGTTGCTACTGCCACAGACCGCAAAATTGTGGTCAATTATCCAGATACTAAAGTGCTTGCACCATTTAAAGAAGCCACCCGTGCCGAAGTTGCTGCTATGGTTTATCAGGCGCTAGTTGCTATAGCTAGAGCCGAAACCATTAATTCATCCTATATTGTGTTGCATATTAGCAAATGACAAGTAGAATAGAAAACATTGCCTATCAATTTCGCGGGGGGTGAGATGAATACTCATGTAGCTAAAAAGGCCCTAGCCTAGATGCAATTGGTGAAATGTTTATACATATTGCCTGGAATCAGCAGCCAATGTTAACAATAACTACAAACTCTTCTGCCCAACTGGCAGCCAAATTATTGAACCACTATAGTTTCGATTTGAGTGGGTATAGTGCTAGTGAGTTGCTTAACCTCTGGCAAAGAGAATACCCGCTTAATTGGTTGCATCTGGCTGTAATCGAAGCATTGTATCAAGGGCGCTACAAAGCCATATCAGTGCAACAAATCCTTAATATGTGGAAACGTCGAGAACAGGCAAGTTACCATTTCAATATGGAATTTGAGCGGATGATTTGTAGCAAATTCCCAGAACGCTTAAATACACCATCCTTAGCCATGCTACCTCCTGTTAAGGCTAGTATTGATAGCTCAGAGACTAAGACAGTCCGCTCATTACCAGTTTACAGCGACAGCGTTTATGCTCAAGATAAGAGGTTGCAAAATCAAGCAAATCCTGCAGAAAGCCGAGGAGAAAATAGTGTTTTTACCACTCCTCCATCCTTCAAGATAGCTGCTGAATCCACAGGTAAACAGCTGGCTTTGGTGGGTGGAGAGAAACAAACTGCACATGATAGTCAGTCTTTGTCTCAAGAACCTATTTCGCTACCAATGTCAGAAATGCTCTTAGCCAGTTCTAGTCATCCGCCAATTGGACAGTTTACTCCAGAAACCAGCGGTCATTCTGAGCTTTTCACATCTAAACTGAAAGCGATGGCAGGTGTTTAAATTTTTGATTTATACTTTAAATTAAAGCTTTTACCTAGTATGTTAATTTTGTGGATAAAAGTTAGATAAAAATTCATGCATGTAGGGGCGCAAGGCCTTGCGCCCCTACGAGGGGTTGAAGATAATCTAGCTTGGTCTTGTCTGGTTATTGATTAATCTCCGGCGCAGATAGTCTAATGCCGCAGAAGTGCTGAGATGTCGGATTGAAGAGCGATCGCGCATCGTACCGAACTTATACTCTACACTTGTCACCTCTTGTCCCGGTCCAGCTAAACCTAGATAAACTAGACCTACTGGTTTAGTATCAGTTCCACCAGTAGGACCAGCAATACCCGTAATACTCAATCCCCAAGTAGTCGCCAGAGAATTTTTCACACCAATAGCCATTTGCTCGGCTACAGTAGCACTAACTGCGCCAAATTGACTTAAATCTACTGGATTAACACCGAGTAATCCCACCTTTACAGAATTGTCATAAGAAATTACCCCGCCCGAAAAATAGTCTGAACTACCAGAAATTTCCGTCAACATATGTCCCAATCCGCCACCAGTACAGGATTCGGCTACAGACAAAGTTTCTCCAGTAGAAATTAATAACTTACCGACTACAGAGGCTAAAGTCTCATGATCAGCACCATAATAATCTAAACCAGCAATTTCCTTGATTTCCTGCTCAATCGGCTGAATTAAAGCTTCTGCTGCTTTTTCGTCCCTTGCTTTAGCCGAAATTCTCAGTCTCACTTCACCTTTACCAGCATAAGGTGCAACTGTGGGATTAGCCATATCAAAATAAGCAGCCACTTTTTCTGCTAACGCTGATTCACCAATACCCAAAAACTTTAAACTGCGACTGTAAATAATTTCTTGACCCCAACCCTGACTTTTAAGAAAAGGTACAGCAGTATCTGCCCACATCCGATGCATTTCGCTAGGAACACCAGGAAAAGTGAAAATTGTCACTTGAGGACGAGGTTGCCAAATAATACCTGGAGCCGTGCCTGTAGGATTAGATAATACTGTAGCACCTTGGGGAATCAGAGCTTGCTTCAGGTTGTTGTTCGTCATCACCCGACCGCGTTGAGCGAATTTACGAGTGATATCCTCAACAACATCAGCAACTGAAATCAAGGGAACACCAAAATAATCCGCAATCACCTCGCAAGTTAGATCATCTGGTGTTGGACCGAGTCCACCAGTAAAAATCAGAATCTGTGATCTTGATATAGCAACTTCGATAACTTGCTTTAGCCTTTCGCGATTATCCCCTACGACAGTTTGATAATAGTGAGGGATACCTAGTTTTGCCAATTGTTGAGCCAGATATTGGGAATTACTATTGAGTATATCTCCTAATAACAGTTCTGTACCGACACAAATAACTTCTGCGTTCATTAGTATTAAGGTATTATTATACGTCTAAAAAAGGGATGTTGTGATGTTGTTTTGCTATTTAACCATGAATCAGGACTGGCGAGAAAGTTTCCAAACGCGCCAAATAGCGTAAATCAGGAGTGCAGTAGCGGCGCAAACGAGAATTGCACCACTAGGAATACCTGCTACAGCGAAAGCGAGACTACCTACCCACAGAGTCAGGGAATAGATAAACAAAACCGTCCGTCTATGAGATAGTCCTACTTCGAGTAATCGATGATGTAAATGGCGCTTATCAGCCAGGAATGGTGATTGTCCTCTCATTAAACGCACTAAAATCACAGCTGACATATCCATGATCGGTACTGCTAAGATCAAGTAAGGTAACATGACAGCAGTAAAAGCAGGGATTTTGACTAAACCAATCACACCAACTGCGGCTAAGGTGAATCCCATAAAATAGGCACCACCGTCACCCATAAAGATTTGAGCCGGGTTGAAATTATAGCGGAGAAATCCCAATGCTGCGCCAGCTAAAGCCGCTGCAATTAAAGCCGCTGCACTTTGATGCATAAATAGAGCAACTATCAACATCACTAGAGCAGCAATTCCGGAAACTCCAGCAGCTAATCCATCTAATCCATCAATCCAATTAATCGCATTCACCATACCCACTAACCAAATCACTGTGATTGGTAAACTTAGCCAATATAAATTGACTATCCCCATAGTAGGTATTGTGATGAAATCTATACTCACTCCTGCTTTCCAAGCAACAGATGCGACAATTATTTGTACTAGCAAGCGGACGGAAGGTGACAAGTTGAATAGATCATCTGCTAAACCGATCAGAAAAAAGCCTAAGCCACCCAATGTCACGCCCCAAATTTGCCATTCTTTGTCTGGAGGTAAAATACCAAATCCACCTAACCACCAAACAACTAATAAGGAGGTAATAGTCCCAGCAAAGATAGAAACTCCTCCCAGGCGCACCATTGGACGCTGGTGAACTTTACGACCTCCAGGTTCATCAACATGTCCGCTTTTTATGCCAATATTTCTGACATCAGGGGTAGTCCAAAGAACGACTACTGCGGCTATAAGAAAGGCAATCAGATGATAGATCTGAGCAGGCATTTTTGTATTCTAAAAAAGTAGTTTTTAGGTCAGAATTAAGCGTAGGAGTTTTCCATCCTTGATGCAATACATTTTATTTACTACATTTTTGTATCTTTATCAGCAAAGGATTTTGAGATATTTAGACCCTGACTCTGCCAGAATGTCTAAAATCTCGGAATCTCCCATCTTTTTAGGCTAAAACTGCTAAGGGAACCTTATCTATCTCGTAGAGAGGGAAGCGATCGCACAATGCTTTCACCCGTCGGAGACAGTCCTGAGTTACTATTTCTGATTTGGGTGATAAAAGTCTATCAGCAATAATATCAGCAATTTCCGTAAATTCTGTTACGCCTAAACCTCTAGTGGTCATAGCGGGAGAGCCTAATCTTAATCCACTAGTCACGAAGGGTGATTCAGTGTCAAAAGGTACAGTATTTTTATTAGCTGTAATGTTGATACCACTCACTAGCTGGTCAGCCTGTTTACCAGTCAATCCGATGCTACGTAAGTCTATTAGCAATAAGTGATTATCAGTACCATTGGATACTAACTTCAGTCCGCGCTCCTGTAATTGACTAGCTAAAGCCTGAGCGTTTTTAATCACTTGAGCAGAATAATTTTTAAATTCTGGTTGAAGAGCTTCCCCAAAAGCTACAGCCTTAGCAGCGATGACATGCTCTAAAGGACCACCCTGACTCCCAGGAAAAACGGATTTATCTAACTTTTTGCCCAATTCAACATCATTGGTTAAAATCAAACCACCACGAGGACCACGTAAAGTTTTATGCGTAGTAGTTGTAACCACATGAGCATGAGGTAGAGGACTGGGGTGATGTCCAGTAGCTATTAATCCAGCAATATGAGCAATATCAGCCAGTAAATAAGCACCTACCTCATCAGCAATGCTGCGAAATTGCTCAAATTGAATTATGCGAGGATAAGCTGAATAACCGCAAATAAGTAATTTAGGACGTTCTTTTAAGACTAAATCCCGTAGATGTTGATAGTCAAGTTGCTCTGTTGTTTGGCTAACACCATAGTGACTAACTTGGAACCATTTACCAGACACATTAACTGGTGAACCGTGGGTAAGATGTCCCCCATGAGATAAATCCATACCCATAATCTTGTCTCCTGGCTGCAACAAGGTCAGGAAAACCGCAAAATTTGCCTGTGCGCCAGAGTGGGGTTGTACATTTGCATGAGCCGCACCGAATAACTGTTTAGCCCGATCAATTGCCAGTTGCTCAATTTCATCGATGAATTCGCATCCACCGTAATAGCGCTTACCAGGCAATCCTTCAGCATATTTATTTGTTAATACGGAACCCTGAGCAGCTAATACAGCAGGAGAAGCAAAGTTTTCGCTAGCAATCAACTCCAAATGATCTCGTTGGCGCTTTAGTTCTCGGTCGATCAAGTCACTGATAACAGGATCAGCAGATTTTAGCAAATCGGAGTTAGTCTTGTTCACTTAAATAATTATCCTTAACTTTCAGGAAAATGGGTTAGATCCCAGATTCTAATCCATTTAGCATCGTTATGGAAATATTAAACAAGGGAACAGGGAACGGGGAACAGGGAAGCAGTAGGTTGGGTTGAGGAACGAAACCCAACAACATAATAGATAATGTTGGGTTATTCTGCCTTGAAGTCGCTCCTTTGCATTCACTATGGCTCAACCCAACCTACATTTCTGTACCCTGTGCCCTGTGCCCTCCCTAAGGATAAAAACCGCGATCGCTTAAAGCCTGAGCTACACGTCCCACTGCTAGGGTATAAGCAGCTAATCGCAAATTAATTTGGCGGATTTTGGACTCTTGCACAACTTGTTGATAAGCCTGTACCATCAAATGCTCCATTTCTCGGTTGACACGTTCTTCATCCCAGAACACATAAGAAAGACCTTGTACCCATTCCAGATAGCTAACTACTACTCCACCCGCATTCGCCAAAATATCAGGTAGTACAATAGCACCCCGTGCTTCTAAAACTTGATTAGCTTCCAGCGTCACAGGTCCATTAGCAGCTTCAGCAATAATCTCCGCCTGTACTTGATGGACATTCTCACTAGTAATCTGATTTTCCAAAGCTGCTGGAATCAAGACATCACAGGGTAAAGTCAATAAATCTGCATTGCTAATAAACTCCGTTTCAGGAAAACCTAAAACGCTTCTATGATTTCGAGCAACATAAGCCTTTAAAGCTGGTATGTCAATACCATTTGCAGCAAAAATACCACCAGCCCCTGTAGAAACAGCAATGATTTTTGCCCCTGCTTGATGTAATAACTCAGCTGCTGCACCTCCTACATTACCAAAGCCTTGAATTGCAATACGCGCCCCTGCGATCGCTTTACCTTGAGAGACTAGAGCTTCACGCACAATAATCATGGTTCCCCGCCCCGTAGCCATTTCTCTTCCGCGAGAACCACCAATAGAAATCGGTTTACCCGTGACTACTCCAGGTACAGCATGACCCACATTTACAGAATATGTATCCATCATCCAAGCCATTTCTCTGGAAGATGTACCCATATCTGGTGCAGGAATATCCACAGCCGGACCAATATCTTTAATTAACTCACTGATATATCGACGGCTGATCCGTTCCAATTCCCCCACACTGTAATTCCTGGGATTTATCGCAATTCCACCCTTCGCCCCTCCATAAGGAATACCCAATAGTGCACATTTCCAAGTCATCAGCATAGCCAGAGCCGAAACTTCCCTTAAACTCACAGATGGATGAAACCGAATTCCACCTTTATAGGGTCCCAAAATATCACAATGCTGAACTCGGTGTCCTGCAAGAACTCGTACTTCATGATTATCTAATTTGACAGGAATAGATACTGTTACTACCTTACGTGGATGACTCAGAATTTCTACTAAGCCTACATCTAGTTGTAATTCTTTAGCTGCCCATTCTAAGTAATTGCAAGCTTGATCAAATGGGCAAATATAAGCGGGGCTTTGACTTTCTATTAATTGTGATGGTACTAAAACCATATCTTTATCCCTCAAGTGCGACTTATGCGCTACCGAAAGTTATCTAATTACTTTAGCTTTGTTTTTAGGAAAAATGGGAATTATGTAGTTTTTGTTACAGATGGTTTATTCTCTTTAATATACAAGCTCTGCCCTCACCCTAAATCCCTCTCCCACGGGAAGGAGGGACTTTGGATTTTCCCCATCTCTCTTTGGTTGTAGGGGCGCAAGGCCTTGCGCCCCTACAGGGGGTGAGGGCGATTTTAGATGCGTTCATAATCTTTGTAACTTGTATATTTTCTAAAAAATATTAGAATAGCCATAACAGAATAACTTGGAACTGATGACTAGAATATAATTACTAATCCAGTCCCAACTCTATTAAATTAGAAGTAGCTAATTAAATTTATGCACGTACATCAGCGCCCCCGGATTCTCAAGACGGATGAAACTTATACATTCCGTAAATACTTTGATTTAAAATTTGATATCAGCGATATTCTAGAAGATTTAGACGCTAGTTTCGCCACAGCAGAAATTAGTTTACCTATCAGCACTAGTAAGATTGAAGGACTTGTAGACTTACAAAACCGGTTACATAAAGGTATGAGGCGCGTTGGTTTAACAAGTGAAGCAGCACGAAGAGAGGTATTAATTGCTCCCATTTTGATAGAAGTTGCTGACATCGCTGAAGCAACAATTAAAATTGAATATAGTATTGAAGTGAATCAATATTTATGCGGCGATTTGGATTATTACCTGCGTTCAACACAGGTAGGATCTTTACCATCGCAATATCAACTATTAGTAGTAGAAGCAAAACGAGCCGATTTGACACGAGGATTTACCCAAATGGCTGTTGAGCTAATAGCCCTTGATCGCTGGAGTGAATCAGATCGTCCTATATTCTATGGAGCAGTCACAACTGGTGATATATGGCAATTTGGTAGTTTCGATCGCCAAGAACGCTTGATCACCCAAGATTTAATGTTATATCGATCGCCAACTGATTTAGAGATATTAATGCAAATCCTAGTGGGAATTCTCAGCGATCGCCAGTAAGGACGAACAATTTTACTTTCTTGACACCCTAGTTCTCATGGCTCAATTTCAACGCGTTACGATTAATCCGAAACAAATCCAACACAATCAGATATTCCTCACGTCTGAGCAGCAACATTATTTGAGACGGGTTTTACGTTTACGGGATGGTGATCGCTGGATTGCGATGGATGGTATGAGTAATTGGTGGTTAGCCCAATTAACTGGAGAGCAAGCTAATATAATAGAATCCCTGAAAGTAGCAACGGAGTTACCTGTATTAATTACGCTGATGATGGCGCTACCTAAAGGTAATGGATTTGATGAAGTGGTAAGATGTTGTACTGAGTTAGGAGTAGCTACTATTGCTCCAGTGTTGAGCGATCGCACTTTACTCCATCCTAGTCCCCAGAAACTTGACAGATGGCGACGTATTGCAACTGAAGCAGCCGAACAATCAGAACGTTCCTGTATTCCCACAATTCTGGAACCAGAAATATTTGCTACTGCTATTAGCGAATGTGACACCACGTACCGATATTTTTGTGCAGCGCGGGGAGAATATCCTCATCTCAGTCAAGTGATAAATAACAAT
>Ga0116226_10003953_pt1 | contig 13088 bp, 10 predicted proteins | sample S1TSphfallax_FD_89692 | JGI IMG/M metagenome (GOLD analysis project Ga0116226, IMG submission 89692) | Host-associated microbial communities from peat moss isolated from Minnesota, USA - S1T2_Fa - Sphagnum fallax MG | ecosystem: Host-associated > Plants > Peat moss > Unclassified | place: USA... | reverse complement strand
GAAGGCTGCGGCTTCGATCGGACCGGACCCGCGCCGGGTGAAGGCCAGAATGCACACACAGGCGAGCAGGCCGCCGCCGATGCCGCCCATGCCGGCGGCCATTTTCATGTTCGGGGCGCTGGGCAGGCCAGGAGGCGCGGCGGCACTCAGCACTCGCACGTCGGGCGTTTCGGTGCCTTTCGGCTGGGTTTCGGTTTGCTGCGCGCGTTCCAGGAGCGTGCGATAGAGATCGCGCCGTGTGGCTGCATCCTGCTGCAATTGATCGAGCTCCGCCTGGGTGTTCTGGGCGGTGACGCCGGCGCGGCGCGCCTGCTGCAATTGCGCCTGCACATCGGCCTCGTGCTGGCGCGCGACCCGCAATTGCGTGGCGAGCGATGCGACGATGCGATGCGATTCGCCGGCGATCTGCGCGCGGTCGGCGGCAAGATCGGCTTCGGCGCTGCGGCGTTCGGGGTAGTTGGAGCCGTAGCGCTGCGAAAGATCGGCGACGCGCGAGGCTGCTGCTGCTTCCTGTTCGCGCAGGCGGGAGATGGTTTCCGAGCCGAGCACGCTGGCGAGCGCATCGGATGAGCCACCGGCGGCGACGGCCGCTGCGCGATCGTAATTCGCTTCGATCTCGCTGCGTTCGAGCGTGGCCTTGGAGGCCGCGGTGGCCAGATCCTCTACCTCCTGCTGGCCGACGGTGCCGGCCCGCAGACCGACGACTTCGGACTGGCTGCGCAGATCGCGCATCTTCTTTTCGATGCGATCGATATCGGAGCGCACCTGTTCGATACGTTGCGACATGGCGCTGTTGGCGCCGAGATTGGCCGAAACGCGGCGTTCCGCCCGTTTCGCGATGTAGGCGGAGATCAGGCTGTTCACGAAAGCCGCGGCGAGCTTTGGATTGCGGGCGGTGAAGGCGACGCCGATGACGAGGCTGCGGTTATCCTGCGAAATCACCAGATTGCGCATCACTGCATTGACGAGTGCATCCTGGCCCGCATCGGCCGCCGCGGGGACGTTCGAGGAGGCCACGAGCAGGCCCTTGAGCCAGGCCGAGCCGCGTTGCAGGGGGCCAGGCGGGCGCAGGGATGCGTTGAATTCCGGGTTCTGATCCAAGTGCAGGCGGGCCGCAACTTCGGCGACCAGGGCGCGGGCGGACAGCGCCTGCACTTCGGTATGCACGAGCGGCATCAGATCGGGCGTGGCATCGGCGCGCAGCGCACCCTGCAATTCGGGGATCGCCATTTCGTCGCCATCCACGGCGATTGCGCCTGCGGCGGTGTAGGATTTCGGCAGCGTGCCGGCGTAGACGAAGGCGATGAGCGCGCCTGCGATCACGCAAGCGGCGATGGCACCCATGGAACGGCGCAACTGGGCGATCACGATATGCGGCTGCAGACCGGTCGGCTGCAGACCGGGCTGTGAGGATGCCTCTTCGGGTCGAAAGGTGTCGGCAATGCTATCCATGCGGAACAACTCCGGATACCGATCGTGGCACGGCCTGCGGCGCGCCGGCGCGGCGCTGCCTCGGCATTTCGTTTGGCAGGTTGTTTTGCGACTGGTCCTGCGTGGTCCGGGCTTTTTCGCGCGGCCCATCCTCGCTTTCCAGGGCGGCGAGGCGATCGCGCGCGGCCAGCAACTGCACGTGATAGAGCAGCGGGCGATCCTGGATGTGCGCGGCACCCGCCTCGCCATCCGGCTGCACGAACACGCCGGCGGCGAGCAGGAGGGACCAGGCGCTTTCCGGTATCCGGCAGCCACCGACGATGATATCGCGTCCGGCGCGGCCGACCTCCATGCGGCCCCAGGCATCCTGCTGGGCCCTGGCCACGCGACGCAGCACGCCCCGCATGTTATCGACGGTGGTGCTGCCGACGAGGGCGTTGAAGATTGCGAGTACGCCCGATCCGGCTTCATCGATCAGGCGCTGCACGGCGGCCACGAGATCGCTGCGCAGCACCGGGCCGCCGCCGCGGCGCAGGGCGGATTGCGCGATGCGCAAGCCCAGCAATTGCGCCATGTACGGCATGCCGCGGGCCACGAAAACGACAATTTCCTTGGCATCGGCGGAAAATTCCACGCCGGCCTGCTGGCCGCCCTTTTCGAGCATTTCCACGATTTCACGGTCATCCAGCAGCGGCAAATGGATGGCGGCGATATTGCGCTGGATGGAGGGATGCTGGCCGATAATCTGTTCGAGGGTTGCCGATACGCCGACGATCACGAAGTGGAGGCGGATTGCGCGGTCGGAAAGATGCTTGATCGTATCGGCTAGGCGGGTGCGGGTTTGCTGATCGGTGACGCGGTCGAACTCATCGACGAGGCACACGAGGAATGGGCAGGTGAGGCGATCCATGATGCCGGCGACATCGGCGGGCTTGAGCGCGCGGTTCGGCAGGGCGGCCTCGCAGCCTTCGAGTTCGGCACGCGGATCTTGCGCCGTGGGTGCATCGTAGGCTGCCAGTAGCGATGGCGGCAGGCTGCGCATCAGGCCGCGGATGATGCTGCCGAAATCCGAATTGGCATCGCAGGCGTAGCGCGCGACGATGGCGCCGCGCCGGCGCAAGGTTGAGACGGCGAGGTTGCCGAGCGAGGTTTTGCCGCGGCCGCGTTCGGAATAGAGCACGACGTGGGCGTGCTCATCCAGCAGCGAATCGAGGATGCGGTCGAGTTCGGCCTCGCGGCCGACGAGCGCGCGGCGGCCGGAGCGCGGGCGGGTGGGGGTGAATATTTCGCTCGGCGACCCGGGTTTCGGCGCCGTTGCAGGGGGGGCGGAGACTGGCGCCGCGAATGCCGGGAAGCTCGCGGAACGCTCGGGCTGCCTCGCCCATTGCCAAAAGCGCCTGAGCCAGCCAGGGAAAAACATCGCCCTACCCCGCGCCGCGGCCGCTGATCACGGCGGGGATGGTGCGCGCGATGATCGCGAGGTCACGGCCCAACGTCCAGTTCTTCACGTACCAGCTATCGAGCTGGACGCGCTGCACATAGGTGGTATCGCTGCGGCCGCTGACCTGCCACAGGCCGGTGATGCCGGGACGGGTTTCGTAATAGAACGCGATGTCCTCGCCATATTTCGGAATTTCCAAGCTCACGATGGGGCGCGGGCCGACGAGGCTCATCTCCAGGCGGAGCACGTTGAACAGTTGCGGCAGTTCGTCGAGGCTCGTCTTGCGCAGGATGCCCCCGATCCAGGTGACGCGCGGATCGTTGCGCAATTTGTGGCTGCGCGCCCATTCGAGTTGTGCGGCCGGATCGTGTGCGAACAACCGGGCGAGTGCCGCATCGCTATCGACCACCATCGAGCGGAATTTCAGGCAGCGAAAATTGCGCCCGTTCGCCCCGATGCGGTTATGGCCGTAGAACACCGGGCCGCCATCGAGGCCGACCGCCGCCGCCACGATCAGCATGACCGGGGCGAGCACCACGAGGGCGACGCTGGCCACCGCAAGATCGAACGCGATTTTCGTGGCACGGGCTACGGGTTTTGCAAGGTTGTTGCGGTAATTGACGAGGACGGCATCGGGGGATAGGCGGATGCGGCTGACGCCGGCCTGGGGCAGGCCGGTCTGTTCCGGCAGCAAGGCATAGGGAACGCGTTCGCGGACGACTGAGGCGATCAGATTGGCCGGCAGCCTCGCATGGCAATCGAACGCAAAGACGAGCATGCGGGCCTGGTGGCGTTCCAGGATATGCTTCCAAGGGATCGAACCGAGGCGGGCACTTCCGTAGGGCGGCGATACGGCGCCGGCGACCGTGTAGCCGAGATCGGGGGCGGCCTGCAGCGTTGCGGCCGCCCGCACGGCCCAATCGCCTTCGCCGACGATCACCACGGGGATGTTCCAGCACCCCGCGGCCTTGAGCGCCATGCGGGCCACGCGGCGGAAAGCGAGGGCCAGCGGGGCGAAGGCGAGTGCCGCTGACAGCACAGGCAGGCGGGGCGTCGTGTCGCCGGACAGGAAAGCGAAGCTGGCGGCGGCGGCGGCGGCCACCACGGACGACAGAGCGAGATCGGGTAATTTGCGGGCGAGTGCGATGCGATAGGTGTAATGATCGCGCGCCGAGAGGAACGCGATCGTGGCGAGCAAGGCCGTGGCCGCGGCACCGGCGAGAGGCATGACAGGCAAATTTTGGGCAGACGTGCCCGGCGCAGAGATCATGAACGCGAGTGCGCCCGTGACCGCTGCGGCGCAAAAACCAGTGATGTCGGCCAGAAGAATACCGATACCATAGGCCTGCTCGGTGCCCTTGGCGCCGATGGCTTTCCTGAGATACGCGTCGAAATCCAGTTGCGCGAACAGCGCTTCCGTTGTCACGGAGGGTGCTGCGCTGCTTTCATCCGACAAGTGATTTTCTGCACGTTGGACAAGTTGCATGGCGAACGGCTCCAGCTTGGTGGACCCAGCTTGGTGGGCAAAGCGATCGGATTACGATGGTGCCTACCGGTGTTTCCAGGCGTCTTGCGCTATCCAGATACAGACATACGCCGCGTTGGCTTCCGAGTTCCGTGTTTCATTGTGCAACGCAGCAGTCACGTTATTTTCATCCCTATCGGTGCGGGTTCGCGATCTGCGGACGCCATCGAAATAACGTTGCCGGCGTTAGGGCGGATGCAGCCGCACGCATGCGTGATGCAGGACTGCCGGAGGGTGTTCGGGTGAGGATTGCTATTGGCTTTGCCACATGCGGGCGCGCCGATGTGCTCGGTGCGGCGCTGCAACAAGTGACCGGGCAGACGCGCGCCGCCGATCGCGTGATCGTGTGCTACACGAAACCCGCCGATATTGCCGGGATCGATGAGCAGCCGGGGCATTTTTTCATTCAGAGTTCGCCCGGCCTGCCGCGGCAACGCAACGTGATCGTGGATCTGGCGCAGGATTGCGATGTGCTGCTGTTTCTGGACGACGATTTTCTGGTGGCGCCGCTCTATCTGGAGGCCGTTGCGGCCGCGATGGAGCGGGATGCGGATATCGTGGTTGCGACAGGGCTGCCGATTGCCGACGACGTGAAGGGCCCGGGCTTGAGGGTGGCCCAGGGTTTGGCGCTGATCGATGAAGATGGCGCGGGTTTCGATGCGGGCTGGGAGACGGCGCCGCATGGCTATGGCTGCAACATGGCGATCCGGTTGGCGGCGGCGCGCGCGCATGGCGTGCGGTTCGATGAGCGGCTGCCCCTGTACGGATGGTCGGAGGACGTGGATTTCACGCATCGGCTGGGGCGGTATGGCCGTATCGTGAAGCTGCACGGGGCGCGCGGCGTTCATCTGGGCGTGAAGCACGGGCGATCATCGGGCCGGCGGCTGGGCTATTCGCAGGTGGCGAACCCGCTTTATCTGCAGCGGAAGGGCAGTTATTCGTGGCGGCGGGCAGCCGGCAGCGTCGGGCGGAATGTTGCCGCCAACCTGGTGCATGCGGTTCTTCCGGAACCGTATATCGATCGGCGGGGCCGGCTTTTGGGCAATATGCTGGCGATGGCGGATCTGTGCCGCGGCCGGATGAGCCCGGAGCGGGTGCTGGAGCTGTGAGCGCCGCGGGTAGTGCGAACGGGGATGGGGCGCGTGCCGCCCGGGCGCCGCGCGCGAGCGTGCTGATCCCCGTTTATAACAGCGAAGAAACGCTCGATCGCTGTATCCGCTCGGCGATGCGGCAGAGCTTGCGCGACATCGAAATCCTGGTGGCCGACGATGCCTCTACCGACGGCAGCTTTTCGGTTGCGCGTGCGCTTGCGGAGGGGGATGCGCGCATCAGGGTGCTGCAACTGGCGCATAATGGCGGCAAGCCGCGGGCCATGAACATCATGATGGGGGAAGCGCGCGGGGATTGGGTGGCGGTGCTGGACGCGGACGATGCGTTTGTGGAGACGCGTCTGGAGCGGCTGATTGCGGCCGCCGAGTTCCACGGCGTGGATATGGCGGCGGATAACCAGTTCTATATCGATGCGGGCCTGAAGGAAGGCGGTGCGGACGGCACGGTGCTGCGCCTGGCGTTCGATCCTGCCTGCGGCGAGCGGCTGATCACGCTTTCCGACCTGGTTGCGGAAGCGGACAGTTTTGGGGATTTCGATTTCGGCCTGCTGAAGCCGGTGATCCGCCGGCGGTTCGTGGCTGAACACCGGCTTGCCTATCACGAGGCCAGCCGTCTTGCCGAGGATTTTACGTATTTGATGAATTACCTGGTGGCGGGCGGCCGCCTGGTGCTGTGCGCGGAGGCGTTTTATCGCTGGACCATGCCGTTCGGCACCGTTTCGCGCCGATGGACCACCACCGGGGCCGGCGCATGGCGCTATGATTATCGCGCGGCGCTGGCCGCCAATGCGCATTTCATCGATCGGATGACGCAGGCCGGGCATCCCGAGGTGGTGCGCATGCTACAGCGGCGCGGCCGCCAGTACCGGGCGATGATCCCTTATCTGGATGCACAGCGCCTGGCGGCGCAACGGCGGTTTCTGGGCGCCGCTGCGCTGATCGGCACCCACCCGGTCTGCTGGGGGCTGCTCGGCCGGCGCGTGGCGGGGCGGCTGCGGCGCGCGATCGGCACCGCGCAGACACTGCGTGCCTGATGGCCGGCCGGATGGATGGTTGGGCCCGCGCGGTTGGCCCCCCGCTCGCCTGCCCGCCGGTAACCCGCGTGATGGTGGTGACGGCTTCGGATTCGCGTTTTCTACCGTTCCTGCAAGGCATGCTCCGATCGATGGCGGAGGTGCGGGCGCGGGCCGGCGTGCAGGTGGCGTGTTTCGATATCGGGCTTACCCAAGCCGACCGGGCGGGGCTGGAGGCGCAGGGTATCGGGATTGCGGTGCCGCGCGCGCATCTGGGGGTGGATGGCGCGGGCGTGCCCCCTGCCCTGCTCTCGTTTCTGGCGCGGCCATTCCTGCCCGCGTATTTTCCGGGGCATGACGTGTATGTATGGATCGATTCCGATGTGTGGCTTCAGGAGCCGGGCGCGTTCGATGCCTATGTTGCGGGCGCGCTGCAGGCCGGCATGGCGATCACGCATGAGCGCAGCACCGCCTATCGGTTCCAGCCCTGGTTGCTCGGCTGGACCACCAAACATTTCATGCTGGGATATGGCCTGGCGGATGCGGCGTTCCTGCTGACGCGGCCGCACGTGAATGCCGGGTTTTTTGCGATCCGCGCCGATGCGCCGCATTGGGATGCCTGGGCCCGCCGCTATGCGGCCGCACTCGGCCGCACCGGGGCGTTGGTGCCGCATGACCAGTTCGCCCTGAACCACGCGCTGCATGGCGGGTTGTTCGATCGAGAGGCCCAGCCGGCCTGCCTGCTGCAGCCGCGATTCAACTGGATCTGCGATCGCGGCATCCCGATGTGGAACGACGAGAAGGCGGCATTCTGCGCGCCGGTTGCACCCTATGAGCCGATTGCGGCGCTGCACCTGGCGGGGCCGGCCAAGCGGCTGTGCTACGACATTCTGCGGACCGGCGGGGGGCGGTTTTCGACCTGCCTGGTGCAGGGGGCTTCGCCCGAGGGGCCTGCTGCCACCCCGTTGGGGTAAGGGATCGTGTTCTTTTCCGAAGAAAAGAACCAAAAGACTTTTAATTCCTGTGCAGGCGGCACGATCGGGACGAGGCGGCGACGTGGAGTTGGCGGGGGACATACAAGTCATTTGGTTCTTTTCTTCAGAAAAGAACGTCTTTTTCCTTCGTCCCCGGGCTGGCAATCCCACCCCGCCGGGTTTAAAACAATGGGCCGCCATCCGAGGTTGCCATGGCCCCCAAGCCCGTTCTCCGGGGAACGCCGCCAGACCTGCCACCCGTTTCGAGCGAAGCGAAGGTGCTGCCTTTGCGGCCGGTATCGCTGGATGCCGAAGGCCGGATGGCGAACACGCAGCGGCTGCGGCCCGCCCGCGGATTGCTGCTGGGGCTTGCGATCGGGACGTTGATGTGGGTCGCGATCGGGATTTCGGTCTGGCAATTTTTCAGGTAGCGCCCGCCCATTCCGCTTGCGGCGCGTTGAGGCTGCGCAGTCGGCGGATAATGGGTTCGCCGCCCCATGCAGGTGCCATCCGGATTGATATCGACCGATCCGCACAACATCGACGCACCGTTGGAACAGGCTGCGCTGAAGCGCGCTTCCGTTCGCGGGGCCGCCGTGAGTTTTGGGGCGCAGGGGCTGCGGTTCGTGCTGCAATTCGGGGCGCAGATCACGCTCGCCCACCTGCTGCTGCCCCGCGCTTTCGGCCTGATCGCGATGGTGGCGCCGGTGCTGAGCCTGGTGCAGGTGTTCAATGATCTGGGGCTGACGCAGGCAACCGTGCAGCGGCCGCGCATCAGCCACCACGAACTTTCCACGCTGTTCTGGATCAATGTGGTGGTGAGCCTCGGGCTGGCCTGCATGCTGGCTGGCGCATCGCCGGCGGTGGCCTGGTTCTACCAGGAGCCGAGGCTGATCCCGATCACGCTGTGCTGCGGCGGGCTGCTGGTATTGAGCGGGGTATCGGCGCAGCAGATTGCGCTGATGAACCGCCGGATGCGGTTCGGGGCGCTCGCCACCATCGATATTTCCTGCGCCATCGTGGCGTTTGTGGTGGGGGTGGGCGCCGCTGTGGCGGGCGCCGGATACTGGGCGCTGGTTGCGATGCAGGCGGGCAATTCCATCACCATCCTGGTGCTTGCCTGGACGCTTTCGGATTGGCGGCCATCCTGGCCCCAGGGGCGGGGCCAGGATGGGGCCGGCGTGGGTTCGCTGCTGCGGTTCGGGGGCCATCTGACGGGTTTCAACATTCTGCAATATGTGGAGACCAATCTTGGCACGGTGCTGATCGGGCGGTTCGATGGCACGGCGGCGCTGGGGCTGTATGACCGCGCCTACAAGCTGGTGATCGTGCCGTGGTGGCAGATCAGCCTGCCGCTGGATCGCGTGGCGGTTTCGCTGCTCTCGCGGCTGCAGGGTTCGCAGGCCCAATATGCGAAGGCGCACCGGCAATTGCTGCAGGGGCTGTTGCTGGTGGCGGCACCCGGGCTGCTATGGGCGGCGATCGCGGCCCCGGATCTCGTGCCCCTTGTGTTGGGGCCGGCCTGGGGGCATGCGGCGCCGATCGTGGCCTCGCTTTCGCTCGCGACCATGCTGGTGCCTTACGGTGCGGCGGCCTACTGGCTATTCGTGAGCCAGGACAGGGTTGGCGAGCAATTGCGCTTTGGCATGATCGGCGGGGCGCTGCTGATTATTTCCATTCTTTCCGGCATTCATTGGGGGCCGATCGGTGTAGCGCGCAGTTTCGCGTGTTTTGCGCCGTTCATCCAGGGCGTGCCGCTATGGGGCGCCACGCGGCGCGGGGCGGTGCGGCTGGCGGATATCCTGCGCGGCACCTATCCGATATGGCTCGGGCTGGTGCTGGCGGCTGTGGGTTTGGTCGCGATCGGTTCGCTGCCCGGATCGATCGTGCTGCATTTATGCGGCGGCCTGGGATGCGCGTATGCAGCCTGCGGCACCGCGCTGCTGTGTTTCCCGGCCGGCCAAAGGATTCTCGGCGATGTATGGGCCTTGCGCGCAGCGCTAAGACCGCCAGGCGGATAGATTGCGGATCGTGCCGCCGGCGCTGGACATAAAAGTCTTTTGGTTCTTTTCTTCAGAAAAGAATGTCTTTCTTAAATACTCTTACGTAATCAATACAATAACCCCAATCCCCGGAATTCGCCTCCATCCCCGCCATATCGGTGCCGGCCAGCGACATGCCGATCTGATTGGTGATCAGGATATGGGCCGGGGGCGCGTTCCATACATAACGTGTTTGCTGGATTTTCACGCCATCGAGCAGCCAGACCGGCTGATCGCGTTGCCAATCCAGCGCGAAAACGTGGTAGGCGGCCGAGAAATCCGGGCCGGGCTGATATTCGCCGTTGGTGAATTTGCTGTATAGATCGGTGGGGTTGCCAAAATCCTGGGGCCGGCCGGCGGTTTGCACGTGGCAGGTGATCACGCGCGGGCGGGGACGCCCTTGCCAATCGAAGAACTCGAAAATGTCGATTTCCGGCGGCCAGGGCAGCGCGGAGAATGTGCCGTTGGGGTATTCCACCCCTGGGTTGAGCCAGAAGGCCGGCCAGGTGCCAATGCCGCGCGGCAATTTGGCGCGCATTTCCACCACCATGCCGGGTTTAACGGGGATCAGGCCGCGCAGCATGCCCGATTCGATGCCGCCGGGGCGCAGGCCGCCACCCGGCGGGATGCGGCCTTTCAGGACGAGGTGGTCGGCTTCGAAGACATGCAGGGAGCGGGGATCGCCTTGCGGATATTCGCGGTGGCGGGACCAGTAGGTGGGCAGCCCATCCAGCTTGCCGTGATCGTAGATGTAGCGGGTGCGGAAGTGCTGCAGCAGATCCTGCATGTTGCGCACGGTGGCATCGGGGCGGGTGGCGCCGAAACGCCAATCGGCGAGCACGGTGAGGCTAGGGCGCGGTGCGCACGCGGCAAGCAACACCTGACGGCGGGTTAGCACTGCCGGAAGCCCTTCACCACGTCCTCGATCCCGCACCGTTCCCGTCTCGTGCCACCGGCGCAGGCGTTAAACGTTTTTGGTCGTTTTTTTCAAAAAAGAACTTTCTTGCTGTCTTCAAAAGTGCCGCTCGTAAATTTTCACGACGTCCCCCGGCGCCAAAAAGCTCTGCGGCGTGATCTTGCCGGTGATCGCCGCCCCATCCTGCGTGCGGATGTCGGCGGCATAATCCTCCACTGCGCGATAGGTGAAGCCGCCGGCGACGGCGACTGCGGTCAGCATCGTCATCCCGGGGGAATACGGATATTGCCCCGGTTTGGTGACTTCGCCCAGCACGAAGATCGGGCGGTAGGCGAGGACCTCCACGGAAACACTTGGATCCTTCAGGTAATTCTGCGAGCGGAAGTCGGCGGCAAGCCTGGCCGCGAATGCGGTGGGGGTGAGGCCCTTGGCGGGCAGTTCGCCGACCAGCGGTACCGCCACGTCGCCTTGGTCGTCTACCTTGAACTGGCCGCTCAATTGCGGGGCGCCGAAGGTGATGATGCGAATTTCGTCGCCGCTGCCGAGGTGGTAGGCGGTGGCGGAATAATCGGGCATGGGCGATAGATCAGCGCCGGGGGTGCAGGCGGATAAGATCGTGACGCAGCAGAAAGAAAGCAGAAAAGTTCGTTTTTGAAAAAAAGAACCAAAAAACTTTTGATTCCTTAGTCGCGCTCGTTCGACACAAATACCTAAAGGATCGAAAGTTTTTTGCTTCTTTTTTTCAAAAAAGAAGTGCTTGCTTACCATGTCAAACTCTCCCTACAGGGCAAACCGGAGCGTCAGCCTGAAACTGTTCTCCGCGTAATTGCCGCCGAAAAATGAGCCATCGAAGCTTGGCGCCACAACGGCATCGTGGCTGCGGCGGGCGGAGAAGGTGTAGTCGGCGGCAAGGCGAAGATTGCGGCTGATCAGCCGTTGCGCACCGAGGCCGCCGGTGAAGTAGGCCTGGCTGCCGCCGCTGGTCTGGTAGCCGCGGGCGTAATCATCCAGATAGACGGCGCCATGCACGGAGAGGATCACGTTGCGCAGATATTCGTGGTCCAGCTTGAGTTTCAGGGCCGTCTCGGTGAGGCCCGCGGTGCCTTCCGCGGCCGAATCCTCGATATACCGGGCGGCGGTGCCGGTGATGGTGGTGAGCTCGGTAGGTGTCCAGGTGAGGGAACTTTCTACGATGGGCGCCTGGATGGATTTATACACGCCGGCGGCAAAGCTGCGTTCCTCGTAGCCCGCGAGCAGGCGAAAGCCGATGGCGCCATCGACATCGTAGGCGAGGCCGGCGAGCACGGAGGCATCGTTGAAATTTTCGCGCGGGCTGCCGGGCGGGCTGTTATCGTAGTCGGCCTGGGTATCGCGCAGCACGACCACGAGGCGGCGGCGCGTTGCGAATTCGTAGGCGGCTTCGAGGCTCGGGGAAAACACCAGGCGATTGCGGTAGCTTTGCAGATAGGGCTCGCCCTGCACGGTGCCGTTGTCGAAACCGTAATTCGAAACGTCGATGCCGGGTGTGAGCGTGATGTGGCCGAGATCGACCTTGTAGCTAGCGCGGACATCATCCACCCGATAGGCGATCGGGCGCGATAGCAGCGGCACATCGAGTTGCAGGGGTGTCTGGTTCAGATTGAGGTGGGTGGCGCCGAGATAGAGCGTATCGCGACCGAAATCATGCGAGCCGCCGAGCGCGGCACTCCAATTGGTGTAGGACTGGTTCTGCGCTTGCGGGTATTCGAGATTATCCACCATCAGGGCCGCAGCGAGGCTCGTGCCGGACCATTCGCTTTTGGCGCCGAGTGTCGCGTTGGTTTGGATCAGGGCGCTGCCGCGCGGGTCGGCGGTGCCGGTCACGTTATCGTCATAGCCGCCGCTTTCCGAGAGCACGGGGGTGAGCACGATGTTGCCCAGGCGCACACCGGGCGCTTCGTAATCGGCGCGTTCGCGCGAGGCGACGGTGACGCCGGGTTGCGTGCCGTAACCCGGAACATCTGGGTTCAGATACTGATCGATCGCCTGGGCGCGCGCGGTAGTCGGATGGGTGAGCCAGGCGATGAGGGCGGCCGTGGCCAGGGCCCGCACGGGCGTTGCGGCGGGGGGCGCGCAAAATTCCTGGCCGCGGTTCAGGAACGCGTGCGTGCGTGTTCGGTTAGGCTCACGGAGTTCCGGGGCATGCATGTTCATGCGCGCCGCCGGGGCAGACGTAACGGAAGTAAAGGCACGTGTTGAACTCCGCCGCGATCGAGATGAGCGTGAAGCCTTACGGGCCCGTTGCCGGGGCAGCGCCGCTCACAGTCCTGCGAACGCAGGGAGAGGCCCTTCGTTTCACGACTTTGCTGATGGGGCTGTGCCTGTTCTTGCAGCGGTTCGGGATGCCGTTCGGGGGCGAAAGCCTTAATCTGGTGGGGCCGGTTGGGCTGTGCCTGGCGGGATGGGCGCTGGCGCGGGGAACGCTGGTGTTCGATCGCGCGCGCCTGGCGCTGTATCTTGTATTGGCGTTTCTGGCGGTGTTCGGGGCCGGGTGGCGCGCGCTGGGCGCCAATAGTTTCGATGGTTCGCCGAGCCCGAATTCCATGCTGCAATTTCTGCTGCTGACCGGATTTGCGGTGCTGAGCTTTGGCGTGGCGG
>Ga0116226_10003952_pt1 | contig 13090 bp, 10 predicted proteins | sample S1TSphfallax_FD_89692 | JGI IMG/M metagenome (GOLD analysis project Ga0116226, IMG submission 89692) | Host-associated microbial communities from peat moss isolated from Minnesota, USA - S1T2_Fa - Sphagnum fallax MG | ecosystem: Host-associated > Plants > Peat moss > Unclassified | place: USA... | reverse complement strand
TCTTTGGGCAGATGATCTCGAACTATGTTTAGACAATTCAATAGATACTGATAACTGAAAAGCATATACCGCCTTAGTTTCAGGCTATCTTGCCCCTGGTGACACGCTCGCTAGATCTACCCCTACTTGAGAATACTGCTACCCCAAACACAATAGCAGAACTTCAAGCGGAGCTTGAAAAATACCCTGAAACTCGGAGACATTCAGCAATAGTTCTAGAAAAAGACTTAGACCAAGAATTAACACGCTTTTGTAAAGATAAAGGCATTACAGTTGAGGTATTTCTAGAAGCTGCTTGGACTTTTGCTAGTATCGATCATACACTCTTAGAACAAATCATGATAGAAGCAAAGCGCCGCTATGATCAACGGAAACGAGTTGGTCAAATTAAACGGTTAATTACCATGTTAAGTAATTCATCAAAGTAATAGCGTAACTCTTGATGGATCTGTGGGAAAAAGTTAAACAAAATGATCAATACCTTCTCTCAATGATTTGAATGATGCAGAAATTCAGTTAAGCGATTCAAATAGCAATTGAGATATACAATTGCTTCTTTCTTATTCTGCATCATTATTTAATATTTAGCCAATAGTATTAGATCTCCAGCCAAGGACGTAAATGAGCGCGTTTAACCACAGGACCCGGCTTGGTTTTAGTACCAATACGGACATTATTTGATTGCCCGCACTCCCAGATATAAACCAGTTCACCGCCATAATCAGCCAAGGCATCTACACGTAATCGCCAGACACTATTAGCCGCATCCTTAATATATTGCAGTTGATCATGACTAAAGCCAACAACAGCTTGAACTAATTCCTCAGTTTTGACTGATAGTACCAAATTACCAAGTGATGGCTTATCATTCCAATTATTCATGATCTGTTCTCTAACAGATTGAGTAGTCATAACTTCGTGACTAACTAAAACACTTGCTGTTGAAGAATTTAACTCTATTGGCGACTTATCTCCTTGATCTGGATCTTCTGCTGATGGCATCAAGTAGCTGTCATGGCTAGAACTTAGCAAACTCCTGTATTGAGGAGGAAGATAGAAAAATAGATTATCTTTTTCTGCTTGGCTCAGAGGAGCGATCGCCTGACTAAACCTCAAATCAACATCTTGACCAGAACTGATGATATCTAGTAGCTCTTTCGCCTTTCTTTGCTCATCATCTATCGGCTGTAGTCCTCTAAGTATTTTCTCTTCTTCAGGAGTTAATCGTTTAAAGCTCTCTCTCTTGACATTGAGATCAATAGGAGCGAAATATTGTTGAAAAGTTCCCCAACCAGCATTGCAATTAATAAAATCTCTGATATTTTCAAGCACTCCTTGTACCTTTATCTCTGATGGACATACTACATCATCCGAGAGTTCTATTCTCAATAAGGAAGAATCCACCGCAATAAGCGACTCTTCCACCCCAATTCCACCCCAGTTTCCACCCCAATGAATGCTTGTGTAGTAAGGGTTCCACCCCACCCACCCCAATTTCTCAACTTTTTGGCTTGGGAATAAAAAATTAGAAATTGAAACACTCTGGTTTTTTGCTATTTTTTGCTCTTCCCCATAAAAATTTGCAAAATTGGGGTGGATGGGGTGGAAGTCTTGATTTATAAGGATCGATTGGGGTGGAAATTGGGGTGGAACTGGGGTGGAAATCCTGCTTATTGCGATGGGATTTTCCTTATTGAGAATAGATTGACTAGAATTGAATGTAATACCATGTAGTACATTAATGCTTTTTCTTCCGCTGGCATGTTCAATAAGACCCAGCTTAGTTTTGGGAAACAGATGTTTAAATCTGGCCAACACTTGATTGACCGCTTTAACGTTGCGATCGCCGATTCTTGGCTGATCAGCCCAAACTGCTTTCCTTTTACCATTGCTGGTTTCTTCGTAAACAAGAGTTCCATTATCCAAATACCACTGCTCTAACTTCTCCCAAATCTCAGCAGCCGATAAATAGGAGTTAGGGCTGTATGTCAGTCCTGTGTCTTGAGCAAATTTGAATAAATGGGAGTTTTCAGCTTGGATTTCTGCAAAAGTTTCCTGTGTACAGGCGTAATCTATGTCATTAGCCATCAAATCCACTAATGCTTCTAAAATCCGATTTAATAAAGCTGGACATACCATCAACTGCAAAAATAGAGAATCATAAGCAAAACGTGGATCTGCTTCTATTTCTCCTTTACTTGAATCTGCTCCGATTTTGAATGTTTTGTTAAACTTCAAAACTCCAAAGCGACTTAAAATGGCTTCCATTGCTCCAGTCAACCGAGGAGTGTCATTGATGTTGAATAGAAAAATTGCTAATGGGTCAAATTCAACTCCATCCTTTCCCTTGCTTTCACAAATTAAAGGACTACCAGTAATAGCAGCTTTAAGCGATTGTATCCGGTCTAGCTTTGATGTATCTGTATTTTCTGATGCCCAGTTAATTCGGGAATTAGCTAAACATGAAAGCGGAAATCTCCGTCCGCCATCATATTGATGAAAATCATCTAAGGTAACACTAGTCAGTCCATGCTTCCCGTAAATAGTGGATATTGCTGTTCTTAATGCATCTTTGCCATTACTACCAGTACCTATAAGCAGCAAAGATCTAATCATCCGCCCTTTATATCTTCTAACCGTATGCATATCCAAAGATGCAGCTATCACTTTGAGAAAAATATCTTTTTGAGGGGCATCTAAAGCAGACAGTAGGCGATCGCAGTGTATAGGGTCAGCATTTGGGTTGTACTCAACTAAGGGAGGGTAGGTATAATAGTAATCCGGTGAATGCGGAATTAATTGCCAAGAAGGTTTATCGCCGTCCCAAAGAATCTGTAAAACACCATTTAAACAGTTTAATCCTGGGGGGTTGATAAATTCTAAATCCTTGTATGTGCTTGTCTTGACCCATCGTAATGCCTGATTTACATGGTCATTACTAGCATATGGATATGTATTGATAATTCTTCCTGTTTTTTTGTGATACCTTGGTACAGCATAGGAATTACACCAAGCAGTGATTCGGGCTAGTTCTGCTCCATCACTAACTTGACGATAATAAGTTCCTTCCCATCTATAAAGAGTACTACCTGTGTAAATCCAGGAAGTATCAGTATAGAGTTCTTGAAAAGCTAATTGGCAAAATGTAAGATCATCTACAATGTCCTCTCCATCGCCACTACCGAATTCCTCTAATGGCTCACTTGCCAATTCCTGAGAAAATCTACTAGCTGTTACCCCAATCAAACGATTCATTATTTCAATGAATTGTTCACGAGTCCAATCTGGATTACCCATAATCCAATCATGTATATCTCCCTTTTCTGGCATTCTATCCCATAACTCTACCGGATCAATAATCAGACAAGGGAATTGGATTTTCGCAGCAGCAGCAGCGATCGCCCTGGCTTTTTTCCAGCCAATTTCATCATTATCTGCGAAATAAACTATTCCAAGTACTCCAATCTCCTTAAGCAGAATCAATCCTGTCTCTATATCAATATCACTCCATGCTGAACCCATCCAAGTAAAACAAACTAACCAAAGATATAACCGCGCTGCCTCAACAGCTTTTTCCCCTTCATCACATAGTACCCACTTACCAACTGCAAACTCTTTTAGTTCTGATAAACGGTAAACAGGCCAGGGCTGATCTCCTTTAGAGTTAATACTTTCACCATCAGCGTTGATATGCCAGGGTTTTGTCGTCTTTTTAGTGCGATTACCAGCCAGATCATAATAATCGATTCTCTGAACCCATTGTATAGAACTATATGGATAAATAATTTCCGTGTTCAATCCTTTTTTGACAACTGGCGGAGTTTCTGGTTGTTCGGGAAACTCCGCCAAAATTATGTCACCTTTTGGTAATGGAGCAGGTTTGTATTTCTTAGGAGGAGTAGAAACAATTCGCAGATTAGCACGTTTGTCTGTGCTTTGATTTGATTCTACAGGAGCATAAAAAGTATGCCCATCTCTATCCCGCTTAGAAGTCGCTTTCCAACCTAGTCCAGGTTCCGCATCTCGATTACAGACTGATAGTTCATCAATAAAGTAGCACCAATCAGGCTTTCCACAATGGGGGCATGGCTCAGACTTGGAAGCTTCTGTAATTCTAGATTTTTTTCTTCCCAATTGTGGCGAAGAACTGTTTTCCTGTGATATAATGGAATCCGAATTGAAAGATTGTGGCGTTGCAGAACCGTGAGAAGTTGGAGCATCGCCATTATTTTTTTGTGTCATGGTTTTTCAGTGTGTATGGTATGAATTACCACCGAGTACTGAAATAAATTTTTTATCTCAAAATAGCACTACAATAGAGAGATATAAAAATTGTTTATTTTTTGTAGTGCTGTCGGGTATCGCACGCGCAAACGTGCATTTGTACTCGGCGGTATTTTTTTTAGATACAACGATAGTAACAGAGAATTTTTTAAAATATACATGTCTTTTATAAATCTCTATCTAGAGACATATCATTGATTAACTGAAAAATAGAAAAAGCGTGTATCTTGCGTACAGAGACAATAATTTTGATGTTTATTCAAAGTACGAAATCTATCTACAGAAGGATTTACAAGGTTTTATTGACATCAATAAATAAAACTAAAATCTACTTTTTAAAATATCTCATAATCTTCCTCTAGCGTTCTAAATAAATTAATGGTATAATTACTAGCCTTGCCTATATTCAGCATCTTATAGGTTAAAAAAATAACTGTTAGCATCGGACGCGGAAAATACTGGGTGCAGGGAGTAGAGCGAAAGAGTTGTTTTTCTTATAAGTGCTTCTTCAAAGCAAAATAAAGTGTAATTGAGGCGAGAATGGACAATATTCGTTAATCATAAAATTGCTTGGAGCATAGTTATAACTTGAGTTAAGATGACAGAGCAATAGTCAGAAATCATATAGTATGGGAATGAAAGCGCGAAAGGGCAGTGCTAATCAGCTAGGAAACTACTTACCCGATGGGGAAGCTGAACTGACTCTGACAAGTGAATCCATACAAGCGAATAGCTTACCAGAAGCCAAGAGGAAATGCGAAGAATTGGCAGATGAGTATGGCGGGGTAGATTCTAAAGTTGAGCCGATAGGAAAAAGCTTATTTGATTGCCATTTTAAATTGTGGAGTTAGAATGAACGGATTGTTATATTCGGCGTGGGATGCAAGTCCGCCAAGAATACATGCGATTAGTTATCCAATACCTGGAACACCACATTTAGCATTGACTGGTGGTAGTGTAACAGATATGTCTGTGGACAAGTATGTAAAAGACCTAGAGCAAGAAGTGCGAAATCAGAATGGTGCATACTTTGCTTATGTATGGGGATGTCATAATTCGCAAGACGAGGCAGATATTTACACATTACAAACCTGGCAGATTTGCCGACCCGATGATGGGACTTATGAAGCTGTAGTTCTATTGTATTATGCAGCAATGAATCCCTATCTAACAATTAAAAAGCACTTCGGGGAAGCGGAAGCCGAGGAATATTTAGCAAGAAATGCAGCAATGAGTGCGATCGCAGATGCCTTTGCAGAAGTTTAAATGCAATCTCATAGATCAGCATTTTAACTTAATAGTTCAACTAATTCCTCAAACATTGCTGATATATTTGCAGTAATTTAAATTAGTATACATAACTTTAAATGTATACTAATTTATTTTCACATTCAATAAAGTCTATTGTAGTTTTTACTTAAATTGACAAGCGACAGTCGTTGTCAAATATACGACATTTCGCAGATATACTAAATCAAGTAAATTAACCTAAAATCAAGTGCGACAAATCGTGGTTTATCGCCATTATGCGCTAGCGATTAAACGCGATAAAGAGGCATATTAAGCGCGATAAATCGCCGATTTTAAGCACGATAAAGAGGTATCTTTAGCGCGATAAAGCAGTGATTTTCGGAGCGATTAAATGCGATAAACAAGCAAAAATAGCAACTTTTTTTTTGATTTTTCCTATATATAAAAAATTAAAAAAAAATTGGTGATGAAATCCCATTTTTCGGCAGATGCAACGCGATTAAAGGTAGGGAATAGCGATGAAGCGGACACTATCAGTTAATTCCCTATGAAGCGGAAATTTGTACGATAAAGACCACACACCTAGATAAATTTCGCTATATTAGGAATATACTTAAGTGGAGTTTGTTTATGAGTCCAAATCATGATAAGACCACTGGAACAGATGAAAACAACGGTAAATATTCCTTAACAGAACTGCAAAAGAAATATGGAATAAGTCGTGATGCTTTATATAAGCGGATGAAATACTTGCGGATAGCAACTTGGAAAGAGACGGGAAGTAATCGGGTTTATTTGGATGGAGAACAAGTAACTCATCTAGATGGGTTACATCAATATATGGAAGGGAATAATGGCAAAATGGATGGCTACCCAATTCCAGAATCACCTGGTTCACAGGCGATCGTAACGACTTCTAGTGAGAATGTAGTCATTGCGGAAAAGCCACAAGAAGTGATAGAACAGGTTGTAGAACAAGTTGTAGAAGAACAAGAGATAAAGGGAAGAAAGCATTCTCAGGATATAGAGGATTTCCAGAGCATTCATAATTCAGGGATGAAACGGGCGTTGGGAATAATGATGATGGAGCGAGCGATCGCTAACCAATATATAGCTAATCCAGATCTACTCCCAGAGGAATTTAAGGAGCAATTGGCACAAGCATCAAAAATCCCAGAGATCGACCCTTTCGCATTCACCGCATCATTAAAAACCTTACTCGATTCAAATGGTGCGGTGTCTTAAAATGGTTAGCAAAGGTTAAATCGTGGTTTAGAAAGCAGGGTAAATCACAGCCAGATAGCCCAGAAGCACCAGAGGCTCAAGAGTTTAAAATCTATCGTCAGAGAGAACTTCTTCAGGTAAAAGCAGCGCTGTTGGCTCGGCGAGCATTATGTGTATATGGTGAGGATGGATGCGGGAAGTCTGTATTAGCATCAGCTTTAGTGCAAAATCTCAGGGATGAAGGGTATTTAGTGGCATTTTGTGAACCAGCGACACCAAAGCAAATGCTGATCGATATTGCAGAACAGTTTGAATTGGATACTTGTACTTTAGAAGGGAAAACGTTGCAGATTGGTGCTTTGAAGTCACTGGTAGAGGGTTTCATGTTTCAAAATGATGCCGTGCTGGTCATAGATGACGCGCATTTATGCAAGTTGGAGTTCCGAAACTGGTTGAAGAAGTGCAGAAAAAGAGGGAGGTGTAATTTACTATTGGTAGCGACAAATCCACCGATGAAAGATATTTTCATTGGATTACCTGGCTTGGAACTACAACCAATGTCAAATAAGGTGATCAGGGAAATTATGATTTCAGAGGCGTGGAATCGGGGAATGGAGTTGAGTAATGCGGATGTAGCAAGGTTGCTATCAAATACGGGAGGAAATCCGACACTGGCGATTAGAGCAATAGAGACGGAATATCTAGGACTAGAGGAAGAAGGAGGACTACATAGAAGATATGGGGATTTGATGCCTTTTGTGATGTTTGGAACGGTATTTTTTGTAGTAGTTAAATTTATTGGAGTAGGTATATCAGATAGAGGTTTATACATTATAGGAGGTATAGGCGGAGCAGTATCTATCGGGATGGGACGGCTGATGTATTCGATACCTAAAGATAGGAGGAAAATTAAGTAATGATGCCAATATCTCATATGTTGATTTCTGCTCTTGCAACATCAATATTATTGGAAACGGCTAAACCCGCACTTTTGATCTTGGGAGCGATCGCTGGATTGCTCCCAGATATAGATAATGCCAGTAGTTTTACAGGGAGGTTTACGCCGTGGTGGGTGTGGGCGAAGTTAAACAGGAATAAATTTTATTGGGGAGTAACCCATAGTTTATTTGCGACAACGGTAATCGGAACTTTCCTCTTAGCGATCGCCTATTTTTATCCTAACTTCCTACCATATGCACAAGCAATTACGGCTGGGTATACATTTGGCTGGGTTGCAGATGCTTTTACTAAGAAAGGAGTAACGATGTTTTGGCCTAATCAAATAATATGCGTGTGTCCGAGAGATATTGAGTATAGATTAAGTCGAGGTAGTAGCACTGAATACATAGTTTTGGCAGTTCTATTTGTGATAGCGGTGGTTGTATTTGGTGGTTATACCTATCTAGGGACTTAGTTTACTTTTCAGCTAAGTAATGAAGGAAGTAGAAATCATGCTAGGTATTTCTCACTTGTTGGTTTCTGGTATAACGACATCGTTATTCTTAGGAACGGCTGAACCTTCAGTAATTTTGACGGGGGCGATCGCTGGATTACTCCCAGACATAGATACATCCATTAGTCCAGCAGGGAGGATGTTCCCTTGGATATCTGGTGTATTGGAAGCTAGACAGTCTCATCGGGGATTTACGCACAGTTTCTTTGCGAGTGGTGTGATAGGAGGAATTGTTATAGCGATCGCCTACTATTCCCACTGGTTTTTCCCTTACGCTCAAGCGTTGACGATTGGATACACTGCTGGCTGGTTTGCGGATGCTTTTACTCAGGGAGGAGTGGAAATGTTCTGGCCTTCCCATATGGTTTGGGTATGTCCTGCTAATAGGAAGTTCCGATTAAAGACTGGTTCCAATGCGGAATATGTTGTTTTATCAATTTTAATTGTAGTCGCTTTAATCGTATTTTCAGCTAATTCCCAAGGAGGAATTTTAAGAGAGTTTAATCGATTGATGGCTTCTCCTAGTGGGGTAGCAAGTTTATATGATCAGCAAGGAAATAATCATGAAATAGTCGTGAAGATTAAGGGGGTGTATACAGCAGATAGAACAAAAGTACATGGTAAATTTCTGGTAGTTCAACAAACTAAAGATGGGTTTGTTGTTTATGCGAAAGGTAAGGTGTATAAGGCGAGTATTCAGCCAGATGCACAAATATTAATTGAAAGCATCGTAGGTGATGTAGGGGAATCAGCAGTTACGACTATTGACATAATAAATCTACATTATGACCAAATTAGTGAAAGGTTGGCTAAATACTATCGACCAGGGGAGTTGGTGTTTGTTAGTGGACATTTGAAATCAGATGAGCAAGTTGATATCCCTCGTGATTCCTATGAATTGGAGTCAATTAAGGCTAGTAACGATTCCTACACTTTAGAGTTTGCTCCATTGAAGAAAGTATTAACTGTAATTGGAGATCAGTTTGGTTCGGGGAGGTTGGAAATAAGATCGATAATTTCTAATTCATTTAAAACAGAACAAGGATAATTATGAAGAAATTACCTCAACCGACTTTAAAGCCGAGAGATTTATCAACGAAATTAGCACTTCCAACTAATACGGGGATTCTTTTAGGAGATGATGTTTTCTGGAATCCTCTGGAGTTGAGAAATGGTCATATGGTGATTTTGGGGACTTCTGGTAGTGGGAAGACTCAGACTTTGAAGGCGATCGCTCATGAACTCCCCAAGTTATTCCCTGATGTTAAGATAATCATTGCTGATTTTCATGGTGATTTATCTCTACCAGGGGAGATATGTTATCCGCTTGATGCTGAATCACCTTATGGTCTGAATCCGATGAAGTTGGATTTAGATCCGAAGGGTGGGGGATGTGATTTACAGGCGATCGCTGTAGCAGCTATCTTAAAAAAATCTCTCTCTATGGGAACGAATCAAGAGGGGTTAGCTATTAATGTGCTGACTCGCTGTTATGAGAAATGTGGGATTGTTCAGAGCGATCGCTTGTCTTGGAAGAAGGAACCGCCAACGTTTGCTGATTTCCAAATGGAGTTAGAAAGTAGGGTAGAAGATGGGTGTAAGGAATCAGAGAAGTTATTATTAAAGTTGGCTGCTACGTTTAAGTATGGTATTTTCTCTAGAGCGCAGCCGTCTTTAGATAGTCAGATTATCAGGTTTGATCTTTCGGCTTTGGCGAAAGTTCCGGGGTTGAGTGCGATCGCTGCTGAAACTCTCCTGAAACAGCTTTTAGATTCTCATAAGTTGTTAGGAGAGATTGAGGGAAAAGTACCAAGAAGCTATATTTTCTTGGATGAAGTCAAAGAAATTAAAGGTTCTAAGACTTTAACTAGAATTACAGCAGAGGCGAGAAAGTTCGGATTAGGCGCAGTTGTCGCTAGTCAAAGAGATGCGGATATTAGTGATGAAGTTTTAGCGAATAGTTCCACAAAGATTGTGTTAGCAGTGGATCAAGTGGAAGTAAATCGAGTTGCTAAAAGATTTCGCTTCGCAGTGAATTTAGTAGCTGATCTAAATCCATTGGAAGCTTTAGCCAGATTAGATAATGATGGTCATAGGTTGAAGATTAAACCATTTTATCAACGAGTTTAGTTCTCATGTTTCAAGCATAAACAAGATTACTAAAAGTCTGTACTTACTACTGTTTATTCACTTTCATGGAGTAGATTATGCAGGATAAAATAATCATAGTTATGGCTTTGTTACTTGTAGGATTTGAGTTGTTTAGTTCAATTAGTACAGCTATACCTAATTCAAGGTATACCCAAAACAAGCAATCTAATACTCAAAAGACACAATCTAATACTCACAATTTAGATAGACCTTTACTATTGACTATTACAGTAAATGACCCTAATTCTCTGAGGGTAAAAACTGGGGATTTTGTGAAAGTTGGAGATGTGATAGCTGATAATTTGAAGGAAAAATCTCGTCTGTCTGCACAAAGGAAAAATATCTCATTAGAGATTGCTAAATTAAAGGATAGTAAGATTATTCCTCCCCGTCCTCTGCGGAAGTTTCCACCAATCCGTCATTTACCACCAGCTAATTATACTGAGGAATTAGGTGCAATTTCTTCTGCAAAGCTAAAATTGCAACATGCTAATTTAATATTGGCGCATCGTACTCCTCAATTAACTAAGGTTGATGATTTGGCGTATCAACAAGCACAATCTAAAGTTGATGAGCAGTCACAAATAATTCAAGAGATGCAGAATATCAAAGCGCAGTCAGAGGTAATGGACCATGAATCAGCTGTAATGAAAAAGTTACAGGGTGATTTGGCTAAGGCTAAGGATGAGATGGAGCAAGCTAAGAGTAATCAAGCACAGGAGTTGGAGCAGCTGCGTATAAATGTGCAGTTAGCAGAATCGGAATTACAGAGAAAGGAGGAAGCTTTACTAGTAGCACGTTCTCGCAGGAAGATGCAGGAATTCACGGAGGGTGCAGAGGATACTAAGCGATCGCAACAAGAGGAACAACTTGCTCTAGAACATGCTCGTCAATTCTTGGTGTATGAGCAGCAAAGGCGAGATCTGAATTATAAGGTGGCTCAATTGGGTATTCGACAACAGCAGATAGATGACAAGTTGGCTGATTTATCGACGATTCGCTCGCCTAAATCTGGTTATATAAAACACATTGCTCCTTGGATTGGTAGAAATGGGAAATACACGACGAGGCTTATTATTGCTGGTAGTTACACTGCTGATTCCAGTTCAGATTCTAGCTCAAGTACCGAGAGCTATGGCGAGGGGGACTCGTCACAAAGCTCAGACAATCCAAGCAGTTCCCCAAACTCAAGCTCCTCAAACTCCGACTCCTCAGACGAAACCGACAACTCCGACAACAACTAAACCTAAGCCGGGTCAGGATGATGATGACTCGGCTGATGAGGATGAGGAAGCGGAGGGTAAAGTACCGAAGATTCAGCAAAATCCGTTTAAGGAGCCTGATATTGATAAGATCATTACTGGTAAAATTGATGATGAGTTGTGGGCGACTTTAAAGGGCGGTTTACCTTGTTTGGAGTTGTCGCGATCTTGTATTGAACAATTACAGGCGAAGGCGATCGCTAATTCTCCTCTACTGAAGGAATTAGATTCTCGTCTCTCTGAGGCTACTGATAAAACGGATGCTGCTAAGAAGGCTAATAAGAAATCTCTCCGATTGGAGATCTTCACTCCAGCTTTACAGTATTTACTGAATACTGCTGGAACGGTGGATGCTAATGGGCATAAGCCGGGGTTCTTTGAAAGGTTGGGGGGATTGTTTTTAGGAAAAATTGGGATTGTGAATGATTTATTGGCGGTTCTTGGGATTCCTTTGTTCAATTCTTTTAATGGTGGGAGTTCTGATACTGTGGCTAAGGTAATTCAGGTATCAGATTTACAGGTGAGGATAGCGGAGTTACAGAGAGCCAGAGCCGAGTTAGCGGATAAGGTGAAGGAGAAAGTGACTGAGTTGCTGACTGCATTTGATGAGTCGAGGGTTGAGTATCAAATGAGTCAGGTGATTATAGAGCGTGCTGTGATCAAGTTTAATGTTTCTACGATTAGGTTTCGGAAGGGGGAGTTGACGACGGAGGAGTTTTTTCAAAAGGAGAATGAGTTGGATAAGTCGAAAGCTGAGGTTTATACGAAGTGGGCTAAGTTAAGAAGGGAGTTGCTGACGATTAAGCTGTTAGTGCTTGCACAAAAGGAAGATGACGGGTAAAACTCAAACAATATGAGGAGCAATGCTCTAAACAGGCAAACTAAAATACTCAATCTCTCTAATGGCTAAGTCCTCGATTGATGCTAAAATATGGAGGAGCGATCATCTTTTAGACAATCGCCCCTCACCATAGCATCAGATATACAAGTATATTATGACTCTACTGGCTTAGGTCTAGCTTTCAGCCATTTCTCGCTTGTCAGCTACAGTAGAGAAAGTGAATAAAACATCTGTCAATTCTTCCAATTGTTCAACAGATAACTTACGAATTTGCTCGATTAATGGTGGTTTAATTTCACCGACACGCTGATTAAGTAACCTTAGAATTACTTTCTGCTCACCTTTCAGTTCACCGCGTATCTCAATACTAGTAATATAAGGCATCTTCATTGTCTCCTCATACTGAGTCACTTGTTGGTCAAATTCTGATTGCAGTTCCAAGCCTAACGTCATCATCCAGTCAATCAATCGATAGAAATCAATAATATCCTGTCTATCGCGACCTTGCTTATACAAGCGCTTTATTAAAGAAAACTTGTATTCTTTTCTAGCTCGGCGATCACTGGTTGTTTCCAAGGTTCTCAAATGCATCATAACAACCGTAGAAAACAGGTTATGGTCTGC
>Ga0116226_10003951_pt1 | contig 13091 bp, 7 predicted proteins | sample S1TSphfallax_FD_89692 | JGI IMG/M metagenome (GOLD analysis project Ga0116226, IMG submission 89692) | Host-associated microbial communities from peat moss isolated from Minnesota, USA - S1T2_Fa - Sphagnum fallax MG | ecosystem: Host-associated > Plants > Peat moss > Unclassified | place: USA... | reverse complement strand
TCTGGTAATCAAAACCTCACCTGCCGCTGTGAGATTTCCTCCACTTTCTCTGGGTAGTTCACTTCAAATTCTTTCAACTTGGAGTGCTGGGCTCTAATGTGCACAAGTTCTTCATGAGCAGTTTCAACAGCTCCCTGTATGTGTGACAGAGCACCAACAGCCTGCATAACAGCAGGATCATGGGAAAAAGCTGCTTTGATTGCTTCAGGAAGAACCACCCCCACCATTTGTTTGCACAGATCTTCAACTCCAGCCATGCCTTCTGTGCAGTATCGGGCCCACCCAGAGACACTGCCAACAGTTGAATCCCACCAGCCAGGAGCACCTGGTTTATTGCCCTGTTGTGTTGCATGTCCACCAGTCTGTTGAATTTCCCTCACTAGATCTGATACCAACACACAGGTCTCCATCATTTCTTGCAGCTCTGGAAGACACCAACTCTGTTCACCAGTCACATTCGCATCTGCACTCTCCAAAGTTGTCCTCTCCATAACATGACTACACAGGAACTCCACTTTCTCCCCAATTTCCTTGTACATTGCCTTTGCTGCAGCATTGAGAACGTCCACAACTATGTGTTGCTTTTCATGATCCACTCTCAGAGTATCCTCCCTCTCCTTTGATCCCTCAATTCCTACTTCCACCACAAACAAAAGAACACATCATGAAAAGCGAAAATCAAACTGCGATGCTGCAAGAAAGGAAAGAGATCCAATATGTTGAGTGCTAAATTAAGCACAGACAGATCCCTCATGTCCTTATGAGACATCTAGTGAGGATAAAAGGGATACCCAGTTCTTTATGGTGACCAAACCAAACAGAATTGTTAGAATCTGTGCTGATAAGTCCTACCTGTAGTTTCACTACTCTCCTGTAGAGGTTGCATATAACTGGTGAAGATAGCTAGCAGACGGTCCTTGGCCTTGTGCTCTGCCTCAGGATCGATTGATGCCTCAAGCTCACTATGATCTTCCTGTAGTTTGTGCACCCCTTGCACTAGCCTTTCAACATGTGCACGCAGCACCTCATAATTCTGGCGGACAGAATCATCATGATCACCACGTGCTCTTGCCAGCAGTTCCGCTGCCTGCCTCCTTGCAACTGCCAGGACATCAGGTGACGGTTGCTGTACTGCCACCTATGCCAATAAACAGACAATGCGAAGTGAGAGATGAAGCATCAAATATGTTTAAGGAACTCTTTGTGGGTCTTTTCCAGCTGTACTCTACATGAAACTGTGTATTGTAATCAACACAATAAAAAGGTACCTACCTGTAAGACTTGAGCCCAAGCATGAACATGGCTGCTGGTCACATAAGTGACAGGCAACAAATGTTGTAATGCCAGGGAATAGGCCTGCAGTGTTTGAACTGCATGAAGAAGTGCCTCATGGCGTGCAGCAGTCAGCTGTGCAACCTCTCGATCAACCTCCCGACAACGTGCTTGAGCTGGTTCAGGCACTATCGCTAAAGGCACCCCAGTAGTTACTACTGCAGAGGTCAGAGAGAGAGCTTCAGCAGCGCTGGGTAGCTGTCCAATGGCCTGGACTTCTGGCAAAGATCCTGAGCTGAGGGCATCGAGGATTCGTCTGTGCTGATCAAACCACTGAATTGACTCCCGTGCAGCCTCAGTGACTAGGGCTTTTGCTTGCCCAAATTCACGAGCTTGCACTTCATATACCCCTCGTGCCTTCTCTACTGCTGAGGTCCCCTCCACAACCTTGACTCTTGCTGCACTCTCCCCTTTGGCAGCTGCTGATCGGCTCTGCTCTGCTTGAGCAAATGCCAAAGTAGCTTTCTCATGCCTGTCCTGTCCATCTTTCAAGGTCTGCAAGAAAGTTTAATATAACAAAAGTTAAGAATGAAACATCTTCATTGCCTGCTACAAACACTGTCAAACAGAGCCTGCTGTTCAAATGCTCCACAAGTATCAACATAGATAGACATGGGGCTAATGAGTTTCTAGATGGAAAATCAAAGATATTGACTTGCTGGTAGAATGAACAGAAGTTACCTCAAGAGCTATTTGCACAGTGGGCAAAATTGTAAGCAATTGATCATGGTGTTCCTGCAAAGTACAAAGATCACTTTCAACAGTCCAAAACCAGAGCATCTGCTTTTATGATCATTGAAGTCAGAAAATTTCAAGATATCAACAGAAAACTCCTTTGTTCTTCATGATTTGAACCCCATTTGAGTGGTCATGTTTGTCAACAATTTGACTCCCACAAGAGGAGATGAACAGAACCTGGAGAGGTACACGAATCTCTTGTACACGGGATGCAAAAAGGCTCAAACTGACAGCAAGCTCCATGCCCTTCCGTTCCTCACCACCAATTGCAGCTTCATCGTGGCCATCACCACGCATCCACTCAACCAATGGATCCCAAACAAACACCTGAAGCATAGCCAATTGTCTTATGGAACAGTCTCATCAAGCTCAAAACAGAGAGTCATGCCATTGGGACTGGTGAATGGGGATACAGGACAAAATGACTCAAAGAAAGCATACTGATCTTGCATACCTGCAATAGCATCAGAATTACATCTTTGTTCCTCTTTAACGCCTCCAGCACAGCTTCACAATTTCCCCGGAATATGCCCTCCACACCTGTCAGCCCAAGTGCTGCCTGCAACCACAAAAGTTGTTCCAACTAAACTGGGTGAGGCATCTGAAGTCTTCTACAAGCAACACCAGTCTTTCCAGTTCACAATAGAATCACAGCTAATCTGACTCAGGCCAAAGGTCACCAAGTTTAAGTTTTGGCTGTACCTGGATGGTGTGTGTTAGGCGGAAGGGAACAATCTCAGGGATTTTGAGCCGTAAACCCTTATCAAAGCATACATTGTAATCAATGTGAACAATGTCACCTGAACTGAAATCCACCAAAATATTGTCCAAGTGTCGATCACCCAGGCCTAAAATGTAGCCCACTATGCTCATAACTGCCACACTCCCTGAGAAGCTGTGACACATTGAAAACCAAACAAGGTATCATGAATTCATATAAAAAGTTGACACAATGCACATATCAGAGTACAATGACCAGTGTCACAACAAAAATATGTTACCCTCATCTGAGGAAAAGACACTAATGGCTTGCATACTGACATGTAAATTCATAACTTACATATTAAACTTCATTTCCAGACCCTCAGGACAAGCATATGAGAATGAGGGTGATTCAAAAACAGGACAGCACACTTACTGCTCCATTTTCAAACGCAAAGCACTGACGCCTTCACTCGCACACCAAAGCTCCCGATGCAGCAGCTGCCGGGGGGTCTCTTTCATAAGCTCTATCAACACCTTTCGCTTAACCTCCTGGGGCCAATCCCGACGTGAAATAACTCTCCTCAACCCCTTCTCTTTGAGAGCAGGTATAATCTTACCATAGAAGAGATCACTCGGTCGTGGTATTGATGGCAAGGGAAATTGGGCATTGCCTGGTGCTGTTGCTAGCTGGGCAGCCTGGGTACGCTGCTGCCAGGCCTTGTATACACTATACATGCTGGTCAGATTGTCCACCCACCGTATCAACCCTGCACATCCACTGATGGGAGTCACAGAGTAGTGCCGTACTGCCAGACCTCGTCTTCGGGTTGCACTACATGCTCGCAGCATACCATTCACAGCCTGCAACAACTGCATAATACGAGCATCCAATCGGAGGTCCTCACGGCCCTTGAGAAGGTAAGGGTAGTGGCAACCATCAGACCCCACCATCTGGAGCTTCTTAGGTTTGGTCTTGGTGGCAAGTATTGTAACATGTGCACCAAAGGCAGCGACTGTCACAATACCAGGCAAGCCACTCCTACTGCCAGGAACACCAAGATCAACAGAGATTTTGGGCATTTCACTGCTAACCATGGCTGTATGAACCTCAAGTCCTGGCATTGGTGCATCAGAAGACTCTAATACTGCAAGTCCAGGAGAGATATCCTTCAGAGAAGTGGTTGATTTTTTCCAATGACTGGCTAGTGCAGTAGTGAGAGCATCAAAGGGACGCCATACATCTGCTAAGGATGCAGGCCCAACTGGAGGTGACTTGAAGATTGATATTGCTGCCTTCAGTTGGCTTCCAAATTGCTCTTGGAAAAAGACTTCATCTGGTGTTTCTGGAGGCCTAGATGTGGAAGCCAAGCGTCTCTCTAGTGCAACAGCTACTGGGGCCATCATTGCTGAGTACTTGGCAGCATTGATACGCAATTTCTCAGCTTGAGTAAGTGTTGCATTCTCTGCTACTCTTGCTGCTGCTTCTCTTAATGTAGTTATGCGTCGCATAACATCTGCCACCCAAGATCCAAACCATATGAAATTGAAGAGAAGGGAAGCACTGAACAAGGTGCAACATCAATTCCAGAAAAAAGCACAACTTTCTAAACTCTCAGAATAGTACCAGCATGTAAGTCTTGTAGAGTGCTAAGCCATTGCTCATCCCAAAGGACGGTGATGGCACCCAGCTCTGCAATCATAACCTTGACATCCCTCACAACTTTTGGGTGTAAATTGGCCTGCACACAATGATAAAATCCCCAATAAAATCAACACTAATAAACCCTGGCATGATTGCTGGAAGTTCACTGAAAGAAACCCAAACATCCTCTGAAAGGACAAGCATACTTTTCAACAGAGCAGCAATAATTGAGGTAAACCAAGGAAAAGCTCCATATTTCCACCAATAACTGCAGTATACCAGGCAGCCGATAAGGTGCTGTAGCTCCTCTGGTGGTTCTCCTTCACAAGCATTTACATCAACCAGTGTGGGATACACAATTGCCCATGGTGATAGATGAGCTGAAGCCATCAGTAATCCTTCAACTTGCTTCCGTACTCTTGGTTCAGGATGAGTGCTGAGATGAGCAAATAGCTGTGCTGTGATTGCCTGCGCAGTCATTCTGTTCTTAGTGCACTATTGCAACAAAACTGTGATGCTAGAGCAGGAGAATTATGGGACATTTGACTTCCATAAGTGTTTCACAATCCTTCACACAGCAAATTGAATCCATTGACGAACACTGTTCTTAAACTCAAAGCCAAGAATTGCAAGTCCTACTGCAAGTTTGTAATGCATCATTTTCAACATACCTGCCAAGGAGATGGTGGCACTGCTGCCAAGCCTTGTTGCAGGGACTCTTCAAGCTCAACTCCATAGTTAAGAAGAATACGCAGTACATAAAGGGATGCCCTTAGCCTAAAGTCCCCCCTTTCAGGCTTGACACGCTCCAATGAGCAGCCCTTTGAGCATCCATGGTTTGACATTGCCAAGTACTGCAAAAAGCCACGTGCTGCATGCCCAAACATGGAGACTCGTCGATACCTTAATGCCCACCATATCGGCATCAGATCAGATAGGAATGAGTTTATGGGTGGAATAGAAGGAAGCATTTGCAGTCCTTCCTGCAGCAGCTGGGCAAATTGAAAAGATGGTGGGTCTCCATCTGAGTCTTCTGATCCAGCTGCACCAGCAGCAGCTTCCATAGTATGGATCACAATTTGAACAAAAGCCTCCATCTGTTGCCTGCTGTTAGGATCCAATGCCTCCAGGCTTGTGCTGCTGGATCTAAGAACAGCATTTTCAAGAATTCTTTGCACACTTGCCACTTCTTCATTAGTGAGGCTGCTCCTGTTAGCACTTAACTCTTCTTTGAGCAGCTCTCCAAAGACAGGGGATGTAGGACATGCTTTATTGCTTCCAGAGAACAGGCCACTTGCAAAGTCATAACACCATGAAGCATATGAAAACCATGCTTTGGCCATGCTAGGGCAGATAAGAGTTGCAGACTTTGTTCCTGCACCAATGATCTCTTGGAGCAAGGTTGAAAATTCAGTATTGGCAACCCTGCCCAAGCTAACTCTTGCAGCTGCATCATTTGTATCAGCTGCCTCCATATCATCACTGACATTTTGATGAAGACCAACTTTTGCAAGCATGCTTTGAATGGGCACTTGCAAGGGTTTGCACTGCAGCCAAGTTGAAAGCTTCAAGCATGCCTTGGCAATAGTTAAATCGCCATCCCTGCCACTTAGAGACAACTCAATGGACCCACGGATTTGGCTCTCACAAAAATGCCACAGATCAACCAGCGCATCTTCATGCTTCTCTTCGGCATGGAGAAGAAGAATGTGTTCATACCTTAAGCTTGCACTAAGAGAACTGTGATAATCTGATATTTCCATCTGGTCCTCAAGTGAAGGAGTTTTTGAGTTTGATATTTCATGCAGCAGTCGCCGTGCAAGCCTCAGGTTACACTGTTTCCGAGCCAACCTGACAAGCTGCTGATGCAGTTGCAAAGTGACTGGTGTACCTGGTGAGACTGCACGATAAACCCGCAGTAATTTCAGCCACAAGAGACTGTCCTGATGCCAGGGGTCAAGTGGTGAGCCCAATGTTTGAGGAAGGGCAGAAACCAACCACTTTTCTCCACTATGCCCAGCAAAACGAAATGCCTCGAAGACTTGGATGCATTCCATTTGGACAATAGAGGCAGCTGCCTCTGTCAACCCATCAAGCACTGCAACTTGACAACCATCCTCAATCATAGCTTTCGCCACTGCAATCTCGCTAGCAATTTCTTCCTTCTTGGTGTCTGGTCGCAGCATTGCTTGTAAAAGCATCTGTTCACTTCGCAGCAGCGCTTGCCGTGGGTCTGCAGTCAGCTCACTACTGCTTTGTGGGGTGAGATCTAGGTAACCCCATGCACCTGCAGGGTCACCTGCATCAAAACGAGCGAGGGCATGGATGGCATTCATGTCATTTCCAGCCGTGGTAAGAGCCCCACTGTAAGCTTTTCCAGCATGCTTGCTACGCAATAGCTGAAGTTCCTGAAGCCACATATCAAGTGACTCCCAGTCTCCAATAGCTACAAAGCTCTCAATTGTGCGAGCAATTGTGAACTGTATACCTTCTGCACCCATTGCTGCCATTGTCTGCTCCTCTTGAAGGAGATGGGTGTAGTGTGCTGCAGCTCTTTCATATTGCCCTCGTGCTTGACAAGTTAATCCAGTCATCCATGCAAATGGTCCTGGGTTGCTACCTATTTGCAATGGCAATCCTTCATCGTTTAGTAATGACCCAAATGTAGACAGTACCCACACCTGAAGGCCTGATAAAGTATCATCTTCATGTAACCGACAAAGGGCAAGAGAAGCATGCCGCATCAGTCTAGACACATCTTGCTGAACTTTAGTCTTGAGGGAAGGTGAACTGTCAGAAAGTTGTTGTGGTCGGAACTCTCTTAATGCAGTACCAGCCAACCCCCGCAGGTCCTGCAGACGATGAGAGGCATGGTGGTAGGTGCCTGCATGGAACTGGATCGCAGCACTTGCATTCATTGAAGCTTCCCGGATACGTGCAAACCACTCTTCACACACCTGCACATTCCACAGCATTAGACATTTGATCTGTTGGGAAAGCAAGTACAATCTGCCGACATTCAGGGCTCAGATTAGTACCTTCCTATTGGAACGGAAAAAAAGGGTGCTTGAAGATGGAGCAGATGGCAACACAGCAGAGCCCTCATATGCATTATACATGTTCTTCTTTAGGGACTCAACAAACTCCAACAGGAGGCGCATAGGGAGCAACTGGAAACTGGATGAAGAACTGACTGTGCTGCTGCCTACGCCATCCCTTTGTCCACCATCTGTTTGGCATATCTGTGGTACATCTAGAAGCATTCTCTCCAAGGCTGCAAATGTCTGTGTAGGACCACCCAGATGAGTCCGGAGACGGACTGTGATACAGTGCCGTGAGGCTTCCTGTACTGCCCACCAGGCTGCTGCTACATTATTGACAACACAAGCTGCTTCCAGGACTGCTGTTTCACCACAAGTGCACTCCTCCCCCACTGAAGATACCTTGTCATCAGACATTCCTTGTTCTTGCTTCTCCCCTTCCCCTGGAGCTCTCCAGGTTGAAGCTGATCTTGACTTTCCTGGACAATTGTGTATCAATCGGTGCAACCAGTTACTAGGCAAAGTTTGCCCACGTTGTGACAAATAGTTGAGAATCCAGACCAGCTGCTGCACTCGCAAATGCTGTGCAAACCTCTTGACTGCAAATGCCTGTTTCCAGTGAAGGAGGTGCCGCTGCCTGCAATCTCCTGCAGTGCATTCTGTAATGCCATGGCTTTCACCAGCCTTTGCATTACCAAACCATCCATGTGTCCATAAAGCAGCAGGGGAATATGCCCAGAAAACCCTCTGAAAGGCTGCCTGAACAGTAGGTTCAGAATCTCCAAGCTGCTCAAGGGCCACCATAGCTATGGACTGAAACTGCAAGGGTTTCACCATCTTTACCTGCAAAAGAAGCTCCAAGACACTTGCCACATGTGCCCTCACCTGAGGCTCCTGATTGGAAGCAGCTGAAAGTAGCATCATGAGCAAATCAGACCCCAATCCTGAACCTTGCCCAGTTTCCCCTCTTCCTTTGCGTACCTGTACCTGACTGTTGTCTTCAACAGAGCTACTAATCCATTCTAGTGCCTCCAATTTGACAGGTAGACTTGCTCTAGCTTGCAGCGCATGAGAAATGATAAGGTTGCAGTCAATCTCAGTGTGACCTTCCCCTGGCACCTTGCACATATAAGCATCATTGATACTGATGTCGGGGCCCAGCTTACGCAAGGCCTGCAAGAGACCCAACTGCAGGTTTGGATGCCACTGTAGTGGGTCCTGAAAAGGGTTGAGCTTTGTCAAGATGAACCTCTTGAGTTGCATTACCTTGGATACTGTGGGTTCCACCCTTTCTATTATATCTGGAACCAACATCTTGTCTGCTTGTGAAACTCCAGGAGCATTAGTCTGCTTAAGAAACACACTCCCTAGCAGCACCATTAGATCAAACTTAAACAGAGAATAAATGTCTGAATCAGAAAATGCTCGTTTGGGATGCTTCCTGTCCTTCGAAAGTATCTCCTTGAAACTCTCCAGCTCTTGTGTCAGGCATCTTGTAGCTTCAGAACTGACTTGGTCTGAGGCATGCTGAACAAGAAGAACATATGTGGCAGCAATAGTACCTGCATGCAATGGTACAATGCCTTCATCACCTCAGTAAACGAGTTCTTGCTAGCTATACAAAGAACATAGAGAAGAGAAGGGCTGCTGGGTAACAACAGAAAAACTGCCCCATTCAACATGACTACCTGTAACAACGCGACTAGGGTGCAGGCGCAGGCTTGCAAAATGAGAACACCCATCAAGTAGCTTAGAAACAGCTTCTGCTGGCAACTTAAGGCTTTGAGATGAAATCAATTGCAAGTTTACTTGCAAGAGGCTGCAAATCTGTAATGACCACTTTCTCCAAGTCAACCATCAGAGCAGTAGACAGTCCACAACTGCACATCTGACAGCTTTCAAGCCAGTACACAAGTTGCATGCATGCATGACTAGACAAAGAAATGAAAATGTGTTGAAACAGAAACTTCATGTACTTCAAGAAACATAATTTGGTCCAACCTGTGTGGAAGTAAGGGGAGATGTTACTGTTGGCCCAGCCAAACCTTGAGAAGCAGAACGTTGCTCACTCCCTGACATGATCTCTGTGGCCAAACCCTGCAGCAAGATATCGAGGGCAGAGAGATAATACTCAGCAAAGCCTTCTTTCAGTATTGCTGCAAAAATAGCCAGGCATCGAAAAGCCTCATTTGTCCACTTGTAGTCTGCAAACTTCTGACCCACAGTTGTCAAGGATGCAAGCACACGTGGAAGCATCTCTTTTGTGGTGTTGGCCATCAAACTGAGTTTATCAGTCTCATCAGGCAAACATGATTGCCGAGAAGACGCAATCATCTGTTGTTCAGAGACTGCCACTTGCAAGCCTGATGCTGTTGCTTGCAAAACTGAAACAAAACATGATACAAGAGCAAGCAGTCGCCGTAGTTGCTGCAGAGTGGCAGGAGTATCTTGTGCCAATGCCTCCATATCACCAAGAAATTTCAACAACAGATCCAACGAGAAACTTAAGCTTTCAGCCCACAGAGTTTGAAACTCAAGAAAGCTGTTGGTGATGAGCCCCCTGTCAGCTTCTGAGAGCTCAGGATCAAGTACCTGTCCCAGAAGTAGATCCACTATGTCTGCAAAGTGGGTCTGAACAGAGGGGGAAAATCGCTTCCCAAGAACCATGAGCACTTCTAGCAGTGGCTCTAAGAGTGGTATCTCATCTTCCAAAAGTGCCTGGCAAGCTTTGAGAATTGCTGGAACAAACCGTTCTGTTGCTGTTGGATCACCTGCATCAACATCCAGAGAAGTGCAGAAACTCAGAGCTCTATCCTGGTTTCTAAATTATTTAAGTGTAGCATTTGCTGCTTCAGCCTCAAATATGTCAACCTGAAGAACAATTGTGAGATGACCTAACAATGAGGTTAGAGATTTCAAACTGACATCAAGACAATATGAGCAAACTGTGGGAAGAAGAGAAGGAAAAGGACCCAACAGGAACAAAAGAACAGAACTGAAAAAGCAATTTGAAGAAAAGCACCTGCATGTTCAGTTACCTTAACAGCAAATGAACAGTAGTGACTAACTATCATAACATGCCCATTGACATTATCAGTTCTCAACAAATGGGGCATATGCCAATGCCAATACTGAGTTTCTTGTAACAAATCCAGAAAGTCATGGTAAGACTTGGTCAAAATCCTGGCTAGCTCAACAAACAGAAAAACAACCAAGAAGAAATGGGAAAAAACAAGGAAAAGGTATCTACAAGATTGCAGAAAAGTTCACAATGAAGCTTTGCAGGTAACATGACAATGAGCACACTATATCCTTATAAGTGCTCACAAAACTGTCAGACCATCACCTTGATCATGAATGGTAGTGACAAGCTGCCATGACTCCCCACATACTTCATCAGCTCCTAATAATGGGTGTAGATAAGCATATAACAATACACCCAAATTTTCTGACAAACCATTAGACAAACATCTACATCCTTAGTTTCTCTCACATTTTGAGAAGCCATAGGACGACTTGGTCATGATGTTGGCTGGCACTCAAGAGACATAAGTCTATAGTATCCTCATTCAAGCTTTAACAAGCTTGTGTGTGTAAGCTCCATTTTGCTTTAGCTCCTCCCTTGCATTCGAGCATGTAACCCTAAAGCATAGAGAGACCTACATACAGGATAGTGATTGGGACTCCCTGCACCTTGAATATATCATTTAAGTACACCACTGGTGACTACTTGGATGCAGGCCATCTGCTAAAGCCAATGGGAACATATCTATGAGATTGCAGAGAGAAGTCTGCACCAACACTTTGAAGGTAACATGACACTGAGAGCAGTCATAAACTTTTGAGTGTTGCTCATAAACTGTCAGACCATCACCTTCATCATGAATAGCAGTGACAAGTTGCCACAACTCCCTATTGACTTAATCAGCTCCTGATGGTAGACATAGATAAGCATACAATAACTCACAAAAAAAATTCAGCAAACTGTTATACAAACATTATGTCCTCAGTTTCTCTTGCATTTTGAGAAGCACAAATATGACTCAAGTCATGATGAGAAAACACAAGACCCCAAAGACGGTGAGAGGGGGTGAAGACACTCGTTTGAGATCAAAAAACAGCTCCTAGAAAACATCACTCACATGTAGCCACTCTCAGATTTGACTCAGACATGGATACAAAACGGCATGGACTTCATCATCAACATGATAGAACATCGGTCCGGTCAATGCATAATACTATCTAACACAAAAACAGAAGGATTCTAAAACCACAATCAATCGCAAAGACAGCCATAAGCCATGACTATATGGCTACATTGGTTGATACTCCCATCTACTCTAACCATAAACCCTAAAGCTGGCATCATCAAGTCCATAAATTAGCTTAAGGGTGCCAGTGTGGTACATTTCAGATCTTTGCTGTTTTGTGTCATTTTGCTGAGCATCTATTTATCTTCATTAATTATTGAGAACTTCCCCATTTCTTAAATTGAAATTGACATGGAGGATGGAGATGGAGAGAAGGTCATAGAGAAAATGGCATCTCTATAATCAGGTTATAGGAGATTTTTCATATCAAACAAGATATCAGCAAACAGCCCACAAAAAGAAAAAAGGAAAAGGAAAGTAGACTGAACTCTAAAGATGGAGAAAAGAATGAGGATCTATGTCTGTGTCTATGTTGCAAAGAAAGACATAGATGTTCTATGTCTATGCAACAGAGAAAGCTGCACAACAACAGAGTTTGAAGGGAAGATAGCAACAGCAGAAGTTGCAGATCAGATTATCTAACCTGCTGTGAAGAACTCACGTAGCCCTCCCAAAGCAAGCACTGTTGCCTCATTGCCACGAGTTGCATCTGTGATCTGTGACAATGCCCAGGCCATGAAGCGATCAGTTGCAGCGGCAGAGCTTCCAGACCCCGGTCGCCCATTACTAGCTGTTGAAACACCTGCTGCCACACCTCCCAATGCCCCATATGCTATGGCCGCTGCTTGCCTCACCACATATGCTCTGCAATTCCCATAAAAAATCAAGCTCAAAACAGACATTAGTCAGTCAGTCTTACTATCCAATCCAACTGTAGGATTTGAGATTGCCCAAAACCCTAAGTGCAAGAGGAAACACCATCTAGAGAATAACAAGGCTTGAAATCTCTATTCAGACATCTGCAGATGCAATCATGCACAGATGATAGGGAGTACAGGCACATGAAAGTAAGACCAAATACATTCACATGAAGCTCTGAGTGTTGTTGTTCATGGTTTCAATGGCTGGAAAAAAACACACCCATGATGCACATTGGGCCAGAGACAACGGGAATGTTGAAAACCTTACTATGCATCTGACAGAAAACCATAATATGAGGAACTCCAGATTTGTTGTACTCCGAAAAGAATGGTGCAACAAAGAGTGCTTTCCTGAATCTCATCAGGATTTCCACAAACTGAGAAGGAGCAAAACCTGACAAGCTACGAATTGTATAAAGACAGCAATTCCAGGGATACAAACGGGGGGTAAGAGAAGACACCCTACTTGTCAGACACAAGCTGCTGGAGCGTCTGGCAGAGACGAGGGCTTGACCGCCGAAGAATTGGAACAGTTTGTGGTTGGAAAAGCAATCTGTGGAGC
>Ga0116226_10003950_pt1 | contig 13092 bp, 9 predicted proteins | sample S1TSphfallax_FD_89692 | JGI IMG/M metagenome (GOLD analysis project Ga0116226, IMG submission 89692) | Host-associated microbial communities from peat moss isolated from Minnesota, USA - S1T2_Fa - Sphagnum fallax MG | ecosystem: Host-associated > Plants > Peat moss > Unclassified | place: USA... | reverse complement strand
TATTTCCAATTGAAATCGCGGGAATAATAAAACAAGTTAGTTGGCTATCCGTAATTCTATTTTACCTGGAGCAATGAACACGTTATGCGTTCAACATCTTTTTATGCAGATGCCGCTTACGATACACAACCACCAAGCCATATACCAGCATCTGGTCTAGCAGATGATGAAGGTGATTTATCACTGGATGATTTGCAAGAGATCGAAATGGCTGCTGTTGATCCCAGTACTTTGGCTCCTTACGCTAACCGTCGGAGTACAGATTTGGTGCGTCTATATCTTCAGGAAATCGGTCGGGTGCGTTTGTTGGGACGGGACGAAGAAGTATCCGAAGCCCAAAAAGTTCAGCGGTATTTACAATTGCGGACTGTGCTAGCTAACGCAGCTAAAAGTGGCGATGCGGTGATTGCGCCATATTTAAGATTAATCGAGGTTCAAGAACGGCTAGCTTCTGAATTGGGACATCGTCCTTCTTTGGAAAGATGGGCTGCTACTGCTGGGGTAAATTTCTGTGACCTCAAGCCTACTTTGTCTGAGGGAAAACGCCGTTGGGCGGAAATTGCCAAGTTGACGGTAGAAAAACTCGACCAAATTCAATCTCAAGGTCTCCAATCCAAGGAGCATATGATTAAGGCGAATCTTCGTCTAGTCGTATCTGTGGCGAAAAAATATCAAAATCGGGGATTGGAATTATTGGATTTGGTCCAAGAAGGTACTTTAGGTCTAGAACGGGCTGTGGAAAAATTTGATCCCACTAAGGGTTATCGGTTTAGTACCTATGCTTACTGGTGGATTCGTCAGGGGATCACTCGGGCGATCGCTACTTCTAGTCGGACAATTCGCCTTCCGGTGCACATCACGGAAAAATTGAATAAAATTAAAAAAGCTCAACGGAAGATTGCTCAAGAAAAAGGTCGCACTCCTACCTTAGAAGATTTGGCTGTAGAATTAGACATGACTCCAGCCCAAGTCCGAGAAGTATTATTGCGCGTCCCTCGTTCTGTTTCCTTAGAAACCAAAGTTGGTAAAGATAAAGATACAGAATTAGGCGAATTGCTAGAGACGGATAGTGTCACTCCGGAAGAGATGTTAATGCGGGAATCTTTACATAAAGATTTACAAAATCTCTTAGAAGACTTAACTAGTCGTGAGCGTGATGTAATTCTGATGCGCTTTGGTTTGTCCGATGGACATCCATACTCTTTAGCAGAGATTGGACGCGCCCTTGATTTATCCCGTGAGCGAGTCAGACAAATTGAATCCAAGGCTTTACAAAAGCTACGTCAACCAAAACGCCGCAATCTGATCCGAGACTATCTAGAAGCTTTGAGCTAATCAGCAGGTTGATGCAATTATGATAGATTGAATCTGGTTGAATCTGGTTGAGTTTGGTTGAGTTTCATTGAAGTTAAATATTTTGACTAACGGTAATTTAGGGGTAACGGGCATAAAAAAGGAATTTTTTGGCAAAATTTGACTTTGACAATCATCAAGATTCAGCTACTATCATTAAAAATAGTAACCAAATAGTAATTTTGAGCTATAGCTTAGTCAATAAGCAATCTTTGTTGCAAATAAAAACCAAAATTTGCTATATTCTCAATTAAGCAGCTTTGTTGAGAAGGTCTAGTATGACTGTCTATACAACTGGTTCACTCAAAGCAGAACTAAATGACCGCGGTTGGCGGTTAACTCCCCAAAGAGAAACAATTCTGCAAATTTTCCAAGAACTTCCGCAAGGCGAACATTTAAGTGCTGAGGATCTTTATCATCGCTTAGAAACTGAAGGTGAAGGAATCAGTCTATCCACAATTTACCGGACTTTGAAGTTGATGGCGAGGATGGGGATTCTCCGGGAACTGGAATTAGGTGAAGGTCATAAGCATTATGAAATTAACCAACCTTATCCCCACCACCACCATCATCTCATTTGCGTGAGATGTAATGCTACTATTGAGTTTAAAAACGACTCAATTCTCAAAATGGGTGTTAAAACAGCTCAAAAAGAAGGATTTCATTTACTAGATTGTCAGATGACTATCCACGCTGTTTGTCCTGCGTGTCAGAGGGCGCTTATGCCAATCTAGTAATGAACTGGCTAAATTGTATCCAAGTAAGAGGGGAAATTTGCTAGTGATTGAGAGTTTAGTCCTAAAAGCTATTTTGATGGGAATCGCTGAAACTAACTCCGTAAGCTTCTTGGGCATGTTTAATCGCTTCTGTGGTACTATCTGCCATTTCGCCGTTCAGTTGACCTTTATAGAAACCTCGTTCTGCTAGTCGTCTTTGGATTTCTAAAACATTGAAGTCTTGTTTGGTTGATTCCTTAACTAAGTTAAATAACTTAGCACGGGTAGTAACTCCAGCAATTCCATTGACTTCTAGGTAATGATTTTTTTGAAAGCGACTGACAGCATCGGCGGTATTGGAACCATAGAAGCCATTAGGGTTACCTTTTAAATAGCCCACCTGGGCTAACTCTTGTTGGAGAATTCTGACAGATTCCCCGCGATCGCCAATCTTCAAGCTATCACTACTACTAGCCAATTTTGGCGAGATATTTGGGCTATGGACTGGATTCTGAGTGGTTAACTTAGCTGCTGTAACTGAACCAACAATACCATCTGGATTTAATTGGTGGGCTTTTTGGAAACGTTTGACAGCTGCTTCGGTAATTGGTCCGAAGACACCAGTGGTATTCCCATAATAAAAACCTGCTACTCGCAGTTGTGCTTGGAGATTTTTGACTTGTGTACCTTCGTCCCCTCTTTTGAGGATATGACTGGGATGATGTGCTATGTCTGCTGGTTGACGGACATGGCTAGTTTTATGAGTTATTTCTGGCGCTGAACCCTGGGGAATTAAATTCCCATTTAGTCTATGGTGGGTATTTGTTGTCTTCCAGTGGGATAATTTTTGCAGAGTGTCTGTTTCTGCTACTCCATTAATTGGTAAACCAGCAGCTTTTTGAAATTTACGGACTGCTGTTTCTGTGTTTAAGTCATATACTTGAGTAATGGGAGCTTGATAAAAACCGGCTGTTTTTAACTTAGTTTGTAAACCTTTGACAGAAGGTCCTTGATCACCTTTTTCCAGCGCTAAAACATTATTCAAAGTACTAGAGATAGAAATAATCAAAGCTAGAACAAGCATGTATTTCCAAGCAGAACTGGAAAGTCTTCTCCAGTCTGGTGCTGTCATGTCTTTAAACACAGGATTAACAGAAAAAACCTGAGGATCTTCATACACAAAAGATAGATGTAAGTATGCTAAGTTTTCCATAGTTATTTCCAATCAACAGTTATAGAACAGTCATTTTTCTTCAATTACCGCTTCTGCTTGATGTACGAGATCCCGCAGGTCAGCCAAAATTTCAGGACTAACATTTTGCCATAAATTACGTAGATGTGCTTCCAAAAGTCTTTCCGCTATATCCCGTAAAGCCCAAGGATTTTTAGTTTGGATAAATTGACAAACTGCTGGATCAAGTAAATACGATTCTACAATACCCTGATACATATAGTCCTCTACGCATTGGGTTGTAGCATCATAAGCGAATAAAAAATCCACTGTCGCAGCCATTTCAAAAGCACCTTTGTAACCATGACGCATAACTCCCGCAATCCATTTAGGGTTGATTACACGAGAACGGTAGACTCGCGCAATTTCGGATTTCAGTTTACGGATAGTTGGTTGAGTGGGAAGGGAATGATCACCAAAATAAGTTTGGGGATTTTTTCCTTGGATAGAACGCACTGCTGTGGTTAGCCCACCTTGGAACTGATAATAATCATCTGAGTCGAGTAAATCGTGTTCCCGATTGTCTTGATTGTGCAATACAACCTGCATTTGAGACAAGCGTTTTGTGAAAATTTCTGGATCAGCGGATGGGGAATTTGTCCCAGAAGTATAGGCGTAACTACTCCAATTGATGTAAGCTTGAGCTAGGTCTGCGTCAGTTGACCAATTCTGTCCAGCAATCAGTCCTTGAATTCCTGTACCATAAGTACCTGGTTGAGAACTAAAAACTCGATAATGCGATCGCTCCATAGCTACTACTTCATCTAAACCCTGGTCAAGCCAAAAATTAGTTTCTTGTTGAACAGCAGCAGCTAAAGGATTTTCCTCAACTGGTTCATCTAAACCAGCTACTGCGATCGCTGCTTGAGTAAATAAATCAATTAAATTCCCAAAAGCATCTCGGAAAAATCCCGAAATTCTCAACGTGACATCCACGCGAGGACGACCTAAAATGGAAACAGGGAGAATTTCAAAATCCACTACCCTTCTAGCGACACCATCCCAAACTGGTCGAACTCCAATTAAAGCTAAAGCTTCAGCGATGTCATCACCTCCAGTCCTCATTGTCGCAGTACCCCAAAGTGACAAACCGACGCTTTTGGGATATTCTCCATTTTCTTGCGTGTAGATTTCCACTAAAGCTTCAGCGGCTTTTCTTCCCGTATCCCAAGCAGTTTCTGTAGGAATAGCGCGAATATCAACCGCATAAAAGTTATTTCCAGTTGGTAGTACTTCCGGTCTTCCCCTTGTGGGTGCGCCAGAAGGTGCGCTTTGAATGTATTTTCCTGCTAACCCGCGTAATAAGTTAGTCATCTCGCGGGATGTTTGTTGGAGAGATGGAAGTAATTTCGACCGAATCCAATTTAGGGTAGTGATTAATTGCGGGGAAGATACCGGAAATGGAAGATCGGAATTTGTGAGTAAACTGGTGACTAAATCAGCAGCAGATAATTCCAGGAACTCGACTACATCTCCATGAGTTCGACAAGATTGGATTGGAGTCGATAGGTTTAACGGGACGAGGTGAGTTTCCGGTAAAATAAATTGATATTCAAATTTTGTCGTTAATGGATCAAAATCTAAACCCCAACTTTCAGCTATATTGCGAGTTAGTCCTGGGGAGTAATGATTGGGAATCCGGGCGATCGCTACGATTAAATCCCTCAGATGTCTTCCTTCAGGACATTGACCAAAGATATGTAGACCATCACGGATTTGAGCTTCTTTGAGTTCACATAGATAACCGTCAATGGAGTTCAAAATTAAAGACTCGAAATTTGCTATGTCTTGGGGATTGTCAATTCCCAAATCGCGGTAGAGATTTTCGGCGATGACTAGATCCTTAATGCGATCGCGAATTAACGATAATCTGGATGGGTCTAAACTTTCCGCTTCATAATATTCATCAATCAAATTCTCCAATTGTTGTAAAGCGCCATAAAGCTCTGCTCGTGTCATGGGAGGAGTCAAGTGATCGATAATGACTGCTTGAGCGCGACGTTTAGCTTGGGAACCTTCTCCAGGATCGTTGACAATAAAGGGATATAAATGTGGTAATGCGCCTAAAGCGACTTCAGGATAACAATTACCCGATAAAGCCACGCTTTTCCCAGGAAGCCATTCTAAATTACCGTGTTTCCCTACATGTACGATCGCATCTGCGCCAAAACATTCTCTCACCCAATAATAGAAAGCCAAATAATCGTGAGTTGGTGGTAAATCAGGCGCATGGTAGCTCAAACTAGGATCTTTTTCATAACCTCTCGCTGGCTGGATTCCCACAAACACGTTACCCAGTTGGATACCAGGAATGGGAAATTCGGAATTTCTGTCTCCTCCAATTATATCTTCCCAGCGATCGCTAACTTCCTTTTGGAGGGTTTTGGGTAAATTGGAAAAATACTCTTGATATTCTCCTAACGTCAAACTTTGATAAATTGGTCGCCAGTCTTTGCTTTCCGGATCGTTGGTGACTCCCTCAGTCAAACGTTGAATTAATTCCTCGCTGTTATTTGGGAGATTTTCCACTTGATATCCAGCTTGAAATAAAGCTTGGAGAATTTCTTGACAACTAGCTGGGGTGTCTAACCCGACCCCATTGGCTAAACGTCCGTTACTTTGAGGATAGTTAGCGAGAATTAAAGCAATACGACGTGCTTGAGGAAGTTTGTTTTTGAGTCGTACCCAATTCGCTGCTAGTTGAGCGACAAACTCTAGGCGATCGCTCACTGGTTGATAAACCACCACATCAGTTTCCAAAGCTTGATTCCGAGTTTGTAAAGCTTTGAAAGAAACAGCGCGAGTAATAATCCGTCCATCAACTTCTGGTAATGCGACATTGATCGCCAAATCCCTGGGAGTTAACCCCGAAAGTTGAGATTCCCACTGTTCCACCGACCCACCACTCAGAATTACCTGTAAAACTGGAACATCCAATTTTTGCCAAAGTTCCATTTGAGGCGTTTCTGTTTCTAGTCGCGCTAGGGAAAAACTGGTGGTGTTGAGCAGTAAAGCAATAGGTGTACCGTCTTGGGGTTGAAATAGCTCCAATAGCTTTTTTTGAACTTCCGGTTCTCGCAAAGAAGAGATAAATATTGGTATTGGTTGTAAATCCTGTTTGACCAAAGCTTCACACAAAGCGGCGATCGCTCTGGTATTTCCAGCCAAATAATGGGCACGATAAAATAAAATCCCGACTTTTTGTGAAGTTGCTTTTAACCCATCTGCCAAAATTGCTGGTGTTTTCCATTCATATAAACCCACCCTTCCAATAATTTGAGGCGCAGGAGGGTGAAAGTTAGTCGCTAAACAGCTATCAGAGATAAATTCCAGAGCATGAACAAAATTTTCCACCCCTCCCTGACTGAAATATTGCCAAACTTGCTTGACAATTTCCTCAGATACATTAGAGAGAGATACTAAATTTAGGTCAAGCGCATCATCCCCCGACATCACCAGGAGCTTAGATCCAAGACGATCTACAATCTCTTGGACAACAGATAAACCATAACTCCAGTAAGAACGTCCTCCTAAAAGTCGGAGAATAATTACTTGGGCTGATTCTAATACTTTTTCACCATAATCGTCTATAGTTATTTCTTGTTGTAATTGCAATAAATTAGCAACTCGCAACGCCGGAAATCCTACAGGTAATTGGGGAATGGCGATCGCTAGGGTTTGAATATCGGTATCAGCAGCCGTAATCAAAACCAAAGGTGCTGGCGTTTGAGCTAAAAAAACCACGCCTTCTGACTGATTCCATCCTCCTACTGTAGCGTTGATTCGATGCATAAACTTCTCTTAACCTTACTGTTTATCTTAATACGTCTTATGTCTTATGTCTAATTTAATTAAAAGTTTGGATAAAGGATTAATCGTATCTTGTCAAGCGCCGGTAAATTCACCATTACACAATCCTCTAGTCATCGCAGCAATGGCGGAAGCTGCTGTGAACAATGGCGCAGTTGGAGTACGTATCGATACGCCAAGCCATGTCAGAGCTGTGAGAGAAAAAGTAAAAGTCCCCATTATTGGATTATGGAAACAAGTCATCCCTGGATCTGATGTTTATATTACGCCTAACTTTGATCATGCTCTGGCGATATCCCAAGCAGGAGCAGATATTATCGCTATAGATGCGACTAGGCGAGATCGTCCTGGTGGTGAAAAAGTAGCAGAAATCATTTCTCGCATCCATCAGGATTTAAATAAATTAGTTATGGCTGATATCGATACAATTGAATCAGCCCAATCAGCAATAGCTGCTGGAGCGGATCTAGTAGGAACTACCCTCTTCGGTTATACAGAGGAGACCAAACACCAGACTCCTCCTGGTTGGGAATTGCTCACTCATATCGTGAATATCGCTGATCAATCAAATACCAAAGTAATTTGTGAAGGTGGAATATCTTCACCACAAATGGCGCGTCAGGCTTTAGATTTAGGAGCTTACGCAGTAGTAGTTGGTACTGCAATTACGGGAATTGATTTACTAGTCAAAGCATATCGACAATTACTGCTCTAGCTCCACAATTCCTACAGCAAACTGGAAATCAGGTTGATCATGAACAGGGAATTTACCAGAAGTTTCTGCTAGTTTCCGATTGAGATGGTTAATTATAGAAAATAACCGATTGATCATTTCATCTTTATGTTCTATCCTGGTTTCATCTGTTTCTCCATTTTCTATTCTATCCTTATATTGTTCTTCTAATGCTCTATTTACTCGTTCATAGATCCGCATAAACTCATCATATATTTTTTCTTGATCTCCATCACGTAAAGCATTGATTTTAATTATGAGGACTCCGTCCTTTGTCTTTTCAATGCTTTGAACATCTAACTGGATATCTTGATTTTCAGATGCAAATTTTTCCAGAGAATAAGCAAAAGCACTCCAGTTAATCAGATCAGGAAAAACCAAGTCGAAAGCTTCTAAAGATTTTTGGAAAATTTTAGTAAACTCTCCTGGAACAAAATTACCACTATGAGGGCGACGTTCTTTTCTATCTTGACGTAGATAGATATACTTACAAACTACACCAGTTAGTTTTGTAGTGATATTGGTACACCAATTTTCTATACAAGCTCCAGTCAAATTAGCAGCTGTGAAATTGGTTTCTAAGGCTTGAACTGAACTGAGCACTGCTCCGGTCAATATAGCTCCAGTAAAGTCAGCTTCAGTCAGGAAAGCATCAGTCAGAACTGCTCCAGTCAAATTAGCTTTAGTCAAATTAGCTCTCGCCAGATATGCTCCACTCAGAACAGCGCCAGTAATCACAGCACCAATCAAAATAGCACCAGCTAAAAAGGCTTCGTTGAGTACTGCTTCCATCAGATTGGCTTCTGTGAGATTGGCTTCAGTCAGAAAGGCTTCAGTCAGAACTGCTCCAGAAATATCAGTTCCATATAGATTGGCTTCGGTGAGGAAAGCTCCGTTTAAGTACGCCTTAGTCAGAAAAGCTTCCCTGAATATAGCTCCTGCGAGATATGCTCCTGTTAGATCAGCTCCACTCAAGTCGGCTCTACTGAGATTAGCCATACTTAAATCAACTCCACTGAGATTAGCCATACTCAAGTTGGCTTCACTCAGTTCTGGCTTGATATCAGGATTTTTCTTGCGCCAATCGTTCCAATTTTCTACACCATGCTGCAGAATCGCTAAGTGTTGCTGGTTCGCCATTTAAACTAAACCTCTTGCATAAGTTACTACATCAGTATAATATGTGTTTAGGCGAAACACTTGGTAATTATTACACATGAGAAGTTATCTGGTACTCCTGTCGAAGATTACCAGATTGTATCTCACTTATCGGTTTCACGAATTAAAGTCATATTTCGTTTTTTGACACTTGTGATCATTTAAAAACTATCCAAGCGAATTTCCTTCCAAATTTCTGAAATTTGCCATCCTGTATTACCGACTGATTGAACTAATGGATTATCCCGCAGAGGAATATAGTTAGGTTCAGGAATTTCCAGATTTGGGGGTAATAGCTCCTCATCCCAAGATGGAACTTCATCAGTATCATCTGACTGTTGGAGATCGAGTTCTTCTTCTTCCTCCATAGTTTTTATTTTTTTCAGCAGTAGCTTTTCCGATTTTTTGATTAGTTTCATCATTTTCCTACCTGAGTTTAAAAAGAGGTCATGAAAAAAGACCGAATCCTTACTCTGATTTTGAAAGAAACTAGAATAGTCTTTCAAGAATCTAGAGAAAGATCCGCAAAAGTTTTTTATTGTGAGTCTATGTTGAATACTTTCAGAAAATTTAGTATACATCGAACTCGAAAAAAATACTAGCGTTTTATCTTTATTTCATAAATTGAGCGTAATTGGCTCTATCAATAGGCTTATCTTGTTTATTACTTTATATTGATTACATGAATGAAATATCAATCTTGCTCAATCTTGCTCAATCTTGCTCAATCTTGCTCAATCTTGCTTAAATACATTTAACAGCATTTTGATTTTTCCGTTGGTAAATCTAAAGATAACTTTAAATTCAGTCCAACAGAGTGACAGCGCGGTAGTTATATTAGATTAAAATTAGATTAAAACTAATATCTGCAAGCATCATTAAAATCATGTTAAATGATATTTTACCTTTCCGAATTGAGATAGACACTGTTGCTGTTGCTGGTGCAAGTTTGTGGTCTTTGGCCTTGTATCTAGCTTGTTACCCATTAGCTGAATGGGTCATTGACCAACTTAATCGCTGGTTTAATTTTGCTGAACGGTCGTTGTACACAAGCCTGACTGAGTTTGAAAAAACGCGTCAGGCTAGAGAATCTCAAAATGCTTTCTATGCTTCACTTTTTAGCATTCTACCTTTTCTGTTAATCGGAACTTTATCCAGCTGGGGATTAGACATCAGCTTGGGTCATAGTTGGGCAATAAGTCTAGGTATACTTGCTTGTATTTGTTCCGGTATTTATGAAATAGGGCGCAGAGAAGGCAAGTCTGAGTAAATAGTAATTGGAGAAAATGCGTATGTTAGCGATTACGTTAAAAGACTTTTACCGCCTGTTCCCCCATTCCCTGTTCCCCGTTCCCTATTCCCTCCTGTATATACTAATTCTTCCTGGATTAAAGTCGCCAATTTATCAGCAGCGCCAGCTTCACCTCTAGCATTACGTAGGTTAGCGCGAATTTCCGCCAATTTTTCCGGATGGGTCAACAAATCCAGCACTATTTCTGCTACTTCTTGAGCTGAGAGTTTACCTACTAATTCTGGGACTATTTCTGCGTTAGCCCAGATATTCGGCCATGCTAATAAACCCTTACGTCTCAGAAATAACCAATTAATCCCTTTGGCAAATATTGTACCTACTCCTGGTAGATTAGCTAATAATCCCGGTAGTCCATCCCAGGAACGCATAGCATCAAGTTGTTGTGTAGGTAGTAAAACAATCATTGGTACACCCAAAGCACCGAGTTCAGCAGTGTTCGCGCCTACTGTAGTCAGACAGATGAGACATTGAGATAATAGATTATAGGCTGGGTTTTCCTGCCATAATTCTATATTTAAGCCATTTCCAGTGGTGAGGTATGGTCTTTCACCTCCTGGTGGTATGTTTAGAGCAGCGCCACTAAAACCAAAAGTCTCGACAAAGGGGTTTTTCTGGGAATCACCAAAATTAGCTAAAGTGATTAAATCCAAGGTTGGTGCTACAGGAAGCACAAACTGGGTTTGTGGTCTTTTGGCTTTAATCTGTTCGGCGATCGCTAAAGTTAGGGGTACTCCTTGAACCAATTTAGCAGGCTTTGACCCTGGTAAGATGCCTATGAGTTCGATATTATTATCTTTATATTCGGGATGAATTTCTGTTGCAGCTTCTAGCATCAAATCCCCAACTACAGTAAATTTCTGGGCGTATTTGGCAGCAGCGCTTACAGCAATTTTTTCCTGCATAATAGCAAAACGATCAATCAAATTATGCCAACGAGCTGACCATTCCGCATAAACTACTGTGCGATATCTCAGTCTTTTACCGATAATGATCGGAAAAACTTGGTCTCCACCCAAGAAAACAACAACACCGCGATCGCGCCAATCCCAATTATCTGATGTTTTTCCCCAGAGGAGAAACCGCCAAAAATGTTCTGCTCCTTGGACTCTATCTACTTCCGGATAGGAGGAAGCGATCGCCACTTCTTGACCAGTAGCATGAGGACAGGGAGATAAAACGACTGAAATCCGCACAAGATTTCTATCATTACCCAATTTACGTCTTAAAGCTTTGACAACAGGGTATAACCAGGTAGTTAGTTCACCAGGTCCGTTGGAGAGGATGAGAATATCGCCAGGTGTGGTCATAGGGTAGGAGGGAGAAAAAGATAAAGATTGTTGATTTTTCTTAATCAAATGTGAGTTAATACTATTGAGCAAATAAATTTTTTTGAATGAATATGACGTTTTTTATATCATTTTGTGTCAGATAGAAGACAAAAGCTCCTAAGAATAGGAGTTTTCTGATAGAAAAAACTCATATTGCCGAAAATTAAAGTTTCCATCCTCAGCATTAGCCGTGATGGACTTTCAGTAGAGAAGACGCATCAAAGGAGCTTAAGACAGCATGTTCACCCACGTCAAGTCCACCATTAGACATATTGCGCCTGATAACTTACGCGGACGTAATTTAATCAAGGTGGTCTATGTCGTGCTGGAATCCCAGTACCAGAGTGCGTTGTCGCAAGCAGTTCGGACAATAAACTCTCAACATCCCAGCCTGGCGATTGAAATCAGCGGTTATTTGATTGAGGAACTTCGCTCCCAGGAAAACTATGAAGAGTTCAAACGGGATTTAGCAAGTGCCAATATCTTTATCGCTTCACTCATTTTTATTGAAGATTTAGCCCAGAAGGTAGTAGCAGCGGTAGAACCACATCGAGATAATTTAGATGTTTCCGTTGTTTTTCCTTCTATGCCAGAAGTAATGCGCTTAAATAAAATGGGTAGTTTTTCCCTGGCGCAACTAGGACAGTCAAAAAGCGTAATCGCGCAATTTATGCGCAAACGCAAGGAGAAATCTGGCGCTGGCTTCCAAGATGGAATGCTCAAGCTATTGAGAACTCTACCACAAGTACTCAAATTCCTACCTATAGAGAAGGCGCAAGATGCTCGGAACTTCATGCTCAGTTTTCAGTATTGGCTAGGAGGTTCGCCAGAAAATCTGGAAAATTTCTTGTTGATGCTGGCTGATAAATATGTATTTAAAGACAATGCGCAGCAAAAGGCCCTCTTAGGTAGCTATGAAGCGCCTGTGGTATATCCTGACCTGGGAATTTGGCATCCTTTAGCCACAAGTATGTTTGAGGATGTGAGAGAGTATCTCAACTGGTATACAGCACGTAAAGATATTCCTCAAGACCTCAAAGATCCTTTAGCTCCTTGTGTAGGTTTAGTCTTACAAAGAACCCACTTGGTTACAGCTGATGATGCGCATTATGTCGCCATTATCCAAGAATTAGAGTCATTGGGTGCAAGAGTATTACCAGTATTTGCTGGTGGGTTAGACTTCTCTAAACCGATAGAGGCTTATTTCTATGAGCCAATTACCAAAATACCTTTGGTTGATGCTGTCGTGTCTTTAACTGGTTTTGCTTTGGTAGGGGGTCCAGCTAGACAAGATCATCCCCAGGCGATCCAGGCATTACAACGCTTAAATCGTCCTTATATGGTGTCATTACCTCTGGTTTTTCAAACTACAGAGGAATGGCTAGATAGCGATTTGGGTTTACATCCCATTCAAGTAGCTTTACAAATTGCGATTCCGGAATTAGATGGTG
>Ga0116226_10003949_pt1 | contig 13092 bp, 17 predicted proteins | sample S1TSphfallax_FD_89692 | JGI IMG/M metagenome (GOLD analysis project Ga0116226, IMG submission 89692) | Host-associated microbial communities from peat moss isolated from Minnesota, USA - S1T2_Fa - Sphagnum fallax MG | ecosystem: Host-associated > Plants > Peat moss > Unclassified | place: USA... | reverse complement strand
GATTCGCTAAGCTTGGATTCCGGGCCGTGGCCCTCGCCTCGCCCAGGGCTCGCCAGCCGGGCGGCGTTCCTGTAGTCAGCCGCCTCGATCACCGCCTGGAGCCCCCATGGACCCGCTTTTCGACGTCGTCGCCATCGGCAATGCGATCGTCGATGTGATCGCGCCGGCGGACGACGCCTTCCTGGACCGGGAGGGCCTGGCCAAGGGCGCGATGATGCTGATCGACGAGGCGCGGGCGGACGATCTCTATGAGCGGATGGCGCCGGGGGTCGAGGCCTCCGGCGGCTCGGCCGGCAACACGATCGCCGGCGTCGGCGGCCTGGGCGGTCGCGCGGCCTATATCGGCAAGGTCGCCGACGACGCGCTTGGCGGCATCTTCGCCCACGATATCCGCGCTGCGGGCGCGAGGTTCGACACCGCTCCGCTCAGAGGCGGGCCGGCCACCGCCCGCTGCCTGATCAATGTCACCCCCGACGGGCAGCGCACGATGTGCACCTATCTGGGCGCCTGCGTGCAGCTGACCGCCGACGACGTGACGCCGGACCTGATCGAGGGCGCGCGGATCGTCTATCTGGAAGGCTATCTGTTCGACCCGGAAGCCGCCCGCCGGGCCTTCGCCAAGGCCGCGGGCCTGGCGCGGGCGGCGGGGCGCAGGATCGCCCTGTCGCTGTCGGATTCGTTCGTGGTCGAGCGCCATCGCGACGCGCTGCTGGCCTTCATCGACACCCAGGTCGACATCCTGCTGGCCAATGAAAGCGAGATCACGGCCCTGTTCGAGACCCCCAGCTTCGCGTCGGCCGCCCGGGCGATCCGGGGCCGGGTGGAGACCGCCGCCCTGACCCGGGGCGCCGAGGGCTCCGTCGTGGTGACCGCGGAAGGGGAGCACAGGGTCCCGGCCGACAAGATCGCGTCCATCATCGACACCACGGGCGCCGGGGATCAGTACGCGGCCGGATTCCTGTACGGCGTCGCCGCCGGCCATCCGCTGGAGGTGTGCGGACGGCTGGGCGCGATGGCGGCGGGCGAGGTGATCGGCCATTATGGCCCGCGCCCCGAAACCTCGCTGCGGACGCTCGCCCAGACCCGGGGGCTGCTCCCGTGACCGGCCGGACCGCCGAAATCCGCCGCGACACCCAGGAGACGCGGATCCGGGTCGGCGTCGATCTGGACGGAACCGGGAAGGCGAGCGTCGCCACCGGCATCGGCTTCTTCGACCATATGCTGGACAGCTTCGCCCGCCACGGCGGCTTCGACCTGGAGGTCGAGGCCAAGGGCGATCTCCACATCGACATGCACCACACGGTGGAGGACACCGGGATCGTGCTCGGCAAGGCCTTCCACGCCGCCCTGGGCGACTTCAAGGGCGTGCGCCGGTTCGGCCACGCCTATGTGCCGATGGACGAGACCCTGACCCGCTGCGCCGTCGACCTGTCCAACCGCCCCTATCTGGTCTGGAAGGTGGCCTTCGCCCGGCCGAAGATCGGCGAGATGGACACCGAACTTTTCAAGGAGTTCCACCACGCCTTCGCGATGCACGCCGGCGCCTGCGTGCATCTGGAGACCCTGTACGGCGAGAATTCGCACCACATCGCCGAGAGCGGCTTCAAGGCCCTGGCCCGGGCGATGCGCCAGGCGGTGGAGGCCGACCCCAAGACCCTGGGCCGCGCCCCATCGACCAAGGGCGTGCTCTAGGGGAAGGCCGGACCGATGCGCGCCATCGCGCTGATCGACTATGGTTCCGGCAACCTGCCGTCGGCTGACAAAGCCCTGCGCCAGGCCGCGACCGGCCGGAGCGAGGGGACTTCGATCGTCACCACGGATGATCCCGAAATCATCGCCAGGGCCGACGGCGTGGTCCTGCCGGGCGTCGGCGCGTTCGCGGCGTGCATGGCGGCGCTCCGCGCGCGGAGCGGCGTGATCGAGGCGATGAACAGGGCGGTTCTGGGCCGCGGCGTTCCCTTTCTGGGCATTTGCGTCGGAATGCAGCTGCTGGCGACGCGGGGACTGGAGTTCGGGTCGGCCGAGGGCCTGAACTGGATCGGTGGGGAGGTGCGACGGCTGGCGCCGGACAGGCCGGATCGCAAGGTGCCGCACGTGGGATGGAACAGCCTGGAGGGCGCCCTGGCCTCGCCGCTGCTGGCGGGCCTGGGGGCGGGAACGCACATGTACTTCACCCATTCCTTCGCCCTGTTCGCGGAGACCCCGTCGGACGTCGCGGCCTGGACCGACCATGGCGGCGCCTTCGCCGCGGCGGTCGTCCGGGGCAATGTGGCCGGGGTGCAGTTTCACCCGGAAAAATCGCAGGGCGCGGGCGCCAGGCTTCTTTGCAACTTTCTGGATTGGCGGCCATGATCCTCTATCCCGCGATCGACCTGAAGGACGGCCAGTGCGTGCGGGTCGTCCGCGGCGATCTGGCCACCGCGACGGTGTTCAACACCGAACCGGCCGCCCAGGCCCTGGCCTGGGCGGCGGCCGGCTTTTCATGGCTGCATGTGGTGGATCTGAACGGCTCGGTGGCGGGGCGGGCCGTCAACAGCGCGGCGATCGAGGCGATCCTGAAGTCCGTCAGCATTCCCGTCCAGCTGGGCGGCGGCATCCGCACGATGGCCGACGTGGCGGCCTGGATCGAGGCGGGGGTCAGCCGGGTGATCCTGGGCACCGCGGCGGTGCGCAACCCCGACCTGGTGAAGGCGGCGGCGCGGCGCTGGCCCGAGCAGATCGCCGTCAGCGTCGATGTCCGCGACGGCCAGGTCGCCGTGCAGGGCTGGACCGAGGATTCCGGCCTGGACGCGATCACCGTCGCGCGGCGGTTCGAGGACGAGGGGGTCAGCGCGCTGATCGTCACCGACATCGACCGGGACGGCGCCTTGCTGGGCTTCAACATCGAGGTCTTCGGCGCCATCGCCGACGCGGTGACCATTCCGGTGATCGCCGCCGGCGGCCTGGCGACGGTCGAGGACATCGTCCGTCTGGCCGCGCGGGAGGGCACGCCGATCGCCGGAGCGGTGCTCGGCCGGGCGCTCTACGCGGGCGCCATCGTCCCGGCCCAGGCCCTGGCGGCGGCGGCCTGATGCTGAAGGTCCGCGTGATCCCCTGCCTCGACGTGAAGGACGGCCGGGTGGTCAAGGGCGTCCAGTTCCTGTCCCTCCGCGACGCCGGCGATCCGGTGGAACAGGCCCGGGCCTATGACGCCGCCGGCGCCGATGAGCTGATGTTCCTGGACATCACCGCCAGCCATGAGGGTCGCGGGGCGATCCTGGAGGTGATCGCCCGCACCGCCGAGGTCTGTTTCATGCCCCTGTCGGTGGGCGGCGGCGTGCGGTCGGTGGAGGACGCCCGGCGACTGCTGCGCGCCGGCGCCGACAAGGTGGCGATCAACACCGCGGCGGTGGAAAATCCGGACCTGATCGGCGCCTGCGCCGACGCCTTCGGATCCCAGGCGGTGGTCGTCGCCGTCGACGCCAAGCGCGCCGAGGATGGCGGCTGGCGGGTGTTCACCTATGGCGGTCGCCGCGACACCGGCATCGACGCCAGGTCCTTCGCCACTTTGGCCGTGGCGCGCGGGGCGGGCGAGATCCTGCTGACGTCGATGGACCGGGACGGGGCCCGCACAGGCTACGATCTTGACCTGCTGGCGGCGGTCAGCGGCGCGGTCGGGGCGCCGGTGATCGCCAGCGGCGGCGCCGGGACCGCCGCCCACATGATCGAGGCGGTGACGGTCGGTGGCGCGGACGCGGTGCTGGCCGCGTCGGTCTTCCACTTCGGCGACCTGACGATCGGCGCGACCAAGGCGGCGATGGCGGCGGCCGGCGTGCCGGTCCGCCCCGTGTGGGCGCCGGCGGCGTGAGCCGCCTCGGCGATGTGACCGATCGGCTGGCCGCCGTGATCGCCTCGCGCCGCGGCGCCGATCCGGCCGTCTCCTGGTCGGCCCGGCTGCTGGCGGACCGGCCCCTGGCCGCGAAGAAGCTGGCCGAGGAGGCGGTGGAGACCGCCCTGGCCGCGGCCCTGGGGGACCGGGAAGCGCTGATCGCGGAAAGCGCCGACCTGATCTACCACTGGCTGGCGCTCCTGGCCAGCTCCGGCGTCGACCTCGACGAGGTCGCCGCCGCCCTCGAGGCCCGCGAGGGCCGATCCGGCGTGGCCGAAAAGGCCGCTCGCTAGCGGCGCGCTTCTGTCAAAACGCGACCGCTCAGGCCGTGGCCGACGCCCCCTCCGTCCGGCCTTCGGCCGGCCACCTCCCCCACTTGGCGAGGGAGGAGCAAGTTGCTGCTCCCCCGTGAAACGGGGGAGCTGTCGCCCGAAAGGCGACTGAGGGGGCGTCGGCGGCGCCCCGGGAGATCGCGTTTTGGCTGAAGGGCGCCTCAGCGCGGCGCGGCGCGCTTCAGGGCGACGTAGAGGGCGCCGCCGCCGCCGTGGCGGCGGTGGGCCCAGGAGAGGCCGGCCACGACCGGCCTGAGCGGCGGATCGGCCAGCCATTCGGGGACCCGGCGACGCAGGATCCCATCGCCGGCCGCGCCCTTGCCCGTGATCACCAGCACCTCCCGGCGGTTCTCGTCCCAGGCCCGCAGGATGAAGCCCGTCAGGACGGCCTTGGCCTGGACCTGGTCGAGGCCGTGGAGATCGATCCGGGCGGTCGGCGCCTCGCGCCCGCGCTCCAGCCGCCGCCGGCGGCGCGGCTCGATCTCCTGGGGCGGCCTGGGCGCGCGTGGCGGCGGCGGGCGGGGGACCGCCGCGCCGGCCGGGGCGGCGAGCGGGGCGGGGGCGCCGACCGGCGGCGGCGCGGGGACGGGGGGCGATGGGGGCGCCGGCTGAACCCGAGCCCTGGAGCGGCTCCGGAGCGGCCGGATCGTCGCGGCGATGATGGTCCACAACGCCTGGTCGGCGTCCTCGGGCGGCCCGCTCATGAGCCGGGGTTGTCGACCGGCGCCAGGCGATAGAGGCGAAGGACATGACGCACGCGCCCGGCCGCCTGGCCCGCGTCCGGGCCCCGGCCCAGATAGAGGTCGGCGCGAGTCTCGCCCTTGATCGCGCCGCCGGTGTCCATCGCCATGGCGAGGCGGCGATAGACGGGAAAGGCCCCGGTCAGGGCCGGGGCGGTGGCGTCCAGCCAGAGCACCTCGCCCATCGGATGGCGGCTGGGATCGACGGCGAGCGTTCGCCCGGGGATAAGCCTGATCCCCGCCGCGCCGGCGGGCTCCACGCCGTCGTCCGGCTCCAGCCGGAAGAACACGTAGCGTCGGTCCAGCCGCATCAGCCCGTCGGCCTGGGGGCCACGGTGCTCGACGAGCCAGGCGCGGATCCGCTCGGCCGAGGTGTCCTGGTCGGCCAGAAGGCCCATTTCGCGCATCGGCGCCGCCAGACCCACGAACGGCGCGCCGTTGGAGCCATCGAACACCGCCCGCAACGCGGGCCCGGTCGGAAACGTCAGGACGCCCGACCCCTGGATCTGCAGGAAGAACAGATCCTCCGGCCGCATCCACGCCAGGGCGTCCGGCGCGGGCCGCCCCTCGATCTCGGCGCGGTCGGCGTAACTGGCGCCGCCCTGGGCGTCGGGGCGCGGAAGATCGGCCGGCCGGGGACGCACCGGCGCGGTGAAATCGCCTTCCGGATCGAGCCTCGCCTCATAGACCGGGGTGAAATAGGCGGTCAGCAGGCCGGGGTCGCCGACCGGTTCGGGGCGGAAATGGGTCTCCAGGAAGTGGCGGGCGGCCGCCTCGTCCAGATCCCCCGCGGCGGTCGCCCGCCCGCAGACCGCCTCGAGTAGAGGATCCCGCGCCGCGCCGCACGAGGCGACAAAGGCCCGGAACGCCTGGACATGATCGTCCTGCGCCCAGCCCGCCAGGCCGGCGAACGGACCGGCCGCCGCGGGCGCGGGCGCCGCCGCGACGCCGGCCAGGATGTCGTCGATCGCGCGTGGGGAGGCCGCCGCCGCGGAAGCGGGAGCGGGAGCGACCGCCGGCGGCGGGGGCGGGGGCGCGGGGGCCCGCGCGACTTCGAGGGGCGGGGGCGCGCGGGTGACGCAGCCGCCGAGGGTGGCGGCGGCCAGAACCCCGGCCAGCGCCCACGCCCGCATCAGGCCTCCGCCGCGTCCACGTGAATCAGCGTCCAGTTGGGGTCGCGGCTCTTCAGATTGCGCTGGAACGTCCAGATTTCCGCGGTCCGCCGGTCGTCCACCGCTTCGCCCTCCGGCCCCTTGGTGCGGCTTCGGAATTCGGCCAGGAACCGCACCGACGCCTTCGCGAAATCGCCGGCGAGGCTCAGGCCCTCGAAATCGGCGCGGGGCGTCTGCAGGAAGTCGATGGTCTCGCTGCGTCCCTCGGCCTCGCGCTGACGGATCGCGCGTTCGAAGCCGCTCATCACTTCGTCCGAAAGCAGGGGCCTCAGCACCGCCCGATCACCGGCGGCGAAGCCCCGGACGATCATCTCATAGGCCTGCCGGGCGCCGTTGAGGAAAGTCCCGACATCGAAGCTGGGGTCCCGGGCGCGGATCGCGGCCAGGCCGGTCGCCGAGGCGGGCGCTTCCAGCAGCGGCGGCGGCGGACGCTGGGCGTCCAGCGGCGCCGGCGGGGCCCTCGGCGTCTCGTCGGCGCCACGGCCAACGCGCCTACCCAGAACGGCATAGAGCTGAAACAGCACCACCGCCGCCAGGGCCGCCAGAATAATGAGTTCGAGAATCCGCAACGGACGCACGCGCCTTTCGACTGGGTGAACGCTCAATATAGGGCAAGCGGGGGCCCGCGTCAGCAGGGCGTCGTTGCGAGGGCGGAACGGCCATGATAGCGACCCCGCTCTTCGCCCCGGGCCCTTCTTCGCCCAACCCCGCTCTACGCGGAAGCCCGCGCCGCAACCACGGACCCCTTTCGATGACCGACACTTTCGACCCGGCGCCCATCGTCGATTTCAACGCGCGGGAAGCGGCGATGCAACCCGCGATCCGGATCCTGGCGCAATATATCCGGGATCTGTCGTTCGAAAATCCCCGGGCGCCGGAATCGCTGCGGGGCGGGACCGCCTCCCCGCAGATAGAACTGTCGGTGGAGCTCAACGCCCAGGGGCGCGAAGGCGGGGTCTATGAAGTGGAGCTGAAGCTGACGGCCGCGGCCCGGCGCGACGGCGATCCGGTTTTTCAGCTGGAGCTGGTCTATGCCGGCCTCTTCCAGATCGTCGGCGTGGAGGCGGAGGACCTTGAGCAGGTGCTGATGATCGAGTGCCCTCGCTATCTGTTCCCATTCGCCCGGCGGATGATCTCGGACCTCTCGGCGGAAGGCGGCTTCCCGCCCCTGATGCTTGAGCCGATGGATTTCGCCGCCATCTACATGGCCCGCAAGGCCCAGTCTCAGGGCATGCCGGTCGGCAACGCCTAGGAGCCCGCGGGCGCCCCGGATCGCCAGAGCGCCGTATCCGGCAGGTTCTTGGCGATGAAGGTCTGGTGGGCGAGGCGTTCGTCCTCGGTCAGCCTTGGCGCCAGGGGGCGTGGCCGCGGGCCGTGGCCGGCCTGGCTGATCGGCCCGCCGGCGCGGTCGGCCGGGGTCCGCTCCAGGTCCAGCCGGGCCTCCCGGCCGCCGCGCAGTTCAAGATAGACCCCGGCGAGCAGCTGGGCGTCCACCAGGGCGCCGTGCTTTTCGCGTTCGGCCAGGGAGATCCGAAACCGCTTACAGAGGGCGTCCAGGGAATTGAACATCCCTGGATAGCGCTTCTGGGCGATCGCCAGGCTGTCGATCCAGCGCGCCTTGGCCAGGGGCGGGTGGCCGGCGCGCTCGAGTTCGTGGTCGACGAAACCGGCGTCGAAGGCGGCGTTGTGGGCGATCAGCGGGTCGTCGCCGATGAAGGCCAGCAGGGCCCCCGCGACCGCCGGGTCGGCGAACAGCGGCTTGTCCGACAGGAACGCGCGGGTGAGCCCGTGCACCCGCTCGGCCTCGGGGTCGCTGTCGCGTTCGGGATTCACATAGCTGTGAAAGCGCCTGCCCGTCGGCAGATAGTCTCGCAATTCCACGCAGGCGATCTCGACGATCCGGTGACCCTGCCGGGGATCAAGACCGGTGGTCTCGGTGTCGAGGACGATTTCCCGGGCCATCAGCGGTCACTCGTCCGCTTCGCGCGCTCACGCAAGAGGGCGAGGACGCTGTCCACCTGCGCGCGCGCGGCCGCCAGGCCCTGGCTGGTGTCGATGACGAACTCGGCGCGGGCGCGCTTCTCGGCGTCCGGCATCTGGGCGGCCAGGATCGCCGCCAGCTTCGCCTCGGTCATGCCTGGCCGGGCCAGGACGCGGGCGCGCTGGACGTCGGCGGGGGCGGACACCACCACGACCGCATCGACGGTCTTCTCGCCGCCGGTCTCCAGCAGCAGCGGAACATCCAGCACGACGATCGCCGCCGCCGCCGCCCGGGCGGCCTGAAAGAAGGCTTCCCGGCGCGCGCCCATCAGCGGCCAGACGATCGCGTTCAGCCGGGCCAGGGCCTCGGGGTTTCCGAGCACCCGGTCGGAGAGCCGGCCGCGATCTATGGCGCCGTCCACGACGACGCCGGGGAACGCCGCCTCCACCGGACCAACGGCCGCGCCGCCGGGGCTGTACAGGCCGCGCACTTCGGCGTCGGCGTCATAGACCGGGGCCCCGGCCTGGGCGAACATCGCCGCCGTCGTCGATTTCCCCATCCCGATCGAACCGGTAAGACCAACGACGATCATGCGGCGTCACCCAGAGAGAGCGTTTCAAGCGCGGCCAGGGCCAGGGCGCGGACATCCATCGGCGGGGGCGGGCGACCGAAGAACGCCTCGAAACTGGGCGCGGCCTGGCCGATCAGCATGTCCAATCCATCGACGGTGCGCAGACCGCGCGCCGTCGCGGCCGCCAGCAGCGGGGTGCGGACCGGCCGATAGACCATGTCCATCACGACGGCTTCGCCGGGCAGCAAGGCGAGGTCGATCGCGGGTGAGTCCCGGCCATCCAGTCCCCCCGGCGTGGCGTTGATCACCGCCTGGGCGGCGGCCAGCACGGGCGCGGCCTCCTGGGGCGCGACACTGGCGGCGACCGGACCGAAGGCGGCCCTCAGCGCGTCGCCCCGGGCGGGGGTTCGATTGATGAAGGAAACGCGCGGGGCGCCCGCCTCGAGAAAGGCCGCCGCGGCGCCCCGGGCGGCGCCGCCCGCGCCCAGGATCACCAGCGGGCCCGCCGCGGGATCAAAGCCCGGCGCCTGGATGCCGAAGGCATGAAGCAGGCCCACTCCATCGGTGTTGTCGGCCAGAATCGTCCCATCCGGCGGAAAAAGCAGCAGATTGGCCGCGCCCGCCGCCCTCGCGCGTGGCGAGGCCTGGTCCGCCAGGGCCAGGGCGCCCTCCTTGAAGGGCGCCGTCACATTGAGACCCCGAACGGCGCCGCCGCGCAGGCCCCCCGCGAAGGCGGCGAAGCCGTCGAGGGGGGGCGCGAAGGCGACATAGACCGCGTCGACGCCGGCCCTGGCGATCCAGGCGTTGTGAATCAGCGGGCTGAGGGAATGGCGGATGGGGGCGCCAGCCACGCCGGCGACGGCCGTGGCCGCGGTGACGGCGAGGGTCATTGGGGCAGGCCGCCCGCCTGGCGCAGGAAGCCCAGCAGGCCGATCAGAGGCAGCCCCAGGATCGAGAAATAATCGCCCTCGATCTCGTCGAACAGCTGGGCGCCGGCGCCCTCCAGGCAGTAGCCGCCCAGGCTGGAAGCCAGGGCCTCGCCTTGCGTCCCCATGTAGTCGTCGAGGAAGGCGGGGGAGAAGGCGCGAACCGTCATCCGGGCGTCGCCGACATCGCGCCACAGCACGTGATCGCCGCGGGCCACGGCGACCGCCGCATGCAGGCTATGAGTGCGACCGCGCAGCGTCTCGAGACGGGCGCGGGTCGCTTCGATGTCGGCCGTCTTGTCATGAAGAACGCCGTCCAGCGCCAGGGTCTGGTCGGCGCCGATCACCAGCGCATCGATCCGCCCCGACACCGCGAGGGCCTTTTCATCGGCCAGCCCCACGGCGATGTCGCGCGGGGAGGCGCCGCCCGCCAGAAGCCGCGCCTTGGCGCGATCCTCGTCAAAGCCGGAGGCGACCGCGGAGAAGGGGACGCCCGCCCCACGCAGGATCGCCGCCCGCGAGGCGCTGGCGGAGGCCAGGACGATGGGTGTCATCCCACGACCTCGACCTGGGGCGCACCGCCGGCGATGATGTTGATCACCGCGGCCGCGGTCTCCTCGACCGAGCGGCGGGTCACATCGATGACCGGCCAACGATGGCGCTCGAAGAGCCGTCGGGCGGCCACCACCTCGGCCCGAACCGCGTCATTGTCCACGTAACTGCTCTCACGCGCGTCCTTCAGGCTGCGCAGCCGGTTGCGCCGGATCTGGACCAGGCGGTCGGGGGACAGGGTCAGGCCCACGACCGGAACATTCTTAAGCTCCAGCAGCGCCGCCGGCGCCCCCGACGATGGGACCAGGGGAACATTGGCCGCCTTCACGCCTCTCTGGGCCAGATAGATGCAGGTCGGCGTCTTGGATGTGCGCGAGACGCCGACCAGCACGACATCGGCGTTGTTGAGATCCTGGCCGCCCTGGCCGTCGTCGTGGCCGAGGGCGTAGGTGAGGGCGTCCATCCGGTTGAAGTAGTCGCTATCCAGCGCGTACTGGGCGCCGACCCGCGTCGACAGCGGCGCGCCGAGATACCAGGACAGCGCCGAGACCAGCGGGTCGAGGGCGCCAAAACAGGGCATGTCCAGCTTCTGACAACCGGCCTCCAGGGCCCCGCGCAGGGTTTCGTCGACGATCGTGTGCAGCACCACGCCCGGACTGGCGGCGATTTCGGTCAGGGCCCGGTCGAGCTGGGCCGAGGATCGCACCAGGGCGTAGATGTGCTCGATCTCCATGACATTGTTGAATCGCGCGCAGGCGGCCCGGGCCATGGCGTTGAGCGTCTCCCCCGTCGAATCGGAGACAAGGTGGACGTGAAAATAGGTGGCGAGGCGCTGCGGGGGGGTCATCGGAGGACCTGGCGGGGCGCCTGTCTGTGGATCAGGCGTTAACGCCTGCTTAACCAATTGGCCTCAAGGGTGGAAGCCCGGGTGGGCGCGCGGGGCGCCCGGACCTTTGATACAGCGCCTGGGGACCCTCCGCGCCTTGATGCCCGGCCGCATCCCCAGGTTCGCATGGCGTCGAATGGTCTCTTGGCGCGCCATCCACCGCTGTGGAAACGGGTGGCGCTTCCCGCGCCAGTCCCCAATTTCGCCGCCCGTTAACTGTTGGGGTTCAATTGTTTGGCTGGCCCTCCCCAGGGCGTGAACACCCGGCGCGGCGCTGTCGACACCCCGGACCGCGGGCTTGATATCGGGCTGTCTTGGAGCGTGGTCGTGGGCGGCGCCCATACATCGACGCCCTTCTACCTCTACCTCTCATTCGTTAATCTTTCATGAAAGGGTTTAAGGGGTCGGCGCGGAGAGGGCTCTTGAGACCCGCGCCGGGACACGGTCTAAGACCGGCATGACACAGGCCCCGCCTCCAAGACCGCTCCCAGACCGGGCCCCCCCGCACCGGACGGCGCGCCGATGACCGCAGGTCGGCCCCGCGTCGCGGTGGTGCTGTTCAATCTGGGCGGGCCCGACGGCCCGGAGGCGGTGCGGCCGTTCCTGGAGAACCTGTTCTCGGATCCGGCGATCATCCAGGCGCCCTGGATCGTTCGCCGTCCGCTGGCGGCGCTGATCGCTCGCCTTCGCCGCCGGTCGGCGGTGGCGAACTATGCGCTGATGGGGGGCGGCTCTCCGATCATGCCTGAAACCCTGGCCCAGGCTTCGGCGCTCGACCGGAGTATGGCCCTGGCGATGCCGGAAGCCGAGGTCAGGTCGTTCATCGCCATGCGCTACTGGCGCCCGATGACGGCCCAGGCCGCCGCCGAGGTCGCCAGTTGGCGGCCCGATCACATCGTGCTGGCGCCGCTCTACCCACAGTTCTCGACCACGACGACCGGATCGTCGCTGAAGGCCTGGCGCGACGCCTACCGCGGCCCCGGCGAGGTTCACGGCCTGTGCTGCTGGTACGACAATCAGGGGCTGATCGAGGCCCACGCCCGGCGGATCGAGGCGACCTGGGAGGCGGCGGGCCGTCCGCGGGTAAGGGTGCTCTTTTCGGCCCATGGCCTGCCCGAGCAGATCGCCCTGAGCGGCGATCCGTATCAATGGCAGATCGAGGCGACGGCCGCCGCGGTGGCGGCCCGGCTGGGGGAGGGCTGGGATTGGCGGATCTGCTATCAGAGCCGGGTTGGCCCGCTGAAATGGCTTGGACCCTCGACGCCGGAAGCGATCGAGGCGGCCGGGCGCGATGGCCTGGGCGTTCTGGTCGATCCGATCGCCTTCGTATCGGAGCATATAGAGACCCTGGTCGAACTCGACCGGGACTACGCGGAGCTTTCGGCGGAGCTCGGGATAACGACCTATCTGAGGGCGCCGGTGGTGGGCGTGGAGCCGGTTTTCATTGACGGTCTGGCCGGCGCCATTCGCCGGGCGCTTGGCCGCCGCGGGGTCTGTCCCGATGGCGGGGTGTGTCCGTCGCGGCAAGGGCGTTGCGGCCGGTCTCGGGACTAAAGGGGTGGTTTGATGCTGTTCAATATCATCAAGGGCGTTCATATTCTGGTCGTGATCGCCTGGATGGCCGCGTTGCTCTATATGCCCAGGCTGTTTGCCTATCATACCCGCGCTTCCCTGGGCTCGGAAATGGATGAGACGTTCAAGACCATGGAGCGAAAGCTTGAGGCGATCATCATGACTCCCGCCATGTTGGCGGTTGTGGTCATGGGCGCCACCCTGGTCTATTTCGATGGTCTGGCGACGCTGGGCCGGCCCTGGATGCTCGTCAAGCTGCTGGGCGTGGCGGCGCTGGTGGCCTGGCATGGCTATCTGATGGCCGCGCGCCGGGGGCTCGCGGCCGGCGGCCGGCGGCGCAGCGAACGGTTCTGGCGCATGACCAATGAACTGCCGTTTCTCGCGGCGATCGTCATCGTCTTGTCGGTGACGACCAAATTCGGAGGCTAACCCCCCTCCGTCAATGAATTTTTTCGCCTCCTCCACGGGGGAGGGCGACCCCGAAGGGGGTGG
>Ga0116226_10003948_pt1 | contig 13092 bp, 10 predicted proteins | sample S1TSphfallax_FD_89692 | JGI IMG/M metagenome (GOLD analysis project Ga0116226, IMG submission 89692) | Host-associated microbial communities from peat moss isolated from Minnesota, USA - S1T2_Fa - Sphagnum fallax MG | ecosystem: Host-associated > Plants > Peat moss > Unclassified | place: USA... | reverse complement strand
GGCGTGGTGTTCACCGACATGACGCAGATCGCCTACCTCGGCAATTACGCCTTTCCGGTGGACGGTCCTGGTCAATGGTTTCATCCATCGGGCTACGGTACCTTGGGCTACGGTCTGCCCGCCGCGTTGGGCGCCAAGCTCGCCGCACCGGCCCGTGCCGTCATCGCACTTGCAGGAGATTTTGGGGCTCAATTCACGCTCAACGAACTCATGACGGCGGTCGAGGTAGGACAATGCCTACCGCTCGTCGTCTGGAATAACGGCGCGCTCGGGCAGATTAGAGACGATATGATTGCTGCCGGCATACCGGCGACTGCGGTGGTGGCGCGCACGCCGGACTTCGTGGCGCTGGCCGCGGCATGCGGCGCCCGTGGCGTTCGCGTCAAGACAGCCGCGGCCCTCACCGACGCGCTGCGCACCGCATTGAACTACTCCGTACCCACGCTGATCGATGTCGATGCCGGGAGTTTCTAGTGGCCTTCACCCTCGAACATAGCCTGCGCTGTCGCCAGGATTTTCCCGCCCTCACCCACGTGCGCGCAGATGGTCTGAAGCTCGCCTACCTCGACGGTCCCGGCGGCAGTCAGGTGCCGCAGGCCGTGATCGACGCCATCGCAGATGTGTACGGCACGTGCAACGTCAACACGCACGGCAATTTTCCGCCTTCGATCGAGGTCGACCGGCGCATGCAGCGCGCACGCGAGGTGCTGGCGGCATTTCTGGGAGCCGAGGACGCCAGCTGCATCTCCTTTGGTCAAAACATGACCACGCTCAACTATGCGCTCAGTGCCGCCATCGGCCACACGCTCAGGCAAGGCGATGAAATTCTGGTGACGCAACTCGATCACGAGGCAAATCGAGGACCCTGGACGCGCCTGCAGCAACACGGCGTCGTCGTCCAGGAAGTGCGTCTGCTCGAATCCGGCATTCTCGATACCGCCGATATGGCAGCCAAAATCAGCGCCCGCACGAAACTGTTCGCCATCGGCGCCTCATCCAACGCTCTCGGGACCGTCAACGACATCAAATTGGCGCGGCGGCTGACGCGCGATGTCGGCGCGCTGCTCGTTGTCGATGCGGTCCACTACGCGCCGCATTTCCCGCTCGACGTGCGCGAGCTCGGCATGGACTTTCTCCTCTGTTCCGCCTACAAGTTCTATGGCCCGCATGTGGGCGTGCTGTACTCGCGACCCGGCGCCCTCAACGCGTTGCCGACCAATAGACTGGCGGTACAAGATCCCAACGCGCCGTACCGCATCGAAACCGGCACCCTGAACCACGCCGCGATCGACGGCGCACGCGCCGCGGTTGAATATCTGGCAGGCTGGGGCAGCGGGGTCACGCTGCGCGAGCGCATCGTGGATGCCATGGGCGGCATTTCGGCCTACGAGAATCAGTTGGCGAAGTTTTATCATGACGCCGTTGCGCGTATTCCCGGCGTGCGGATCTGGGGCCCGAACTTCGACGCCGGCGCCCGCGCACCGACGGTCTCCATCACATTGGAGAGCGCCACCGCCGATCAGGCGGCGCGGGCGCTCGGAAGCGAGGGTATCTGCGTGTGGGACGGACACTTCTACGCGGCGCGCGCGCTCGAGATATTGGGCCTCACCACGCGCGGCGGCTTGCTGCGCACCGGCGTGTCCATGTACAGCTCGCTCGAGGATCTCGAGCGCTTGCTGGCGGGCATCCGACGCCTGGCCGGCGCGTAATTCGAGAAACCAGGCAACATCTTATTTCCATCCCGCCACCAACAGAACCCAAGGAGCCGAACATCTAATGAAACTCAGCAAAGCCGGCTATTACTCGGACTTCGTGATTTATCCCATCGTCGTGATCGTGCTCATCGGTATGACCAACGCTCATCCATCTTGGGGCGCGGCGCGCGAATGGCTGATGGCCTGCGTGTCCGGTTACATGCTGTGGACGCTGCTGGAATACAGCTTGCACCGCATCGCCCTGCATCGCATGCCCGTGTTCTCGCCGCTGCATGCCGCACATCATGGCGCGCCGCTCGACTACATCGGGACGCCCACCTGGGTCAGCATCTCGGTGTGGCTCGGCATGATATTCTTGCCGGTATGGGCGCTCGCGGGAGCCCGGGTAGCCGGCGGACTCACCGTCGGCATCATGCTCGGCTATTGGTGGTACGGCATCGTGCATCACGTCATACATCATCGCAGCCAGAAAACCACGTCGATTTACTTCGCGGAACTCCGGGTCTGGCACATGCGGCATCACTATTCGCCGCAGCGGGGCAACTATGGCGTCACCACCACCCTCTGGGATCACGTGTTCGGCACGGCCATCGTCGCCCGAGGCGGCGCGGTTCTGCCATCTTGAACGAAGTGACGAACAATGCCTCCAACCCGATGGGCACCGACGGATTCGAATTCGTCGAATACGCCGCGCCCGATCCGGAATCCCTGCGCCGGCTTTTTGAAAGCATGGGGTTGCCCGCCGTCGCACGCCACCGCTCCAAGAATGTGACCCTGCACCGACAGGGCGACATCAATTTCATCATCAATGCCGAAAGCGACAGTTTTGCGCAACAGTTTGCCCGCGCCCACGGGCCGTGCGCCTGCGCCATGGCGTTTCGCGTCGCCGACGCGCGCTTCGCGTACACGCGGGCGCTCGACCTCGGCGCCAAGCCCGGACCCGTGACGGCCGGCCCGATGGAACTGAACATCCCTTCGATCGTGGGCATCGGCGGCAGTTTGATTTACCTGGTCGATCGCTACGGCGAGCGCACCATCTACGACGTCGATTTCGTTCCAACCGCCGCCGCCGCGGATGCATCCAGGCCATCGGGCTTGCTGCGCATCGATCACCTCACGCACAACGTGCGCCGCGGCAACATGAATGTGTGGGCCGGATTCTACGAGAGGCTGTTCAACTTCAAGGAGATCCGCTACTTCTCGATCGAGGGCAAGGAGACCGGGCTGTTCTCGCGCGCCCTCACATCCCCCTGCGGCAAGATACGCATTCCGATCAACGAGAGTCAGGACGACAAGAGCCAGATCGAGGAGTACCTGAACGAGTACAAAGGCGAAGGCATTCAGCACATCGCGCTCGGCACCGAAGGCATCTACGACACCGTCGATGCGCTGCGCGAACGCGGCGTCGAGTTTCAGGACACGCCGGACACCTATTACGAGGGCATCGATCGCCGCGTCGCCGGTCATGGCGAGTCGGTGCCGGAACTGGAGAAGCGTCGCATCTTGATCGACGGCAGCCTCTCCAACGGAATCTTGCTGCAGATCTTTACGAAGAATGCCATCGGCCCCATCTTCTTTGAAATCATTCAACGCAAGGGTAACGACGGCTTCGGCGAGGGAAACTTCCAGGCATTGTTCGAATCCATCGAGTTGGATCAGAAGCGGCGCGGGGTCATCTAGGGGCCTCAAGGTGGGGTCTTGGGCGGTTTCTCACTTGGCCAGGGGGAACAAGCCCTCCGGGCGGCACGAAAAGGCAGCAGTGCCGCCCGGAGAGCTTCTGCCCCCTGCCGGATGGGAGCCGCCCAACACCACCTGCCGCAGGCCCCTACCCACCCCGTGGCCGCTGTAAACCCCTCGCCCTGCGGAACCCCCGTACCTCGGCCCCGGACGCACACCGGCCCAGCCTTCGTCAGGCGGGATAGGCCAGAGCGAGCAAACTGTGCCTTTCACGTTTGCTCGCCCTGGCCTATCCCGCCCCCTGCCCCCTGTTGAACTTCGACAAGTTGCCCTCACTCTAACCCAGTACGGGTCAATTCGACCCACTGGGGGCCTGATATGCGAAGTCGTCTATTGGTTGCAGCAACCTTGACTGCCGGGTTGGGACTGGCGCTCGCGTTGCCTGTGTTCGCGGATGCGTTGCCGACCGTCGACCAGATTTATCAAGCGGAACAAGCCGGGCACATGGATCAGGCCCAGCAAATGATTTCTCAGGTGCTGAAGGAGAGGCCGAACAGCGCAAAGGCGCACTTCATCCAGGCGGAGTTGTTCGCCAAGCAGGGCTATCTATCCCAGGCGCGCAGCGAACTCAACGACGCCGAGCGACTCGACGCCAGCGAGGATTTCGCCAAGCCGCATGCGCTGCAAGAACTGAAGGCCCAGCTCGGTGATCACCGCGCCGCGGGCTCGCAGATGGTGCAGGTTGCGGGCCACAGCGAAACGCATTTCCCCTGGGGCACCGTGTTGATTTTGGCGATCGTCGTCGGGGTTTTCATGCTGCTGTTTCGGCGACGCCCCACGTATGTCCAGCAATACCCGGCCGGCGGAAGCCCCGGTGGCATGGGCGGCGGCCCGGGATACGGACCTGGCTATGGTCCGGGCCCCATGGGCGGTGGCGGGATCGGTTCGGGCATTGCCGGCGGGCTGGCCTCGGGCTTGGCGGTTGGCGCGGGTGTGGTCGCCGGCGAGGAGCTAGCGCATCACTTCCTCGATGGCGGACGCGAGTCCAGCGGTGGCGGCTTCGTGCCCTCCGCGACAGCCGCGGAGCCTGACTACAATAGCGATTCAGGCGGCAACGATTTCGGCGTCAATGACCCAGGGTCATGGGACGACGGCGGATCGGGCGGTGGTGGTGGCGGCGACGACTGGAGCTGAGCGGATCCGGTCTGACACCTGACTTTATTCCCCTCTGGGGCGCCTGAACCAGGCGCCCCTTATTTTATGCGCCGTCCAACCTGGGGGCGCGCACCACGCCGCCATAGGTGCACGCGCCACAGCCGGCGGCGCACTCACACCGTCAAATGTGCGCGCACCAGCTCATCGGTAAGCGCGGCGATTTCGCCCGACACCACCAACCGTCCCTTGTCCAACACCCGCAGATGCGTGGCCACGCGGCGCGCAAACGGCAGTTTTTGCTCGACCAAGAGGACGGTCAGCTTGGTCTCGCGGTTGAGTTTCTGAATGACATCGCCGATGGCGGCGACGATATTCGGCTGGATGCCTTCGGTCGGTTCGTCCAGGATCAAGAGCTGCGGATCGAGCACCAAGGCGCGGGCGATCGCAAGCTGCTGTTGCTGGCCTCCCGAGAGATCGCCGCCGCGCCGCCTCAGCATCGTGCGCAACACCGGAAACATATCGAATAGATGTTCCGGAATGGCGCGCAGTTTCGGCTTGTGTGCCGCCAGCCCGATGCGCAGATTCTCCTCGACGGTGAGCTGCGAGAAGATCTCCCGGCCTTGCGGCACGAAACCGATGCGCATATGCGCACGGTCCTCCGGGGGAAGCGTCAGCAGATTGCGACCCTCGTACAGAACCTTGCCCGAACTTCCGCTTGCCACGCCCATGATGCAGCGGAGCAGCGTGGTCTTGCCCATGCCGTTGCGTCCCATCAGGCAGGTGCATGATCCCGTGGGCACGGTCATATCGACGTCCCACAGCGTATGGCTGCCGCCGTAAAACTGATTGAGTCCCTGGATCTCGAGCATGCTATTCGCCGAGGTACACCTGTTTGACATGGGTGTCTGCCTGAATGCTGTTCATATCCCCCTCCGCCAAGACCCTGCCCTCGTGCAGCACCGTGACTTTCCGGGCGATCGAACGCACGAACTCCATGTCATGCTCGACGACGATCAAGGTGTGCCTGCCTGCGAGTGACAACAGCAATTCGGCGGTCCGCTCGATTTCCTGGGGCGTCATGCCGGCAACCGGTTCATCGATCAACAGCAACTGCGGATCCTGCATCAAGAGCATCCCGATCTCGAGCCACTGTTTCTGGCCGTGGGAGAGCGTCGCGGCGCGCGCCGCGCGATGCTCGGACAAGCCTATCGTCTCGAGCACGTCGTCGAGGCGATCGCGTTGCTCCTGGGTGGTACGCGCATTCAGCCATTTCCAGACGGTCTTGGCGCCCGCCATGGCCAGTTCCAGATTCGCAGCGGTGCTTTGATTCTCGAACACGGTCGGCTTCTGGAATTTCCGGCCGATGCCGGCCTGCGCGATCTGCGGTTCGGTCAATCGCAGCAAGTCGATGCTCTGGCCGAAGAATGCCGATCCCTTGTCGGGCCGCGTCTTTCCGGTGATGACATCCATCATCGTCGTTTTGCCGGCACCATTGGGGCCGATGATGCAGCGCAGTTCACCCACCTCGATGTATAAATTGAGCGCATTGAGCGCGCGGAAACCGTCGAAGCTGACCGTGATGTCCTCGAGATGGAGAATCATGCCGTGAGCCGCATCGGCGGCGCGCGCGCTCATGTGGCCGATCGTCGCACACGCGGCCGGCGCCACTGGGCGACGGCGCCGACCACGCCCTGCTGAAGAAACAACGTGACGACGATGAAGAGCGCGCCGAGTCCGTACAGCCAGATACTCGGAAAGGCGCCGGTGAGATAGGTCTTGGCAAAGTTGACCAGGAAGGCACCCACGACCGCGCCATAGAGGGTGCCGCGGCCGCCGATGGCGACCCAGATCACGATCTCGATGGAGTTCACGGGGGAGAACTCGCCCGGATTGATGATGCCGATCTGCGGTACATAGAGCGCGCCGGCGATGCCGGCCAGAACGGCCGACAGCACGAACACCCATAGTTTGTAGGATTCGACGCGGTAGCCCAAGAAGCGCGCCCGGCTTTCGGCATCGCGGATGGCCTCGATGACACGTCCCGCCCGCGATGCGACGACATAGCGGCACAGCAGGTAACTGCCCGCCAACGCCAGCGCCGTGCATAGGAACAAGGTTACGCGAGTGCCCGGGGACTGCAGGTTGAACCCGAGGATATCCTTGAAGTCCGTGAATCCATTGTTGCCGCCGAAGCCCATGTCGTTGCGGAAAAATGCCAGCATCAGGGCGTACGTCAAGGCTTGGGTGATGATCGACAAATACACGCCTGAGACCCGCGACCTGAAGGCCAGGAACCCGAACGCGAGCGCGAGTACTCCCGGAACGAGCACCACCATCAAGGCCGCATAGGGAAATACATCGAAACCATGCCAGAACCAGGGAAGTTCCTTCCAGTTGAGGAACACCATGAAGTCCGGCAGCAACGGATTGCCGTACACGCCGCGGGCGCCGATCTGGCGCATCAGGTACATCCCCATCGCATAGCCGCCGAGCGCGAAGAATGCCCCATGTCCGAGACTCAAGATTCCGCAATAGCCCCAGATCAGATCGACGGCGAGCGCCAGCATCGCATAGCTCATGTATTTGGCGATCAGCGTCATGCTGTAGTTGGTGACGTGCAGCCAGGACGCCTCGCCGGGTACCAGGTTGAGGAGCGGCACGAACACCGACAAGGCCAGCAGCGCATACAGCAATCGCTGCCCGCCCCGGTCGGCGCGCAGGGCGGCGCCAAGATCGCGGAAGATGCTTTCAACCATCCGCGTTTCTCCCCTTCTGCGGAAACAGACCGCGCGGTTTTCGCTGGATGAAAAGAATCAGGAACACCAGCACCAAGATCTTGGCGAGCACCGCGCCGGCATAGGGTTCCAATAATTTATTGACGATGCCGAGCGCATTGCCGCTGACCTCCGTCCCCCAGAGATTGCCGACGCCGCCGAACACCACCACCATGAAGGAATCCACGATGTAGGTTTGACCGAGATTCGGACCCACGTTTGTCAGTTGACTCAAGGCGACGCCGGCGATTCCCGCGATCCCCGAGCCCAGACCGAAGGTGAGTGCATCCACCCACGCGGTGCGAATGCCCATCGCTTTGGCCATCTCGCGGTTTTGCGACACGGCACGCACTTCGAGCCCGAGGCGCGTGCGTTTGAGGACTGCGAGCAGGCACAAAAATAGCGCGAACGTGAAGATGATGATGTAGAGCCGGTTGTAGGTGATGGCCAGCACGTCGTTGATCTGCAGCGAACCTGCCAGCCATTCCGGCGTGATGACGGGCCGGTTGTTGGCGGAGAAAATGTCGCGGACCGCCTGCTGCAGGATCAGGCTGACGCCGAAGGTGGCAAGCAGCGTTTCGAGCGGGCGGCCATAGAGGTGGCGCACGATGCCGCGCTCGATGGCGATCCCCGCCAGTCCCGACACCAGGAACGCCGCCGGAATTGCCACGATGATCGAGGCGCCGATGTGGTTCGGCATCAACAGCTGCACCACGTAGGTGGTATACGCACCGAGCATCATCAACTCGCCATGCGCCATGTTGATGACGCCCATGACGCCGAACGTGATGGCCAGGCCGATGGCGGCGAGCACGAGCACCGAACCCTGGCTCAATCCATAGATCAATGTCTGAATGGCGGAGTTCACGGTGCGATACCGCTCGATGACCCGCAGGCTGCCTTGTGCGGCGGCGCGGACGGCCGGGTCGGATTCGCCATACGTGCCGTCGGTGGACGCTTGCACCATGGCCGACAGGCGATTGTAGACATCCGGATTCAGGCTGCTCGACAGCTTGCGGACCGCGGCAAGCCGCACCGCGGAGTCGGCGTTGTCGAGATCGGCAAGCGCGAGACCCACGTCGATTTCGCGCCTGACTTCAGCGTCACGTTCCAGCAGCAGCCGCGCGCGCAGTACGGTCTGGCCGTCGGCATTCAGCGCCCGCAGCATCTCCTGCACCGCCTTGAGGCGCACGCGTGCATCGGAATCGTTCAAATCCATCTGGCCGAGCGCCACGCGCAACACCTTGCGCAGCTGATTGTTCACGCCCACCGTCGTGACCGCGTCGCTCGATTCGACACCGGCCGCCCGGCCCGACACGGGGTCGGTCAGTTTGACGCTGTCCCCATCGACTTGCCCGATGAACACATGATTGTCGCTGGTCCTGACATACAGCCCATCCTGCAGCATGGCATTGAGCACCTCGCGCACCTTGGGATCGGGCAATTCAGCCATCTTTCGAATCAAGACCTGCTTGTCCGCATAACTCGCGTCGGGAAGCGCGGCGACCAAGGAGGCGAATGCAGGAATGCCGGTGCTAGCCGTGCCGCCGGCAGGTGCACCTTGGTCGGCGGACGCAGCCTCATCGGCGGACGCAGCCTCATCGGCGTGCGCGGCCGGTCCGGCAGCAAACGCCGGCGTCAACAACAGCATCAACAGTGGCAACGAAAGGCGCGATCGTGTCATGGGTGAATCACTCCTGACTCGTTAGAAGCAATATTCGCGCCAAGGGCGCCGCTGCGGCGCCCGAAGGCGGGGTTCCGATCGAGGAAGCCGATCGGAACCCCCGAACGATTACTTGAAGTTTTGTCCGGAACACACCTTGGTCTTGGTGTTGTAGTTGCCGCAGTTCAACTTCACCCAGTCAGCCTCGATGTCCTTGCTGCCGGGCAGGAAGTCGGACCACGCATCGCCCGCAATTTCCTTGTCCGTCTTCCACACCACGTTGAATTGACCATCGGCGCGGATTTCGCCGATGTAGACGGGCTTCGTGATGTGATGGTTGGGCAGAACCTTGGCGGTGCCGCCGGTCAGATTCGGCACTTCCAGGCCCGGCAGCGCCGCGATGACCTTTTGCGGATCCGCCGTTCCCGCCTTCTCCACTGCCTTCACCCAGAGTTGGAAGCCGATGACGGTCGCCTCCATGGGATCATTGAAGGTTCGCTTGGGGTTCTTGGTGAACGCATGCCACTTGGCAATCCATTCCTTGTTGACCGGACTGCTGATGCTCTCGAAGTAGTTCCATGCGGCCAAGTGTCCGACCAGGGGCTTGGTATCGAGTCCCGAGAGTTCCTCCTCGCCCACCGAGAAGGCGACGACCGGAATGTCTTCGGCAGAGATCTTCTCGTTCCCCAACTCCTTGTAGAAGGGCACGTTCGCATCGCCGTTGATCGTCGACACCACCGCGGTCTTCTTGCCGGCTGATCCGAATGCCTTGATCTTGGCAACCTCACTGGTCCAGTCGGAGAATCCGAACGGCGTGTAGTTGACGATGATGTCCTCCGGCTTCACCCCTTTTTGCTGCAGGTAGGCCTCGAGAATCTTGTTGGTCGTGCGCGGATAAACATAATCCGTGCCTTCCAGCACCCAGCGCTTCACCCCGACATCCTTCATCAGATAGTCGATGGCCGGAATGGCCTGCTGGTTCGGCGCGGCGCCGGTGTAGATCACGTCCTTCGAGGACTCCTCGCCCTCGTATTGCACCGGATAGAACAGCAACCCATTGTCCTTCTCGAACACCGGCAGCACCGATTTGCGCGACACCGAGGTCCAGCAGCCGAACACCACGGATACCTTGTCCTTCTCCAGCAGCTCCGCCGCCTTCTCCGCGAACAACGGCCAGTTCGAGGCCGGATCGACGACCACTGCTTCGATCTTCTTGCCGAGCACGCCACCTTTCTTGTTCTGCTCGTCGATCATCATCAAGACGGTGTCTTTGAGCGTGGTTTCGCTGATCGCCATGGTGCCGGACAGCGAATGCAGCACGCCGACTTTGATCGTGTCCTGCGCGTGCGCGGCACCACAAGTTGCGCTCAGCAGCGCCGGCGCAACCCACTTGAGTAATTTCCCAGTATTCATTTCAAGATTCTCCGGTTTATGCGTTAGATCTGCAGTTGAAGTTTCAGGCCGTACTCTTTCTTGGAGCTGTCCGGCAAATCGTCCGATTGATTCAGGTAATACAGCCCGACCCGTGCGTTGAAGGACTTGATGATGTAGTTGACGTTGATTTCGCCGGTCTTGATCTTGTCCTTCGCCGTCGGCGCAGTGGTCGCCGTCGCGAAGGTCGCGTCTTCGGTCTTCTGGCCATACCTGCCGAGAAGTTGGAACTTGCCGATACCGATGACCTGCGGGAAGAGGTAGCTGGCGAGGCCGTACCAGCCGTCGCTTGGAGTCGTGGAGGTCAACCCGTGATCCTTTTGATATTCAGCATTGATGCTCACGGCGCCGAGATTCGGCAGCTTCTTCTCCAGGATGCCGTCGAGGCTCCAGGCTGTCTTGCTGTTTTCATTCTGCGCGGCCAAGCCCAATGACAGGATGTCTTTTTCCCCGTAGTAGGTTTGGTTGAGATAGTAGCCGGGTTCCGGATCCCAGAAATCCAAGGTCAGGCGGCCCGCCGCCAGCACGCGGCTCTTGTCGCCAACCGCACTGTGCACGGTCTCGCCGTCGAAAGCGCCCACCTGCACTTTCAGGATGCCGAACTGACCCCAGTAGGCGACGCCGTTGTCCCGGCCCGTTGCCACACTCGGATAGTAGTCGGACACGCCGTCGGCAAAGGGTGCCCAGTCCTGCGCGTAGTAGGGGCCGGCGAGATTGGCACGATCGCTCGGTTCGAGAAACCGCCCGGCCCAGATGTTCAACTGGTCGGAGAACTCGAACCGGCCGATCGCGTCCAGTACGCCCACCGTGTTGGTGCCGCTGCCGGTGTACTCGGTGTTGAAGGTGAATTTGATTTGATCGGTGACGGCGCCGTTCACATACAGTCGGATGCTGTTCAACGCGAAGCCGTCGATATTGGTGTCGCCCGCAGGAACCGTGCCAGGACTGTTGATGCAAGCCCGGTCGCAATCGTAGAACCCCGATTGAATTCCCGCGCCCACCGTGACGGGCGGAATCGAGATGTCGGCATGCGCAGTGCCCATGCTTGCGGCCAAAGTGCCTGCCATGAGCGCCATGCCGAGCGGCCCGCGCCATAGTCCGTTGGAGTACATAAAATTCTATCCCCTGTGTGTTGTTGATGCTGTGCTGCAAACCCGGGCGGTCCAGATTTGGTGCGAAAACAACAACGACCTCCCCAATGCGGTGCGGCCGCCGTCAATATGTCGTGCCAATCTGTGATCCCAACCCGCGTATTCGTCGGGTCGCAACGTATGCGAGGGATAGCCCTACTCGCTATGCGTCGTTTGACGTAGATGCGGCGGATGCATGTGTTGCGGGTTTGCATCAAAATGCATGACATGTCATCCGCTCCCCAGCGCATCGTTCGAGAACGCCGGCAGTACAACCAATGGGTTGCGAGCCAGACGTTGGAGGATTACGCGCTGCGCTACACCGCGGCGAAAGCGCGCAAGTCCTCGTTCCGAGTCGGCAACACCGCGCTCGGTCCGATCGCCTTCCTGGCGTGCGAAGCCATCGGCGGCGCCATGACGATTTCCTACGGCTTCCCGAACACGCTGTGGGCCATCGTGGTTTTCGTCATCCTGATGTTCATGATCGGATTGCCGATCGCGTACTACGCGGCAAAGTACGGCGTCGACATCGACTTGCTGACGCGGGGCGCAGGATTCGGCTATCTCGGCTCGACCCTGACCTCGCTGATCTACGCCTCGTTCACGTTTCTGCTCTTCTCGGTCGAAGCGAGCATTCTGTCGGTCGCACTACAGCTGCTGCTCGGCATTCCGCTCAGCATCGCCCACCTGCTGAGCGCACTGGTGGTGATTCCGATCGCCATCTACGGAGTGAGCCTCATCAGCCGTGTGCAAATGGCGACGCAGCCCGTGTGGATCAGCCTGCAATTCCTGCCGATCATTTACATTGCATTCAAACATCCCGCGACCATTGCGGACTGGACCCACTACGGCGGAGGCTCAGGGCAAGGAACATCGATCAATCTGCCGATGCTCGGCGGCGCGGCGTCGATCCTGCTGTCGTTGCTGCCGCAGATCGGCGAACAGGTGGACTATCTGCGATTTCTGCCGGCCGCGCAGCGACGCCAATCGTCGGGTTGGTGGACGGCGCTGATTGCCACCGGCCCCGGCTGGGTTCTGGTCGGCGGCTTCAAGCTTCTCGCCGGCTCCTTCCTCACGGTGCTCGCATTGAACCACGGCGTTGCCGCGGCCGATGCCAGCCAACCGATGCGCATGTACGTCATTGCGTTCCAAGACGCCCTCGGGTCTCCCACCATGGCCGTGGTGCTGACCGGACTTTTCATCATCGTCTGTCAGCTCAAGATCAACGTCACCAACGCCTACGCCGGATCCATCGCCTGGTCGAACTTCTTCTCGCGCCTCACGCACAGCCACCCGGGACGCGTCGTCTGGTTGGTGTTCAACGTGCTGCTTGCCCTGCTGCTGATGGAAATCGGCATATTCCATGCAATCGACCGCATTCTCGGCCTGTATGCCAACTTTGCGGCCGGGTGGATCGGCGCCCTCACTGCGGATCTCATCATCAACAAGCCACTGGGCTTGAGTCCGCGCTACATCGAGTTTCGCCGCGCCTATCTGTACGACGTCAACCCCGTGGGTGCCGGCGCATTGCTGCTCTCCGTGGTGGT
>Ga0116226_10003947_pt1 | contig 13092 bp, 10 predicted proteins | sample S1TSphfallax_FD_89692 | JGI IMG/M metagenome (GOLD analysis project Ga0116226, IMG submission 89692) | Host-associated microbial communities from peat moss isolated from Minnesota, USA - S1T2_Fa - Sphagnum fallax MG | ecosystem: Host-associated > Plants > Peat moss > Unclassified | place: USA... | reverse complement strand
GGGGCTGGAGCTTTTGATCAAGCTGTCGTGCGCCGTCGAGATCGCCGCGTTCCACAGCGTCTAAAATCTCCAAGCAAGGCCTGGGGAATAGCCCGGCCAGGACGCTGTACCAGGCGTCGCCGCCGCCGATCAGTGCTTCTGTCGCGCGCCCGTCGCCGCTATAGCCCAGCGAAAAGCCGGGCGGCACGTGCGCCCGCAGCACCGAGAGGTCGCGCGCCGCTTGGTCAGCCGTCGGCGCGGGGTTTTTTACGGCGAGAATGTTCGGCGTCCGGCTTAGTCGGGCCAGGAGCGCATCGCTGATGGTGAAATGCGTGGTGGTGGGATTGTTGTAGACACACAGCGGCAGCCCCACATCGGCCGCCACCGTGATAAAGTGCTGGGCGACCTCGTCCTCCGTCAAAGGCATATAGGAGACGGGGGCGAGCAGCACGGCGTCGGCGCCGGCGGCCTTCGCATCCTGGCCCAGTCGCACGGCCTCATCCGTCCGGAGCGCGCCGATGCCGACCATGATGGGGCAACGCCCGCCCGCCGCCTCGACCCCGACCTCGACCGCGCGCCGCCGGGCCTCGCGGGTCAGATAGGCGGAGGTTCCGGTGCTGCCCAGAAGGCCGATGGACCCAACGCCCGCCTCGACCAGGCGCTGGACGAGACGCGCCACCGCCGGTTCATCAATCCGCCCCGCTTGATCCGCCGGTGTAATGGGAAAGGCGGATAGTCCCTTAAATAACGCCATGGCCGCTCCCCTCGTTCTGCCTGGGTCCAAGCCACAGGCGCATGTCTTGCTCAACGCCTTGCCCCTGCGCCCGGCGGCGCAGCGTTTGAAATCAAATCCAGTATGCAACTGTTTCGCGAGGCGCCTATGATCTGGGGCGGGCAAGGCGCGCCGATGGATTGACGTCCACCTTCACTTACCGAGGCAGGGCGACGTCGCACGGGAATCTTGCAATCATAAGAAAATTGACTCCGGGTCCCCCGCGCCATGACCAAAAAGATCGAATACTTCGTCGCCCTGGATGGCTTGCGCGGTCTGTGTGCGCTGTCGGTGCTGCTGTTCCACATCGGCCGCTGGTTCAACATGTATTGGCTCTCCACCAATAGCGGGCTGGCGGTGGACCTGTTCTTCTGCCTGTCCGGTTTCGTCCTGCCGCTGGCCTATACCTCCCGCTTCGACAAGCTGAATTTATGGACCTTCATGCGCGGGCGGCTGATCCGGCTATCGCCCCTGATCGTGCTGGGAACCCTGTTGGGCGCCGGTTATGTGGTGTTTCGGATCAGCCTGGATGAAGATCCCCTGCCCGTTTGGGCCCTGATCAAAACGACGGTGCTGGGCGCGCTCAGCCTGCCCTATCTGAATGCGCCGGCCGTGGTGGGCGGGCCGGAGGTGTTTCCGCTCAACGGGCCGCAATACACGTTGTTTCTGGAGCTGTTCATCAACGCCTTCTGGTGGTCGACCCGGCGCCTGCCCCAGGTCCCGCTCGCGATCACCATCGCCCTGGTCAGCTTCGCCATCCTGCTGGTGACGGGCCTGGGCGGCGACCATACCAGCAATTTCCTGGTGGGTTTTCCGCGCGTCGGCTTTTCCTTCTATACCGGCGTGGCCCTGTATAATTTGAAAAAGAAACTGCCGACGAGCAATGCCTGGGCGGTTCCGGTGTTCTGGCTGATCACGGTGGCCATGGCGGTGATCTTTTATAATCCGTTCGGCGCGCCCAATCCGGTGCAATACGCCTGGGTTGGGGTCTTATCTCCGCTGCTGGTGCTGTCGGGTTCCTATGTCATCCTACCGGAGGTCATGACCGGACCGGGCGAGTTTAGCGGGCAGTGGTCCTATCCCATCTACGCCCTGCACACGCCCTTGTTCGCCTGGACGCTGGGCCTCTATGAGCTGTTCGTGGCGAAATCGAACCGCCTGATGGAGATCCCGGTGATTGTCGCGGTCGTGCTGGCCGTGAGCCTTGCCGCCATGAAGCTCTATGATGAGCCAGTGCGACGGCTGATCACGCCCAAGCCCAAGCTGAAGCCCGTCGCCGCCTAGCCGGCCAGAACGCTGACGATGGCGGCGGTGAGCTGGTCGAGCTCAGCGTCTGAAATCGTGAAGGCTGGCGTCAGATAGATGATGTCGCCAAAGGGACGGACCCAGACGCCGCGCTCTAAGAAGGCGCGCTTCAAGGCCTCCCGATCCGGCAGGGCACTGAGCTGCACCACGCCGATAGCGCCCAGCACGCGCACATCGACCACGCCGGGCAAGGCGCGACAGGGGGCGAGACCGGCCTCCAGCCGCTGGGCGATCTGAACGACCTGGGCGAGGCGAGGCTCACGCTCGAACAGGTCCAGCGAGGCGTTGGCGGCGGCGCAGGCCAGGGGATTGGCCATGAAGGTCGGCCCGTGCATCAGGGCGAAGCCGGGGTCGTCGGACAGGAAGGCGTTAAACACCTCCTCCGTCGCCACCGTCGCGGCCAGGGTCATCGTTCCCCCGGTCAGGGCCTTGGAGAGGCAGATAATGTCTGGGACCACGCCGGCCTGCTCGCAGGCGAACATCGATCCAGTTCGGCCGAAGCCGGTAAAAATCTCATCGGCGATGAGCGGCAGGCCGTGCCTGCGCACGATCCGCGCCAACGTCGCCAAGGTCTCAGGCGTGTGAAACCGCATGCCGCCCGCACCCTGCACCAAGGGCTCGACAATGACGGCGGCCAGTTCGTGAGCGTGCTGGGTCAGGAGCTCGTCCAAAGCCGCCGCCTGATCAGGCGTTCGGGGCAGGTCTGTGAAAATCTGCTTGGGCAGCCAGGCGCCGAAGCGGGCGTGCATCCCCTCCTCCGGGTCGCACAGCGACATGGCGCCCAGTGTGTCGCCATGATAGCCGTCCCGAAAGGCTAAGATCTTTGTACGACCCGCGACGCCCCTGTTGATCCAAAGCTGCACCGCCATTTTCAGCGCCACTTCCACTGCGACGGAGCCGGAGTCGCTGAAGAAGACATGGTTCAGATCGCCGGGCAGCAGGGCCGCGAGGCGACGGGCCAGGCGCTCGGCCGGCTGGTGGGTAAAGCCGCCGAACATCACATGTGGCATGAGGGCGAGTTGGCCCTGCACCGCTGCCGCGATATGCGGGTGGTTATAGCCGTGGCAGGCGGTCCACCAGGACGCGATACCGTCCACCAGCGCGCGGCCATCCGCCAGATGGATCAGGGCGCCCTCTGTGCGCACCGCGTGGAGCGGCGCGGACGCGGTTTGCATCTGGGTATAGGGCCGCCAGAGGCAATGGTCGCTCACGCTCAGACGGCGGCCTCAGCCTCGGCCTTGGCGCGACGCAGTTGGATCACGCGCACACACCAGATGGAGATTTCATACAGCAGATAGATCGGCGCGATGAGCAGGCACTGGCTCAGCGGGTCCGGCGGCGTGACCACGGCGGCGACCACAGCGATGGCGACAATGGCGTAGCGACGCCCCTTGGCCAGAACCTTGGCGTTGACCAGGCCCGCAATCCCCGCCAGCGACAAGACCACGGGCAGTTGGAAGCAGAGGCCAAAGGCGATCACCAGATGGGTGACCAGGGTGAGGTAATCCTCCACCTTCAATTGCGGCGTCACGTGTATGGCGGCGGACATGATCTGCTGGGACAGCGAAAACCACAGCACGAAGGGCAGCATGACGAAGTAAACCAGCGCGCCGCCCATGAGGAACAGGATGGGCGCAGCGATCAGGAAGGGCAGGAAGGCCATCCGCTCCTTGCGATACAGCCCCGGCGCGACAAAGCGATAAAGCTGGAAGGCCAGAACCGGAAAGGTGATCACAATGGCGCCGAAGCCGGCCAGTTTCAGATTGGCGAAAAACACCTCCAGCGGACCTGTGTAGATGAAGTTCACTGGCGGGGCGTTGGGCACATGGTGCACGCCCAGCATGGCGAACAGCAGGTCGAAAGGCCCCCTGTGGGCGCCGGCCACATGCTGCTCGGAAAACACCGCCTGGGCCATCTGATACGGATGCATCATCACCTGCATCAAGGTGCTGGCGAAATAGAAACAGACGGCGAAGCCCACCGCTAAAGCTGCCACACAGACGATCAGTCGGCTCCGCAGCTCGACCAGATGTTCCAGGAGAGGCGCCCGCGATGCCTCGATCTCATGATCTTCAGTTGTGGTCACGCGGAGGGCTCAGACTGGGACGGAAAGACCTGGGACGGAAAGATCGAAGGCGCGCGCATCTGAGCCAGCGCGGGGGCAGGTTCAGTCGATTTCAGCGGTTCAACATGAGGCGCCGCCGCCGGCTCGACCGGCGCTTGCAAAGCCAGCATTTTCGGCGGCTCGGCCAAGGCTTCAGGACCAGGCTGGATAACGCCTTCGTCGGTCAAAAGCGGCGGGGGCGGCGCGCCGAACTGGGCGTGGAGGGCGTCGAAATGCGCATCAATCTCCTGCGCGACGGGGGCGACGTATTGGCCGGTGCGAAGCGCCTCGACCTCCTTGCGCAACTCATCCAGCTCGGACTGACGGGCGAGTTCGTCAAAGCTGGAGCGAAACTCCGCCGCCAGGCCGCGCATCTTCGCCGTCCACTGCCCCACCTTGCGCAACAAGGGCGGCAGGTCTTTTGGCCCCACCACGATCAACGCGACAGCGGCGATCATGACAAGCTCTTCAGCGCCGGCGTCTAGAAACATACGCTCGCGTTCCGCTCCCTATGTGGCCCTGCGGCGCACGTCCAAGGGTCGGCCCATCCTGGCCGACACCCACCACTCCAATAACGGAAAGCTTAGCTACGAGCGTCTTCCCGAGGGCGTTCCGCCGAGGCTTGAGCGGTCGGGGCGACGATCTGGCTAGTGGCCGGCGGCGCTGCGGCCGGTTCGTCCGGATTTTTCAGGCCGTCCTTAAAGGCGCGAATGCCCTTGGCCGCGTCGCCCATGAGGGAGGATATCTTACCGCCGCCGCCGAAGAGAACGGCGACAACGCCGAGAACAATGATCCAGTGGATCGGGCTAAGACCACCCATGATCGGAAAACTCCTTGAAGCGTCGCGGTGAGATGCCATCCCGCAGAGACGATTATCCAGGCTATATAGGCTTCCCCACGCCCGGACGCCAAGTCGTACCGAACAGGGCTTGAATTTAGATATCTTTCGCCGCCGGCGCGACGGGCGCAGTGGGCGCCTCATCGCCGGCTTTCCGCCGACGCAGATTGGCCCGCAAAGCCTGGGCGAGCCTGGCTTCACGATTTTGGGCCGACTTTGTCTTTGGGTCCTGCGGCGCTTTCATAATCTATAGCCTAAGCTTGGGCACGCGCGCTTCAAGCCTCTTCCAGCGTTTTGGCGACTCGGCGCGAACGGGCGCGAACGGCGGTCGGCGCCAAACCCCTTAGACTTTGGTCGATACTGTCAAACCCATCACGGACCGACCGCTCCAACGCCTCGAACCGTTTATCCCAACCCTTGACGGTCGTATCGATGGCCACCAGCCTTTGTTCGATCACGGCCAAGGCTTCAACGCGGTCCTCCAGCTTGTCGATGCGACCTGCCATTTGACGCTCCCTCTCGTCGCGGGCGCCCTGCTGGCGGGCGTTCGTCAGCATATGCCTAACCAGCACAACGAACAGGCCGATCACGCCGGCGGCGGAGCTGACCGCCGTCCACCAGACGCCGCTTTCTTCAATACTCATGGGCGCTCTCCAGGATGAAGCTATGGGCGCGACTGGCGCGCCGGGATGCGTCGTGCCAGGATAAAATCGAAATTGCGTCTGGGGCGGACGGCGGGTGTTTTCCCAGTGGATCAGTCGACAACCCTGGTGGCTTACTGTGCTGACCCCTACCGGTCTGGCTCATCTTGGCCTGCATCAGCCTGATCATAAAGCGCCTGATCCTGGCCAGGATCGTTCTGGTCGCCCTTTTGGCGGTGAGCCTGGCGATCTGGGGGATTTGGTCATAGGCGTCAGGCTACCTGACGCCATCCGCCGGCGTGGTAGACGTACGGGGTATAGGGGCTGGTCGCCGTATTGAAATATTGCGCGCCCTCGCTCGCAGTCGCGGAGGGCGCGCCGGAGCCGAAGGTGGACGAGGGCACGGGCGCGCCGGCTATCGAGGCGCCTGCGGAGAAGACGCCGTTGACCGCATACACATTGGCCCACTGCAAAGCGGCCGAGCCGAGATTGAAGGCGTTGTTGGCATACGGCTTTGTGCCGCCGTCCTGGTCGATCAGCAGAACCGATTGCAAGGCGGTCGATCCATTCGGCGCAACGCTGAAAACAAGGCTGGCCCCGGCCCCGGATGTCGACCAGGCTTGTGTACCGACGGCCTGGATCAACGCGGCCTGCGAATATCCCGACGCGGCGTTGAGATAACCTTCGAAAAAAAGCCGCCCCATGCCTTGCCCATTGGTAATAGGCGTCGGCGCGGCGCCGGTTCCGGAGGCGGCGCGAAGGAGAACGGTCGGCCATCCGCCGAACGAGTCTATGGTTAGATTTGTATTGGTATTGTCCGTGTTCACGACACGAAAGGCTGAGGTGGAGGTGACCGCGGGCAGGCTCGCGACAGCCGCCGCGTTTAGGTTGACTGTGGGCGGCGCTGCAAAGGTGGACGCCCCCGCATAGGTCACGGCGGTGTCGAAGGTGAGCGCGCCCGCCGTGCGATCCACGCTTAGGACCTGGCCGGCCCAGGCGCCCGCAGCGTTGCAATAGTTCAAGGCGAAGGTCTGGCCGGCCGCGCCCGCCACACTGAAATAGAAGCGGTTCAGGCCGCCGGTCTGCAGCTCTAAGTCCACTTCGGCGTTTGCGCCGGCCTGGGCGATATTGAGCTGCGCCGCCGTGAGAACGCCGCCGACTGAGGAATTGGCCGAGGATGCAAAGCCGCCCATCAAGATCGAGGCGCCGGTCACCGAAAGAGCCCCGCCCACACCCCAGCCGTTCGCAACGCCGGCCAGGGGCGCATAGCCGCCGGCGACGGTTGCTGGATTGGCAGGGGTGTAGCCGAGCGCCGCCGCGATATCGGCCGCCGTCAGCGTGATGGCGCCGACGCGGCCCTGGAAGGAGACCACCACCGTGCTCTCGCCGTCGATCTTGTCCCAGGTCGCCCCATCGAAGATCACCAAATCTCCAATGCTCCAAGAACTGGTCCCGTCCAGCGTCGTCGTCCCGGCCATGCCGACCTTGTAGTAGCAGCCCTTGGACCCGACGCCGGAAGCGAGCGCCGGCGTATTGCTCGCAGCGTTCCAGACGCCCTGATAAATCAGGCCGCCTATGATCGAGGCCGGGAGTTGGGCCGTCGGGACACGGCCAGTGGAATCGAGCCCCGCCACGCCGTTGACCACGCCCACATCAGCGCCGGTCAGCACCGGCTGCCCAGCCGCCGTGACCGCGCCGCTGACCGCCATGTCGCCTGTAACGCTGGAGGAGGCCAATAAAGCCGCGCCGTTGGGGAACCTCGCCATCTGTCCCGGCAATGAGACACCGGCGTAGGACGAACCCATAAATCCATTGGCCAGGATGGCGGCGTTGATCGGGATCGCGGCCGAGGAGTTGACGGAGCCTATGGCCGACAACAGGCCCTGGCCCTGAAAGGCTGATACCCCCAGGTACCCGGCCGACGCCGAGCCCGGATATTGGCCGATGGACGCGGAATCCTCCAACGACCAGGTGACAATGCCCGGCCGACCATAGAAGGGCTGAAACACCCCCACCTCGACCGCGCCGCTTTCCACCAGCACCGTGCTCGCCCCTGCAAAGCGCACATCGCAGGGGCCTTGGATATACAGCCCCGCGTTATATCCCTCAGGCGCGTTGACGCACATGCGCAGGGTATAATCCACATCCTGAAACAGCAGACTGGAGCGGGTCAGGATCAGGCCTTGGGTATGCACGCTGGCCGTATCGGGCGGGGCGACCAGAACGGGCCGCGTCGTGACGCCCGACGCCGGGGTATAGCTGTGGAACTCCACCCGGCAGTCGGTGATGGTGATGGTCTCCAGCGGCACATTGTTGGCGATGGGGTGGGTCTGGCCCTGCTGGAAGAAGATGCGGTTCAGTTTATCGGGGCGAAACCGCGTCAGGGCCTGGTTGATGGTGAGGAGCGGCGACGTAGCTGCGCAGCCGATCACCGTGTCATTGCCGGCCACGGCGTCGATATAGAGGTCGTTATAAGGGCTGTCCTCCGCCGCCCGATAGGTGACGACGTTATTGGTCCAAGGATAGTTGGGCTGGCGCAGGCCCTCGATTACATAGCTGGAGGCGTAATTGCTCCAGTACTGCACCGGCGAGGTCAGGAACTCAGATACCCATTCGGGAATGCCCAGGCGCACATCCGCCAGCTCCGCCCCATAGAGCAGATTTAAGCCCGGCGTATAGGTGAAGAGGTTGTGCACGACGAGGCGGGAGGCGTAGACACTGAATACCCAGCTGAAGATGTTCTCGCACTCAAACGCGTTGCAGGTGAGGCCGGAGCTGTGCACCACGGCGGCGACATTCCATCCCTCGGAGATCACCACATCGGCCGACGCCGGATCCCCGGCCATGACGACAAGGCCGGTCCGAAGCAAGTTCGCCCCCGCCGCTTGGATGTTGGGGTCGGCCGGGTTCAGGCCATAGGGGTCCCAGTTGGGATAGGCGCAAGCCGGGGGAATCTCATTAGCGTCGGCTCCGGCCAGGGTTCCGGACAGATAGAGATGGCCCAACTGCACGCCGTTGCAGTCCTGATCGATGATCAGGCCGGTATACAGCGTCTGGCAGAACAGGCTGGGGATGCGCCCGGCCCACGACGCATTGGCGATAGGCCCATGCCAAAAGCCCTGGCACGTCACCCCATCCAGCACGAACTGGGGCGCGCCGACGAACCGCACCGGGCAGAAGGCGTCTGTGTGATTGGTGTAGATGAAGAGGTTGCGAAGGCCCGCGCCCGTCAGGTGCGTATATGTCCCCTCATCGACCTGTGAGCCCTTGATATAGGTCCCGGTCCCGATCCGCTGATCGGTCGCGGTGACAAACCCCACCGCCTCAATCGCCCCGCCCGACGTGAAATCGAAATCGGCGAAGATGCCAGAGCCCGTCACCTGGCCCGGCGTAAAGTTCTGGAAAAAGCCCGGCGAGGCCAGCTCGCCCTCAATCACCACAAACGCATTGAGATAGACCGGCCGCGTTATCCGCAGCATGCCACCGCGCGGAATCTTCACCACCCCGCCGCCCTGAGCATTGGAGCTGTTCACCGCCGTGCTCACCAGCGCAATCGCCGCCTCCAGCGCCGCTGTATCATCCGTCACGCCATCGCAGGCGGCGCCCAGACTCTTAACATTCAAAGGCATGCCGGCGGACAACGCCGCCAGATCGGCGAGCTGAAGCCCCGTAATCATGGGGGCGGTATAGGCGCCTGAAACGATGGCCACATCATACACGCCATCGCCTGCGGCGAACGACACCAAACCATCCCCGCCGCCGATAAATGGGTTCTGCAAGGCCGCACCGGACGCGCCGTAAAGGCTGGCCGGCGTCGTCGTACCGGTCAGATAAACCGTGACCGTCGGCAGGCTGAGCGCCGCGCCCGTATCGGCGCGAACGGCGTAGAATTCGATGTGTTGCATAAGATTTGACCCAAACAAAAACGGCGCGCCGGTGGGCGCGCCTGAGCTGCGATTTCGCGTGCGACATGAGGTTGCGGGGCCGAAGCTGTCTTAAGACCCGCTTCACCGACGCAGGGTTAGATGCGGCCTATGTGTCGGTTCGGCTGACCAGACGATGATGGCGACGCCGCTTTCGCCCGCCCTGTCCTCCGCCCTGGCTTTGGAGGTCGCGCTCCCCGTGCGCCCGGTTCAGCCGGTAAGCGCCAACCTGGGCCAGCCCGCGACTACCGGCCCTGAAATACCGCAGCCGCCTGCCCAGACCGACGCCATTGCCCAGGCCGTGCAGACCGCCTCGACGGGCCAGTCCGGCTTGGGCGCCTTGCTGGCCGATCTGACCGCTGTCCTGCAATCGCCCAACCTTCCGCCCGCCGTGCAGGCCGCCGCAGCCCAGGTACTAGGCTTTCAGTTGCCCATTGATCCGCCGCCGACGGCCGAGGACCTGCGCCAGGCCTTTCTGCAATCGGGCCTGTTTCTAGAGGCCCAATTGGCTAACAACGCCGACGAGGCCGATGGCGATCTGAAAGCCGCCCTCCTCACCCTGGCCCAGACGCTTGAGGCCTGGACCGGCGGAGCGACAGGCGGCGGCGCCAAGGCCTCATCCACCCTCTCGCCCCCCTATGGCGGCGGCCCGACCCAGGGGCAGAAGCCAGCCCAGGCGGGGCTTACGCAGGACACCTCGCCCGATCTCGCCGCCGCCCGCTTGATGAAGGAGACCAGCGGCGCCCTGCTGCGCCAGGTGCTGATGCAGGCCGCCTCCACCGCCTCCAGCCCCCGCGCCACGGCGAGCGAAAAAGGCGCGCAATGGCTGTTTGAAATCCCTCTGGCCACCCCTCAAGGGCCGGCCGTCGCCCAGTTCGAGATCGACCGCGACGGCAAAAAAAAGTCGGACGAGGACGAGGATGAAGCCGAGGCAACCTGGCGGGTAAAGTTCTCGCTGGATCTCGACCAGATGGGCCCGGTCCACGCCAAGATCAGCCTGTCCGGCGGTACGGCGCGGGTGGCGCTGTGGGCAGAGAATAGCGAGACGCTGAAGGCCCTGACGGAGCATCAGGACGATTTGAGCCAAGACCTGATAGAAGACGCCCTGACGCCCGAAGTGCGCGTCATGCCCGGCGCCCCCGCCGCCGCAACGCCGCCCCGCGTCGGCCGCTTCATGGATCGCTCCGTATGAAGGACGATCAGAAAGGCCCCCTGGCCGTCGCCCTTCTATATGAAAAGCCCCGAGCCCCGCGCGTGGTCGCCAGCGGCCGGGGCGAGATCGGCCAGGCCATTATCGACACCGCCAAGGCCCACGGCGTGCCGCTGGAGCACAACCCCGCCCTGGCCGAGGCGCTCTCCACCATCGAACTCGAAAGCGAAATCCCGCCGGAACTCTACAAAGCCGTCGCCACCGTGATCGGCTTCATCCTGCGCGCCTCAGGCAAGGCTGGGCCGGCGCGGAAACGACCTCGTCCTGTCCACCGCTAGGTTGCTGGGGGAACCTGCCCCACCGCCCTAACTCCATCGGGCAAATCCTTCCAGCTTCCGCCCTTGGGCAGGTTGGCGGTGATGGTTTTGAGGTCGGCGTGGAGGATGGCCACGGCTTTGCCGGCGGCGTCGTAGAGGGCGACGCGGCGGCGGGCCTCGGGGTCTAGCGCAGGCGGCGTGGTCATCGTTTGAACTCCTCAACGGCGATCAGGGCGCGCAGCACGGTGCAGGATGAGGCGCCGTTGGCGTTGGGGATCTGGGCCCAGACGGTGTAGTCGGCCTCCACCCCCGAACTCGTCCCGTCATCGAAGGTGAAGGGTGTCGAGGGCGTGTCGTACTGGGCGCGGGCGATCAGGGGGAAGTTGTCGATCTCCACACCACCGCGACGGATCGAAAGCAGCACGCCCGCATCGGCGCTATTGGAATTGCCCAGCACCACCAGCACGTCGATCTTCAGCCGCCCGCCGGATGGGGTGTAGATCAGCTCCGCCACCTGCACATAGGCGGCGCCCTTGGTGAGGTTGAGGGCGGGTGACGTATCGAGCGTCGCGCCGGCGGTGACGGCGTTGGCGGCGATCTGGGCGGTGTCGGCGGCATCGAGCGTGGCCAGCGCCCCCTGATCGACAATGCCGGCGGCCTGAACCTCCACAAACGCCGTGGTCGTATTGGGCGAGAGCGGCAGGGGATAGGCGATGGCCTGATCCAGCCCCTGTTGCCCCTGGCCATAGACGTTGAAGCTGGGAAACTTCAGATAGAGGGTCTTGCCGGCCTGGGCGGCAGTATAGCTATAGCGAAATACCCCATCGTCCAGCCGCACGAACTCTGTCCCCGCCGGATGATCGGTTATGGGCGTGGCGTAGAGCCCGCGTCGGATATAGCCGCTTAGGGCATAGGCGTTCGGCCCCGTGAGCGTCGCGTTGCTGTAGGCGATCATCTCCCCGCCGATCAGAGCAAGTGTCGCGCCGCCATCGGCCTCCGCCCGGCTTGCGGGATCGAGCTGGCCCAGGCTGGCGGAGAGATCAAGGCTGAGCGTGTCGGTCGAGTCCGGGTCGGCGCCGGCCGGGAAGTCGGCGGTGGAGACGCCGTATCGCGCGGCCCCCTCAATCACCCCCACCTGCTGATAGCTGTCGCCATCGAGGCTGGCCCAGACCTGGGCCCCGCCCCAGAAGGCGCCCGTTCCGGCGACGGCGGCCCAGGCCTCATAGGTGGTCGAACTCGCCGTCACCCCGCCGCTCGTGGCCGTTACGCTGGTCAACGAAGCCGCCACATAGCCCGCCGGCGGATTGATCAGGATAGGGGCGGAGACATCGCCCGGATCAGCGTCGAAGTTGGAGACATAGCCCCCGGCCGCTTGGCGGGAATAGAGAGCCGCATGGGCGGCGCCGACCAGCATCTCCTCCGCCGTCACCGCAATCGTGCCATCCGCCTGCTCGCTCACCTCCGTCAGGCGCACCAGGGTGGGCGGCATACGGCCGGACGAAATGGTGATCAGGTCCATGGGATCGAGCAGGCCGAACCGCTCATCCAGATTGAAGCTATAGGTCTTCCTCACATTGGCGCTGCGTTGGACCAAAAGCTGAGCCACCTGGGCGGCGACGGTCGCGTCGCAGATGCTGTGCAGCGAGGTGGGGTCCTTTTTGCGTAGGCCAAAAGCCGCGATCTGAGCTGCGTCCTGGGCGGGCGCAATGTCCGTCACATAGCCTTGCGAGCGATCCAGATATTCGACCTGCACTGAGTTATAAGCGTCGGCCGGGCGGGTCACATCCCGCTGCACCGGATCGTCATTGGGCCTGGCCAGCACATCATCATCGGTCAGGGCGTAAAGCGGCGTCAGGTTGGGCGCCCAGCTCACCCCATTGCCGCTGACCGGCGTATCGCCATAGGGCACGATCTTCAAAACACCGTCGGACCAGACGCAATCGGAATTCGACGCCGTCAAAATCTCCGTCAGCACATCGGCGCCTTGCCGCTGGCTATCCAGAAACACAGACAATAGGAGCCCCGAAGCGAGACAATAGGTGCGATAGTCACTCAAATCGCCT